>ERZ869921.959-NODE-959-length-13836-cov-75.890066_pt1 | contig 13836 bp, 13 predicted proteins | sample MGYA00579310_ERZ869921 | MGnify/ENA primary metagenome ERZ869921 (study PRJEB32216, sample SAMN09231816) | wastewater metagenome | place: USA: Maryland | collected 2016-06-21 | study: EMG produced TPA metagenomics assembly of the PRJNA472060 data set (Reclaimed...
CGGCCTTCCGACCAGTCCAAACCTTCCCATTTTTCTGATGGGAAGTATCGAGGCGCACCCGTGATTGTCGCCACGAGGCGCGAGAGGAAGACGCGGAGTTTCATATTTAGACTGCGCCGACGCAACGCCATTTCGACGTGGCGCTGTTGTATTGGAACAAGACGGACAACATCGTCGAGATGACCGTCGTCGTCGGTAGTGCGACCGTTGAAGCCTCGAAAGAAGCGCCCCAAGTGATCGCGCGAGCGGTCCCGTTGTCCGTGATACAGATTTCAAGGAATTGCTTGTTAACAGGCGTTCCGGTCAAGTTGGTGGTGAATGACGTGATCGCCTGGGCGAGTCCCGTGATGACGGCCGTGTCAGTGATATTCGTGTTGATCGCCGGAGTCGCGGACTGCGTGACGGTCTGGACGCGGAGCTTGCGGCCCTCTGGGTTCGGGGTCGTTTGGAACCCCTTTGTCACGCGCACAAGGTCATATTTGTCGTCCCCTGAATGGTAGATGAATTCCAATTCGTCCACCGCGCCAACGTCCACCGTCGCAATGTATTCGTAGATGGTATTGGAAAAGCGGATTTTGCCAGCCGTGCCAAGCGCGACGGTCTTGGCGGCTGAGGCATGTTGTTTGATTCGGAGCAAATAGCGTCCGCCAGCCTTCCCACCTGAAAGCGTGGCGCTCGTGACATTCTCGGTAAGCGTGATTTCCGCAACATTCCCAAGGGAAAAATCAACGGAGAGCGCGCCGCTGGAGGACGTGACGGCCTGCACTTCCGCGATGGATTCCAACGCAAAGCGCACCGATTTTCCGATGCGTGCGGGTGTGCGGGTGTCTGCGATGTTTGCCGTGACGATGCTCGATGCGGAGTTCGGGACCGTGACGTTCGCCAAGCGGATAAAGTCGTCGCTTCCGATGGCCGAGGAAATGGCCCCGTCTGAAAGCGCCGAGACGCCAGTACCAGCCACGCGCTCGATCGTCATGACGTTGGAAACCGAGACGTCAGGAGAAGCGGAACGGGAAATGCGGGCGATGATCGCGTCAACGCGGTTAGAGCCTGAGGAGTTCCCAGCGATGACCACGTTCGCCGTTGCGAGGTTTTGGGCGAAAATCTTGAACGTTTGCCCCGCTCGGGTGGTCGTGACGACGATCCAACCAGCGCCGACGTCAACGGACATGTTCGCGCCAGCCGCGCGTTGGACAACGAGAAGGTCGCCGCCAGTCGCCCAAGCCGCCCAGTCGGCGGACACGGAATTGAGGACGCCCGCCGAAAGAAGCAGGGTTCCGATGCCGTTGATCTCGGCTTGCCCGTATTGGGCCGTATCCGAGTTGATGAAAAATGCTTTGGTTGACATATCGATTGTGAGTATAGCACGAATAAGCCCATCAGACAGAACGGCTGATGAGGTCCAAACCCTTCTTCATGTCGCGGATTTGCTTGAAGAAGTCCGAGACGTTCGAAATGATCTTGATGTTGATGGCCTTCTGGGTTCCGTTCTGCACGTCCACGGTTTTTTCCGTGACTTGGAACACGTCGTCAATGTCGATCATGCCGTTTGAGAGCTTCACGGAGATGAGGTCGCCGACCTCGAAATTGTCGGGAACGCTCGGAAGGAGGTCGAGGGCGGGAGAGAACGCGGAACCGTTGTTGCTGTTCGCCGTGACGTTATCGAGCGACGTCTGGTTGTCCAGTTCGCGGAAATTCTTCGTCGCTTCGAGCAACCCGAATTCCGTATGCAACGCCGTATCCGTCTGCGTGGAGTTGAGCGGGTCGGATTTCCCGTAGGTCTTCGTGATGATCGCCGTCCCGTCGTCGTCAACGGAAAACGTCGTGATATTGGCCGAGGCGATGAGCCCGAGCTGGTACTGGATGAGCACGCTCGCGGACAGGTCTTGGCCGACCTGCGACTTGAAATCAAGCGTGCGGTCGGGGTTGATCTTCCATTGTCCGCTTGATGCGTCCTTCACGTTGTTGATCGCGTCGAGGATGGATGAACGGTCAAACGTGATTTGCACGTTCGTCGATAGGTTGATGTCCCCGACGATGATATTCGTGTCTTCGGTCGCGTTCGTGGTTGCAAGCAGGGAATTGACGATGATCCCAGCCGCGGCGTTTCTCGCGTCGGCCGCCGCCGTCAGGCGCTTTGAAAGGATGTGCGCGAGCGAATAGCAGGAAACCGACACCGTGGAAATGGTGACGGAACGCTTGATGATGAGTCCGACCCATCGCGGAGTACCGTCGTCCTCGCAAATTTCAATGACGTTGTAATGGTTCAGGTTCGCCATTGTGGTCTTCGAGTTGTCCAGGCGCATCGTGAAAGACGCATCCCCAACATCCATGAGGACGTCCCGATAGGTCAGGTCGTTGTAATCCCCCGCAAAAAGCACCACGAGTGGCGTCATTGAGCGGTCATAGAGGCGAATCTGCATAGATTAGAGCATCGCGAAACGGTGTTCCGTGCCAACGATTTCATCAGGTTGGACACCCGTCGCATACGGTGATTCATCGGAAGAATAGAATATGTCGTTTGCGCCGACGGCCAATTTCGGGAACGTCGATCCCGCATGGACGAGGCCGGAGAGGTCGGCGCCGTCTTGGTCCAAAACCGTGCCATCCTTGGTGTTGATCTCGACGTATTTCGTCGCATCTGCGAGAGACGTATCGACCTGCATGAATTCGCCGGTCGTGACGTTCATGACGCGCGGGTTCGTGATCGCGTAGTGTGCGCCGCCATAGAGCCGATACACGACGTCAGCGATGACGCTTCCCTCATTCTCGACATTGAATTTGTTGACGTAATCGATGCCGAGGGTGAATGGCACTTCGAACGGAACCATGAAATCGCCACGCGTATAGCCGCGGATTCCGTTCACGTCGATGACGTCCTGCGACACGATTTCAGGGTTCGGGGCCTTGAAGATGAGTTGGAAGTCAAGGCGCATCTTGTCGCCAAGGTCGCGGCTGGTGGATGGGTAAGCGGAAATCTTCGCATCGATCTGCACGTCGCGCCCGCGCGGGTCAGTCCAAGAGATGACGACCGTCCCGTCGTCCGAGGATGTCGGCTGTGATGGGAAATTCACCACGTTCATGAGCGTGTCCTTGATCGTCGTGACGGCTTCCTCGTCCTCGCCGATGATGCAACCCTCGAACGTGATGACGCGCTTCCCGTAGTACGAAAAGAAGTCCCAAATGCCATGCTGGCCTTCTTTGGGACGTTCATCGACGCGCACGTCGAGTTCCATCGTCGGATACGCTTGGAGCGCGATGAAGTTCAACGGGTCCGTGTGGTCGTTGATCGTGATTGTGCGCTCAGGATGCGCCTTGCTGGTGAGGGTAAAGAGTGTGCCGATCATATTATTTCGCGGTTTGGAAGCCGATTTGTTTAGCGATGACATTGTAGTCAACCTGCGTGGCGTTCGTGGCGTTGATCGTGATGGGCGCGTTCACGGTCTTGTTGTTCGTGGTGTTGCCACCAGCCGCGCCATTCGACGCCTGCGCCGCATTCATGGCCGCCACCTGTCCTGCGCGAGCTTGGAGGGAAATGATGTTCTCGAGTGATGCCGCGACTTCACCATATTTGGCGATGGTCGCCTGCGCCCATGTGTCCGTGTCCTTGAGGCGGTCGGCGTTCATGCCAGAGAGAAACGACGTCAAATCCTGTTCATACGCCTTTTGCTTGGCGATCTTCTGGGAAATCAACGTGACTTCCGTGATGAAGTTATTTGCGAGGATCGTCAATTTCTGGTTCTGCTCTTCCTCGAAACGCTGGAAGTCATTGAGGCTGGCTTTTCGGTTCGCCTCGTCGATCTGCGTTTGGAGGTCTTGCGCCTTGAGGACGGAATCAAGTCCAGTCGTGGTCAGGTCGATGCCTGCGCCCGTGATCTTGTCGCGGAGCCCTTGGATGAACGTCGCTTGGCGTTCGGCGTATCCGGCGGCCGAGTCGAGGATTTTTTGCTGTTCGGCCTGCTGCGCCTTGAGGTCAACGAGCTTATCCGATCCCGTCGTGTCAATGCCTTGCGTCGCCTTGGCATAGTCCGCCTGGGCGTCAGCCAATGCGCGAGTATGGAGCAACTGCGCCTCGTCGCGCTGTTTCTGCGCCGTCTTGCTCGTCTCGTCGATCTTGCGGAGCTTATCGGACAATGCGAGGTCGGCCTTGGCGATTTTGTCATTCAATTCTTCCTTGGCCTTGAGTGCGTCGGCGTTTGCGCCGTCCTTTGATGCGGCGATCTGCTTGTCGAGGTCGGCGATCTTCTTTTGCGCGTCAACGACAATATCGGCAAGCCCCTTGGTGCTTTCCGCGATCTGATCTTTCACGCCGTCACCAAAGTCCTTGAACGATTTTGCGAGGTCGCCAGTAAGCTCTTTCGATGCGTCCTGCGATGCCTTCACGATGTCCAGTAACTTCTCTTGGAATTTGCTAAGCTCATCAGCGGTTTTCTTCGCTTCATCCCCTGTATCCTTGAAAGAATCGACGGGTTTTTTCATTGCATCGTACGCCTGCAACGCCGCGGCCGTGACAGGCTTATAACCTTCACCGGACCATCCTTTTTCAAAATATCCCTGCGCTTCTTTTGCGGTGTCGATAATGTCCGTCAACGTCTCATTTTGTTTTTTGTGGAATTGTTCAAGAGCTGCAATTGTGTTCGGCATGTTCTCTTCCGTCCATGCGGTAGTGCTCTTTTTCAATGAATCAACAGTGTCACTTGCATAGTCTGAAATGGATTTCGCAAAACCAGACAAATCAATATGCAATGCTTTTCCAGTGAGTTCGCCGAATTTGACCATGACACCGGCCACAGTCTTGAAGACATTTCCAACAAATGTACCGAATGCTTTTAGATAACCTGTGACGTCAGAAATCACTTCGCGTACACCACCGCCATATTTTTCCCAAATGTTTGAAGCGTCTTTCCCGAATGCGAGAATGACATTTGCCGCATCACCGTATATTGAGAGTGAATTTGCGATGTATTTGACCAACCCCCGCAATATCACGCCAGCGCCAATGATGAATTGAGACGCTTGGTAGAACATTCTCCCAAAGAAATTTATACGATCAGCACCGGCTTGTAGCGTTTTATCCCCATCTTGAATACCAGAAATCCAACCAATGAATGCTTGTTCAACATTTTGGATGGCTGGCATGAGTGCGAAACCGAGGTCAGACGTGAAATCTTGGACAAGGTTCTGAACGCGCGCCTGCGTTCCGAGGAAAGTATCACCAAGCGTTTTGTTGTAATCCTTATAGGTGGAGTCCAAAACCTCGGTCAACGCTTGCACACGTTCCTCTTGCGTTCCGTGCTCAATCAATTTCTTTGTAGCATCATCAAGCACGAAACCGGATGCCGTGAGTGCTTTGAAATTCCCTTGGAGGGCTTGAGCGAGACTGTTCGTGAGGCCAATTGCATCCCCCTGTGTTGCGTTCATGCCCTTCTCAGCCGCCAAATAATCAAGGATGGATGGCGTGAGTTGTCTGATTGAATCAGTGGACAGGTCAAAGGTTGCGAGTTGGGCTTGTGCCGCAATCGTCACGTCCTTGGAGATGACGCCGACTTGCTCGAGCGCGTTCGCCTGGTCAATGAGGCTCTTGATCTGGTCGTCCGTCGCATTCTGCGAGGTACGCATGACCTGATAGAGCTTGGTCTGTTGCTCAAGTTGTTGGCTCGCCATGTCCACGGCCGCGCGTCCAAAGTCAATGATCTGCTTGACGATAAAAGCGGCGGCGAACGTCTTGACGACGGTTGCCGCTTTCCCAAGCATTGAGGACATTGAATCCGACGACTGGCTCGTCTGGTCCATTGACCCGCGCAATTTGCCGATTTCTGTCTCGGCTTTTGCGAGCTCGGTCTTTAGGTTGTCCATGTCGCCGGAGATTTTGTAGACAAGTTCTCCGACGGTGAGTTGTTCGGCCATAGTTTTATTTACGGCCTCCCATGATCTTGCGGAATTGATCGCGCATGACGTCTGCGATGTTCCTCGTTTCAGGGCGTACCGATACCATCAATTTATCATAATTTCCCTTTTTAAGCTCGCCCGCTTCTTCTAGGCAATAAATAAGCTCTTGGTAGAACATCGAGAATTCATCGACGTAGAGCTTGCGGACCTCGAGAAGCGAGAACCCGCCGCGGGAAACCATGAACGTTATCGTCCGTCTGAATTCACGGAGTTGCTGGCCGGAGGATTTTTTTTTTGAGTCCTCACGGGTTTTGAGGATTCGCACGAGTGATTCATGGCGGTACTTGTCGAAAAATCCGATCAGCCTAAACACCTCATTTTGCGTGATCGTGCTTCGCAATTTCTCGACGGTGAGGTCTGGCTGGAAGTGCCCCAAGATGACTTGGAGTTGCATAAAAGCCAATGAAATCAAGCGTTTCACCTTCTCGTTTTCGGTGTCATTTGCGTCGATCTTCTCTTTTTCGAGGACTTCGAATTCCTCGCGGAGCTCAAGGAGCCGCTCGAATTCCTCGACGGTAAACTCATTGGGGATCTTCCATGTTTCATTCCCCGCCTTCACGGTCGAATGTTTCCGCTCGGCGAATAGGTCAAGGTGTGGCATGTTTTGCATTTTATCAGCTTTGCGGACAAACAAAAACACCCCGCGAGGGGTGCTCTTGCCTTCAGTGTTTTTGTCGTTAGTTCGCGTTTTGTTCGTCCACCATTTCCACCAAATCCCCGTGGAATTCGATAGGCAGGATGGCCACGTCGTCGGCGGAGTCCGCCGCGAACGTGACTTCGATAGGGGCGAAATTCGTCCCGTTCTCGATGTCGATCTTGAGGGTCTTGTTGTTCGCGTCAGTGTTGATGAGGCGCAAGACTTTGAGCGTCTTGGAACCAAGGTCGTTGAACGTGATCTTTTTCGATGCGTTCGGCGTGTAGTCGTACTGCACCGTGAAGGTCTGGTTGAGCGTCGTGACGCCACCGGAACCCGTGTGATGGACGATGATGCCATAGACACCATTGACACTCACAACATGAAAATCCACGTCAGCGCTCAGGGCGCCGTCAACCGAGCCCGTGACGGAATCCACGTTGAGGGCGGAACCGTCGCCGTTCTGGTGCTCGATCTCTTGGAACGTCTCGTAAGCCAAGGCGTTTGCGGCGAACACCTGGGTCGTGTTTGACACGGGCGTCCCTGCGACCGTCGTCAGGTTGACGAGGCCAGCATCGAATTTCGCCAAATTGTCGAAATTGATTTCCGCGAGGTCGAGAGCGACCTGGACTTTCTTTCCTTTCACGAACTTTTTGAGACTCGATGTGTTGTCAAACTCGATTTCTTGGTTCTCGGAGAGAGAAGTGAAAACGAGTTTACGCAACGCGCCGATGTCCACGAGCGAACTGAAGGAGTCGCCGATGAGCACGCGAGCCGAACCTTGTCGGATCGCATTGAGCTCTTGAATCGTCGTTTGCATAGGGCAAATGAGATGAATAAATGAATAAGTTGTGTTGGCCTCGCGGCTCGCACAGGACAAACGCGGCGCGTCTGTTCTGGCTCATGATAGCACGGAACCAAGCCACCCGCACTATGGAGCGACCTTGAAATAATAGGTCGCCTCCCCTTGGAATAGCTTGGTGTCGTAGCTATATCCAAGACTCGATTCGCTTTGGCGTTTCGAGTAGATGACGCTCGTCCCCCCGCTCGTCTGCAGGTTGTCGTCATTGAACAAATCCGCAAGCGCCGCGCCGATGGCGTAACGATCCGCGGCGGTCTTGGCAAAGATGTTGAATTGCACCGTGCGAGATTCCACCGCGGGGAAGACGTCGTTTGTGATGAGAAGCGTGAACGTGATCGCTCGGTCGAAATCAATCCCGTTCGGCACGACGTCGGGATAGACGTGGTATTTGCCGCCGCCAGCGGAAAGCAAAGACTGGAGCGTTGAATCCCCAGTGATGCGATTGAAAATGTATTGCTCGATCATATCCCTAGTCTATCACCCTTTGAGGCGGATGTTGACCTTCACGTCGCGCAATTCGCCGGAGATGATGGATTTGATGCGTTCTTCGGACTGCGCAACACCCTTGCGAAACATCGCACGCGGGGCCATGTGCGCCGTTCCGTATTCAACAAATTTGGCATAATTCACTTCTTCACCGCCCGCTTGCGCCGCACTGTACACAAAACCAGAAAATCCATTCGCTTGGGAGGCGATGGATCGGCGAAGATTACCAGTGATGACTGGTGTGTTCAGTTTGGTATTTGCTTCCATGAGCAAAACGGATTTTTCAACCGCTTGCTTTACAGCCGTTGCCGCCGCGCCCTCAAATTGGGAGCGACCGGAAACAAATGTGACGATCGCTTTGAGGCTCATATTTAGTCGGTGGTTGTGAGACGTGCGATGACTTCGAGATGGTGAAGCGCGCCAGAATCGTACATTTTCGAGACGGTCAGAACGTCGTAATTCTTCCCATCATGGACGATTCGGTTCCCTTCGGCGATTACCGCATCGGGGTTGAAGAAGAAAATGTCATTGTCCGTGTTCTCGCGAGATACCCCGATTCCGCCCCCGTTCACTCGTGCGGATCGCTCATAATCATGGCGACACGGGTAACTAGTGCCAGCGGACCAGCCCGCCGTTTGCTCAAAACCGACCAAGGTTAGCGTTTTGGTCTGAATCAGGGCTGTATGTATCAAAAGGCTGGTAAAGCTTGGCATAGGTCATTCTGGGGGCTACAGGGCGATGCGCCGAAGGGCGGAAAGGTTCGTTTTGGCGCTTTGATAGTCAATTGTCTGGGCGCCTTCTTTGTATTCTACGGAATAATTGCCGATTGTTTCACGGGTTCCGACCTTCCCCGCGGAGTTTCGGGCTTGGTACATACCCGCAACGAGAATCGTCGCCGCCATTTTCACTTGATCGGGAAGCGCGGCGAACATGGAAATTTTGCCAGTCACGGAGATGTTTTGCTTGCCACAATTCCAAATCAGGCCGTCAAGGACGAGACGGGAGGCATAGTCCTTGGTTGTTGGGTAAAGAAGCGGTGAAACCGTGATGTCGTCCATTGTGACGGTCAATCCCGCCTTCAAGGTGTCTTTGATGTGGAGAATGTCCGATCCGTCACCGTCATATTTCGTGGTTGTGGATGACGCATTGTAAATGTCGCGGTTGCAATATCCGTCTATCCATCGGGATGCGGCGGCAATCCAAGAAGTGACGATCGCGTCAATGCCTGTGATCGTCGTTCCAAGGTAAGCCTCAACGTCGGCTTTTGTTGTATATGCGGTGGTATTCATACGCTTGTTCCGAACGGGGAGAGACTCCCCGTCCGAGAAAGCGGACAACGGTTTAGGTTGCGCTGAGGTATCCGATGACGTCGGAAATATCGCCAGTCCAGAACGCACCATTGTCGTTTTGGCGGACGTAAGCCGCGACGCGACGGGTGAGCTTGACGGTGATGATGTCCTTCGCGAAGTCCGTACCATCCGAATCGGTCATGGTGACGGTCACGCCGCCCTTGGTACCGATGTGGAGTTTGCGGAAGTCGCCGACAAGGAATTTGCCAGCAGGAACGCCGACATTTTCGATGACGCGGGCGCCCTTGATGGTCGTCCCGTCAGCGGTCTTGAACGGAGGCAAGACGTACTGGCCGTTTTCGTCCTTCGTGAGGTCGAGAGCGTCAGCGTCGTCTGGGTTGAGCAAGACGTAGTTGGCAATGAATTTGCCCTTGCCGTAGACGGCAACCTTCGTGATTGCGACGCGGATAACGTCAGCCAAGTTGGCAAACGCAACGCGCTTGGTGCCGACAGCGGAAGAATCGAGTTCCTCGGCCATTGTCATGACACCCGTCAAGTGATCGCCGGAACCAGAACCGTTGAGCAATTCTTGGTCCGTGACGATGTTGACGTCTTCTTGCAACCAGCCCTTGAAGGCGGAAACAAGTTGAGCCGCATCAGCAAGGATTTCGTTGGAGTGCTTGGCTACAACGCCAATTTTCTTCAACGTCGCCTTGAATTCCTGGAAGCGGAATTCCTTTTCAGGCAAAGCATTGAGCTCGGCCGTCGGAAGCGGTGCGCCAGATTCGTTGACACATTCGACATAGGCAAGCTTGTCGCTCGTCATGTTCGGCGTCACGTCGGCGATGCTTTCGATGAACACCTGGCGAACAGGGTCGCGGGTGATCTCAGGCACAAGCTGCGGAGGAATGACGTCCCCCGTAAGGGTCGTTTCCGACACGGCGTTGAGCACGGCCAATTCCTTGAGGGAGTTAAACGAGAAAGAGAAGGAATTGCGCTTTTTCTCGTAGAGGTCCTTGAGGCCGTTCTTGACCTCGTTGACGTCGAAAGACGTCTTGACCTCGCCGCCTTCGGACACTTTCGTGTTCTTCTTGGCGGAGTCGGCAATGCTGTTGAACAGATTTGCCACGGCGGTTTCAGCCTCGACCTTGGCGGTTGCCAAGTCGGCGGCGGAATTCGCCTTCACCTGATTGATCGCCTCGGTGAGGGCGTTGGTGATTTCCGCGGAGGCCACCTTGTCGAGCGAAACCTCAGTGAGGCCGTTCGTTTCAGTGAGCTCTGCGAAAGCACCTTCGGCGTTCTTCAAGAGGGCGCCGTGTTCGTCGCAAGCAAAGTTTTTGCCCGCAACGCGGATGAAGTGCTTGTACATAGTGGTACAGAAGCTAGTGAATAAACGGTGCCCGTTGCAGGGGTAAAGTGGTATCACCGACTTTTTAGGTTTTGAATTTACGAGAGCTGGCGGATCGCTTTGTTCAGGTTCTCGAGCGCCTTCATGTGAGTGACTGCGGCATGTTCGGACACCTGTTTTTCAAGTGCGTTCTTGGCTTCGATTGCTTGTAGGCGGATCGCTTCGAGGTCTGAACCATCGTTCTTCTTGATGAGGGCTTCACGGTTCGCGCCGAGTCCTACCAAGGAACATTCGAGGATTTCGCAATCAAAGAGGAGGAAAGCGTCGAGCTGGTCGTCGTACTGGACACGATGCGGGATGAACCCAATTGACACCATGCGGATGTTGCCGCGCTGGACGTGCGCCCATGCGCGGGCGGCGTCTTCGTCGATGTCAACGTCAAAGCGCGCGGTTCCGACAAGGCGCTGCTTCCCGATGTTCAACGGGTCGGCTTCCATGTGGCGCTCGATCCATGAGCCGAGCGGGAAACCGCTCGAATCATGTTGCCAGAAGAAGGCGGGATTTTCGTCGAAATAGTCGAGGATCAGCGTGTCCTGGTCAACGATCTGGTCATAGCGGTTCTTGGAGGAAGTCGTCATGACAAAGGTCGCCGTGTGCGCCTTCTCGTCAATAGCGAGGTTCGACGTTGCGACGTCGATGGAGAGCCGCTTGCCGATGAGCTCATTTTGGATGAGCGCATTCGCCTCAGCAGGATTTTGCTTGAGGAGCTCTTTGTACTTGTGGGCGAGTAGCTTAGTCATACTTGGTTGGAGTGTATCACGATTTTTCATGCCTTACACGCTAGGCGCTAGGGCACAACGGCAATTGATAGAGCTTTCGCCTGGATAATGCTCGCCAGACGGGAAGGCCGCGCCCACTGCAAGCACGCCAGCCGAGCCGTTTGCTTTGTGTTCATCGCGGACTTTCGTGTCGCCGGCCGTGAGCCATTGGACGCCCGTGACGACGGCGGATTGCTGGTAGGCGTCGAGCGTCGCCTCGGAAACCACGCGGCCCGTTTCCGTGCGGGCGATTGTCTTTGCGCGGCTAACGCTCATGTCGTCGAAATAGTTGCGGATTTTGCGCCCCATTTCCGGCACGCCAAGTCCGTCCTTCATTCCGTCCGCAATGACTTTCTTGAGTTCCTCGTAATCCGTGTCAAGCATCGATCCGACAAAGAAGTTCGCACGCTTTTCAAGGCGTTTGAGCACTTCCGCATGGGTATAGAACCGCTCGGAGGCGTTGAGCTTGAACCCGTTTGCGATTGAGTCCATCGTCTCGTCGCCGACCTTGGTATAGAGGTCGGTCATAAGTGGGAGGAAAATGTTTGTCGCGATGCGGAGCTCGTCGGCGGCATTCAGGAAACCGTCGGCAGAAACGCCGATCTTCTCGAAATGCTCGATGATACGATTCGCAAGCCCGTCATTGTAGACGTCGATGGTCTTATGGAATCCGACCGCCTTCTTGTCGATGTTGTTGTTGAACGCATTGATGTAGGCCGTCTTTGCGGAATCGGTGGCGAATACCGGATTGCGTTGGCGTTGGATTTTGTGTTCGGCGTTGAATTTGAGTTCGGCGTACCGGCTAACCGCTTCACGCGCAACAAGCGTGCGGTAGAAGTTGCGGCGCGTCTTGAGGATGTTGACCGCCTTGGCGCGGATGACGTTCCGCTTCCATGCGAGCTGTAGCGTCGTCTGCGGTCCCTCGTAATACTTGTCCCCGTCAACCTTGGCGGCGGCGAATCCGAGGATGTCACGGCCTTCGTCGCGCGTGATGAGCCCGACCTTGAATCCTTCCGTCGCTTCTTTCAGCTTGAGCTCGCGATCTTCCCCGACATGCGACTCGTAGGCGAAAAACAAATCTGGGTTTGTGTCGAGGATCATCTTGTTGTTGATGACGTCGAGGAATGCGTCAAGTACGGGTTCGCACGCTTGGCGGACATACTGGGCATAGGCGACCTGGGAATTGTTGTAATTGACGTCCGTGTCGATCATCTGTTTCGGGATGCGGAGCGCCGCGAGAATGTCGTCACGCAAGAATTTCATCGACTCGATGAAAGACATTTCCTTTGGTGAGACGTTGAGCTGCTTGAGGTCTTTGACCTGATTGCCGAAAAAGCCGACGCTCGATCCGCCTTCCCCACTGTAGTTCTTCTTCCAACGGCTGCGAGCTTCGGTCGCTTCCTCGTCGGAAAGTTCTTGGTCAACGAAAATGGCAATGTCCAAACGCCCTTGGTTGCGGAACGTCGTCGATTGATACTTGGCCGCTTCCTGTTCCGCGATGATGCGGACGGTTGCGGGACGCACGACACCGATCCCGCGGATAGGGTTCGACGGGTCGATGTTCTTGATGTGGAGAATCGAATTTGGCGGGAGTTTCACGATCTCGCCGTTTGACTTGGTGTATTCATACGCAACCACGTCGCCAGCGTCAGACAAAATCAGGTTCATGCAGTCTGGGCGGATGTTCGCCATTGCCGTCGGGATGCCGTTCCCCTCGCGTTCCAAATACCAAAACGCCTCGCCAGCGAGGAGGTAGTACGAGATTGCCAGCTTCATGAATTCCTTTTGCGTCTGGCGAGAGTTCGGGCGCGTGAGGAGGTCAATCCATTCCGAGTCCATGATTTCCTCGGTGTCGCCCATCTTGTTCTTGATTCGGTAGAGTTCGAGTGGGGTCGAGCTAACCGTTTCACGGATCATGGAAACGCCGATGAACAGATAAAGCGAATCCTTGAACGTTCGAATATTGTGCGCGTCGAAAACGTCTTCGAGGCCGGAAAGACGGATGCCGCTGGCGCGGACAAATTCGACGGCGTGTTGTTTGGCTCGCTTGAAGCCGCCCATGATGCGAGAGATGAAGCTCATATTGGTTCGATTGTATCACTTTACCCGAAAATAATCCCATTGGACTTTTTGACCATGCCCAATATCAGGTTGACCGCCGAATCGCAAAGGTCGTCGTGTCCTTCGATGCCGAACCCGAAAAATTGTTGTAGCAACGCCTCACATCCCTCGCGTGGGAAAAGCACGCGCCCCTTCTTGATGTAAAAACATGCGGCGATTGCGCGGCTTCGTTTGTCCGTGACGGAAGGCATGGGGACGGTCTGCAGTCCATTCTTTTGCATGATTTCGATTGCCGCTTCTTGGTAGGCGACTTTCTCGGGATAGAATTTCGTCCCGTGCGGCATGATTTCATTGATCGCCACGGCCTCGCGGATCGTTTCTTCAAAGTT
>ERZ869921.961-NODE-961-length-13771-cov-5.229003_pt1 | contig 13771 bp, 29 predicted proteins | sample MGYA00579310_ERZ869921 | MGnify/ENA primary metagenome ERZ869921 (study PRJEB32216, sample SAMN09231816) | wastewater metagenome | place: USA: Maryland | collected 2016-06-21 | study: EMG produced TPA metagenomics assembly of the PRJNA472060 data set (Reclaimed...
TTATTGCCGCCGCGAGCAATTCCGCCGCGGCAGCAATCAACGCGAGCGGAGCCCAATGTGTCGGGGTTGCATTGATGTACGGCCAAACAAACCGCTTAGGGTTTGCAAACCCATCCGGCTGCCCATAGTGTCCATCAGCAATCTTGCCGTTCCTGCCGCGTAGCAAGATGCGTGTGCCGTCTGTGGGTGCGGTCTCAATCGGCTGCCATTTCATTTGTTTGCCTCGCTACGTCTAGGTACATCCTCCCACCGACCCGGCGCCACCTGCGCCCGGATCGTCGCGGACTCCCCAGGCTGCGCCGTGTAGTACGGCATCGCCTCGCCGCGCACAATCCATTCGCGCTGCTCGCCGGTCTCCACGTCGCGGACTATCACGATCTCCTCGCGCCCGCTGGCAATCCGATATTCTGCACTGCTGCGGTCGTGCCATTCCGCCCACCCTTCTGCCGCATCGGCGGGGTCAGTCGCCGGGATCGTCGCGCCGTCTTCCTGCTCCTGGCCCAGGTCCGGGCACCAAACAACGTATGTCCTCAACCGATCTACATCCCGCTGGCACTCCGCAAGCTCGGCGCGGTGGCTTTCACTACCAGCCTGCCACGCGGCCCACTGCAAACCGCAGTCACGGCTCCCTATGGGGTCACGCTCGTAGTTGAACGCGTGCGTGGCATACCACTGCTCAAAGCGTTTGCGTTCCTCGTCCATCACTCCCCCTCGCCCTTGCGGGCTTGCCCTGTGAGATAAGCGACCAGCACGCTACCTATGCAATCGCCGCCGCTCTCCCCATAGTTGGAAATCCAGCAGGTTGTCCACTCGTCCATCGTGTACTCGCCGCCTTTGTAACCTTCAAAGGTCGCCCCAAGCGCGGACTCTGCGTGCCTCAGCATCGAGGCAACGCTTACATTTTCAGCAGGCTTAAACGCAACATCCTCGTAGTACCCGCGATAACTCCTAGGGGCTGCGAACCCAATCGGGGCGATGTAGTCGGGGTCTGCGTTGCGAAGTTCTTCGATCAATTTTCCTAAGTTCATCTCACTCCCCCTCGCCCTTGCGGGCTGCGTCTCGCAGGATTATTTTGCCCATCCCCGCGTCAATGACCGCGCGCTTCCGGGCCGCATAGGCGCGCCACTTCTCCGCATCCTCCCTACACGCCGCAAGCTCGGCGCGCAGGCGCTCGATCTCGTCATCCTGCGCGGCTAGATGCCTGACGACGGGTGTTGTCTCCGTCAGCCCGTACTTCTCGCATCCGAGAGTTAGAGCTTTTATCGTCTGTAGCTGGCTTGCTGCCACAGAGCGCAAAAAGGCTAATTCTTCTTGGGCATCCATAGCTCCCCCTTGCAGTCTAATGAAATATTTTCTATGCGGTTGTTGCGCTGTGGGGCATCAAAAGGGGATTGAGTCGTCCTGATACGGGTCAATCCCCGCCGCCTCTTTTGCCGGTTGCGCGGCTGCCGGTGCAGCGTCCTTCTTGCCAAGCAAGGTCACATCATTAACGCGAACTTCAAGGTTCCACTGTTCGGCCCCGTCTTTTGTGGTGAACTTGCTATGCGAAAGCTCGCCAGTGACGCCTACCAATTGCCCTTTGACCAGATACGGAGCAAGGGACTCCCCCCGCTTGCCCCAAAGAGTGCAGCGCGCCCATGATGTGTTCTCGTTTTTCCCGTATCCGCTTTTAACAGCAACAGAGAACGACAACGCCGCATCGCCTCCGGACGTATAGCGCATCTCCGCATCTCGCCCCAAGTTTCCAGTAAACGCCCAAATATTCATTAATCAGTTCCTCAGAGTGAAATAGGGCAAAGGGATACAGCGGAAACCGTAATCGCACGATCTCCCGTAGGGCAGGAATAGACGCAAATCTTATTCATGCCGGATGTTGTCTCGTAGGAAAAGAAGCAGCCGTAAGCGTTAGCTTGGGATGCCGCCAATGTGATAATGGCGATTGCTAGGTATTTCATTATGCTGCTACTCCCATTTCTTTGAGTTTATGTGCCCGCTCTCCGGTAAGTCCGTCGCACAGCCACGTTATAGCCTCGCTCGGCAAGTCATCGAACATTTCCCGGACGCCAAAGTCATCCCCCATATCCAGGCACGCCGCGAGGTTCGTGGCGCACTCGTTTAGGGCGCCCCACCCCTGCGCGCATAGGTCTCGCACTCTCTGCTTATTGCTGGACATTTCCCCCTTGGTGAATGAGTTATGCAAAGCCGATTGCACGGTTTCCGACTTGCTGGCAAGGAACAGCGCCAAGCCTATGCCGTCCCCGGACTGGAGGAGGCGCATAAATTCGATATGCTCATCTATGGTGTATGCCGTCCCTTCGGCTTCGTGTAGGGCTTCAACAGCGGTATCAAGCCGCTGTCGGTTAGGAGTCTGCGGCCATGACTTAGCGGCCCGCTTCATGACGGTTTTCTTCGCCATCTCATCCGGCCAGTCTTTCCAGGGGCCACCCTTTTTTTGCCATGCTTTCGAGGTATCCCTGACTTTGTAAATATCCTCGGCGCTCATGACCTCGGTCATAATGTCGCCGTCCGGGAGCTTGGCAATGCAGTAACCCCCTATCATTTCCCCCCGTTCCTCTTTCGGCGCAAACGGGTTGGCTTTGTGGATTGGAGCGGATGCAGGCCCACACCACTCAAACGAGTCGGTTGCGTAGACCAACTCAACCTTCGCCCAACGAATCGCGCCGGAATCGGTGGCAATCTTCACCAGCCCGCGAAATGAGATATCAAGGCAGATAGCCCCATCCCTGGGGACAAGATAGGCATGCGCCAATGCCGGATTAAGGCTGATGCCAATAGCTGAGACATTCAGTATGGCGGCCTGCAAGCTGTTTGGGTTCCTGCCTGCCGTTTCAAGTGTGAAGTTGTTTTTCAGCAATTGCTGTCGTGCAAAGAGACATTCTTGTTCAAAGTCCAGAATCTTCCCGTTTGCCAAATCGAGGGCGCGGAATCTCGGCTCTTGCGCCCTGACAAGTTCAATCAACTCTTTTGGATTGCTCATTTCACACCCCCCAATAACTCAAAATGTCACTAATTGCGCCACCTAATACAAATATACTGAACATAATCGCCAGCAATACATAATGAATCGGCCTAACATCGTCATGCCTGCCCTGACGTATCCGTTCCGTCCGTTCACATCTGTGGCAGACGGGCCATGAATCTTTGAAGTTGGTTTTCATGCCGCCCCCTGGTTATAGAACCTGTCGTATGCCTCGGAGATATCCGCGTCTATCCTGTCGTAACAGGCATCGCAAATAACCTCGTTATCGAAATCCTCCCGGTAGACCTCGCAGTCAAAGTCCGTGTCTATCATCCGGTCACAGCGGGAGCACTTTTCGATGCTCATGCCGCCCCCCTGTTGAATGTGTTCGCGCTGCCACACCAGTAGCCTGAATTGTTTTTTATCATTCCACTCAAGCCCATCCCCTCGACAGACAGGCAATATGGGTAAACGGGCTTTTTATCCACTTTATGAATGCGGTGCTTATCGAAAGCAGCGACCGAGTTGAAGTATTCGCCGCATTCCGCGCATTGGCAGCGGGTGTGCGAGACCTTAAGCGGCTTCATTTGATGCCTCCAACTCATCCAGCCCCTCACCCTTAGCCTGGGTAGCAATGCTGGCGATATACACGCACAGAACGTCGACAGCGGCCTCCAGAATCCCGCAGCGCCCTGCCCAATACATGTGCATCTCTTTGTATGCGGCTACGTCCCCAAGGGCATCAGCGCGCTCCATAGCGCCCTCTGCGTAGTCCATTGCGGCCTTGGCACTTCTGGCGATGCTTGCCAGCTTTGCCGAGTCCGAGAGAGAAGGATCAAAGTCCAAAATGTTCATTCCCTGCCCTCCACGTTCTCGGTTGCCATATGCCAAATTGCGTCACGCAGGGCGTGTTCAATCCGCTTGGCGACAGCCTCATACATGCTCGGCTTGCGGGTGTCGGCAATCTCAGCGAACAGGGCGCAGGCAATGGCGTCTACCCTGAATCCCTCGCCGAACGCGGCTTGTATGGTTTCCGGGTCTCGGATCAGGAACTCAAACTCGTCTTGGATGGCTTCGTGCTTCAGTTCATCCTTGGAGACTGTCGGCTCCATGCTTCCCGCGTCTTTGGTTTGCACGTTGTTCAGGTAAAACATTTTTCCTCCTAGTAGCCGCCGCCGCCGCCGTCGCCGTAGCCGTCGCCGTAGCCGCCGTAGCCGTAGCCGTAGCCGTCGCCGTCGCCGCCGCCGTAGCCGTAGCCGTAGCCGTCGCCGTCGCCGTAGCCGTCGCCGTAGCCGCCGCCGTCGCCGCCGCCGTAGCCGCCGCCGTCGCCGTAGCCGTCGCCGCAGCCGTAGCCGTAGCCGTCGCCGCCGCCGCCGCCGTAGCCGTCGCCGCCGCCGTCGCCGTCGCCGTAGCCACGTAGAAATGCGGCGCGCTCTACATGAATCCGTTCATCATCATTGATTACTGCAAGCACTTTCGAGACAGGGACAGCCGCTGCCATGCGACGCCCTAGTCTTTTCATTACACTGCCCACACCTGACGCACAGGCTCCAGAGCGAAGCACGTCATCAGCGGTGATTACGGTTAGCGGTTCCATTTTTCCCATGCCTCAGCCGTTACCGTGAAAACAGCCGTGATGTCGTGGAGCATGGGAATGTCTGCTTTAGCACTGATTTTGCTTTTCTGGTTTGGGCCGACTTCAGCCAACTCCATGACGCCATTAGATGTCGCCCAATATATCGCCATGCGGGCGTTTTTCAGCGGCATGGCTTTGGCGCTCATGTCCTGATTTGCGGGGACTTCCCCCGCGAAAACGCCCTTGTGGAACGTCGTGACCATCACTTGTTTCATCTTTTCCATTGCATCTATCTCCCTGGTTGGTGGCTTTTGCCGTTGTGCCGTTGTTGTTCGGCATGGGCACATATTAGTTACGGCGCGTAACCTACGCAAGCAATGGGAAGGATATTTTTAGACCGATTTGATATAACGAATATAACTAAATGTTCTTTCAGATTATGTGTCGATTGTAGCGCGCCGTAACAAATTACACTATTATATTGAGCCCATTCACGGGAGAGACAGAATATGTGGCCGATGCCGATTGCAGAGTACGTAAGGATGGTGGGCACTCACCAAGCCGCCGCCGATAAGCTGGGGGTTGCACGGGTGACTGTTACCGTTTGGCTGAAGCGTGGGCGCAAGATATACGTTGTTCCGGCCCTGGAAACCGGGGTAACGTATTATGAGGTTCGGGAGGCCGCTTAGTTGCGGGCTGGCAGCAAATGAGCGCATATAACATAGGTTGGATATGGGATCAGAACGTGTCACCTACTCAAAAGTTAGTGCTTTTTGCCCTAAACGAACATACCAACATGAGTCACGGCGATTGGCGGATATGGCCATCCGTTAAGAACATCATGCGGCTTACAGGACTGAGCGAACGAGCGATTCGCAGCGCAGTAACCGAGTTGTCAGAGATGGGGCTAATAACGGTTTGCGCTCAACATGACCCCAATACGGGCAGGCAGCTATCCAATATTTACTACCTGACCGCCCCGTTTCCAGGGGGGGAGGGTGCAAATGCCGCAGGGGGGAGGGTGCAAATGCTGCAGGGGGAGGGTGCAAATGCTGCCCCCCTAGAACCCTCTTATAAGAACCCCTCTCCTTTACCTATCGGTAAAGAGAGAGTGCGCTTCGCGCCTCCCTCGATTAACGAGGTGGAGGCGTTCATTTCAGAGCGAGGGCTTAACGTCGATGCCGGTAAGTTCTTTCACCATTACGAAGCCGTTGGCTGGAAGGTGGGAAAGAACCCGATGAAGAAATGGCAGTCAGCACTTCACAAGTGGCACTCATCAGGGAGCAATAACAATGGGAACTCTAAAGCCAATAGACCTGGAAGCAATCCAAGAGAGGATCGCAGCGCAGCAGGGCGCATCGCCGCAAACGCACAACGAGAACGCGAGGCGCTTGGAGTCTCGCACCCTGATGACCCACCTGTGGGAGCTGATGGCCCGTATGTATGGGCACAAGTGGTCGAGCGCGTTCGGGGATGAGATAGACCCCGGCAACGTCTGGGCAGCGGTCATCGACGGTCTGGATGAGATGCAGATTCGCCATGGCATGCGCGAGCTTGTCAGGCAGGGATACGACTGGCCTCCATCGGCGCCTGAGTTCCGCAAGCTTTGCACTGGCGCGTCGGACGTGAGCTGGGAGCACAGGCGGATCGAGGCGGCAGACCGCGAGCGCCAGCAAAAGGCGCTGCAAGACTTGCGTGACGCCGACCAAAAGCAGGCCGAAGCGGACGCGGCAATCGCTGGGATCAAGTCGATCATGGGCATGTCGTGATGCGGGTTAATCACCGTCCCCACGAATCCCAAACCGGCAAGGGCCGCAAGCCATCCGAGACCCTGACGCCGCGCGAGATTGACCTCATCCGCGCCCTGGACGGCATGGCCCGTGCCGGGGTGACGCCGTCGACCATCCGGCTGGCGGCATGGCTTGGCGTGACCGGCTCGACGGTGTGCTTCCTGCGCGACGGGGCCATTGCGCACGGCGGGGTTCAGTCCACCGGGTACGGATCGACACGGAAACTCTCGATCACGCCGATCGGGTATGCCGCGATTGGTGACGCCAATGGCTAGGGGGCTGCGCAACGGAATCCCGGTTGGCGACCGCGTGCTGATCAAGCGCCTGGGGGATGAGCGCGATGCGCTGCGGGCTCAACTGGCCGCCGAGAATGCGGCCTGGGAGCGGCGCAAGGCCGAGCTGCTGCGCCAGATCCGCAATTTGAGCAACGGCGCCATCGCGGACAAGTTCGAGATCCGGCCGAATCAGGTCAACCAGATCCTCAACGGCACGGCGGGGCAGACGCTATGAGCGTGGGGGCTCACTACCTGTTCCGCACTCCCGAGTCCGTCGACAACCTGGGGCCGGGGATGCTCGCTTTCCTGCGCCGGACGGTAGCCGATCGCGGGCCGCAGTTCGTGAAGCACGGGGACTACCGCGACCCGCGGTCGCTGGATCAGAACGCGCTTCAACATGTCTGGTACTCGGAGATTGAATCGCAGGGGCGCGAAATGTCCGCAGGCGAGGCGAGGCGGTACTGCAAGCTCACGATCGGCGTGCCGATTATGCGGGGCGGGGATACGCCGCTTTGCGATAAGTTTCGGCACGGGTGGGACGCGCTTATTAAGCCCCGGCTGACCTACGAAGAAAAGCTAGAGCTTATGGACTGGTTTGCCGTAACCAGCCTGATGAACAAGGATCAAATGCGCCGGTATCTGGAAACGATGCAGCGCACGTTCGCGGGCAAGGGTGTTTCGTTAACTGGGATTGGAAAGGGGCAGGATCAGTACCCGGAGGCTTTGCTATGACTGAAGAATGGCGCGAGGTGGCGCGCATGGATTAAGTGCGCGAAGCCAGAATGAAGGTCTGCAGCCTCTGCAAGACCCGCTTTGAGCCTGTCCGGCCGCTTCAGGCGGTGTGTTCTGTCGAATGCAGCCGCCAATGGGCCAACACAGACGCCGCCAGACGCCGCGAGAAGGCCGCTAGGGCCGCTGCAAGGCGCGAGGCTAGGGGTAGGCTGGAAACGCCGTCACAGGCCGCCAGAAAGGCGCAGGCGGCGTTCAACCGGTGGATCAGGCTGCGCGACACCGGACGGCCGTGCGTCTCCTGTGGCCATCCCGACGACGGCACCCGTCAACGCCACGCCAGCCACTACCGGCCAGCGGGGCCGAATCCTGCGCTGAGGTTCGAGCCGGAAAACGTGCATGCGTCGTGCTCGATCTGCAACAACCACAAGTCCGGCAACCTCACGTCCTACCGGCTGGAGCTGATCCGCCGCATCGGTATCGAGCGCGTCGAATGGCTCGAATCGTTTCACGAGCTTCCTCACAGGACGGTGAGCGACTTCCGTGAGATACAAAGACACTACGCGCGGCTATGTCGACAACTCGAAAAGCTGGAGCCCACTAATGCCCAACACCCGCCCCAAGCCGATCCAATGGACGCTCGCGCGGGCCGCGACGATCCGCCAGGCCATCGCGGCGACCAAGCGGCGGTTGCTCGCCGACCTGGATGCGCGGGAGCGGGCGGATGATCTGGCGCGGCTCGACACGCTCAAGCGTGTGCTGAGGCTGGCGCGATGAGAGTGCTTGTTGCGTGCGAATACTCGGGGCGCGTGCGCGATGCGTTTCGCGCGATGGGGCACGACGCGATCTCCTGCGATCTGTTGTCCTCGGAGGCGCCAGGACCGCATCATCAGGGCGACGTGCGGGCAATGCTCGCGCAGCCGTGGGATCTTGTCGTGGCTCATCCTCCCTGCACAAGGCTTTGCAATTCCGGCGTTCGCTGGCTGCACGAGCGCGACCTGTGGGACGAGATGCGGGACGGTGTCGCGTTTTTCATGGCCTGCCTGAACGCCAACTCTCCGCGGGTAGCCGTCGAAAATCCGGTCATGCATAGGCACGCGCGGGAGCTTGTCGGTCGGGGGCCGTGCTTCACCGTTCAGCCGTGGCAGTTCGGCGATGACGCGACGAAGCGCACCTGTTTCTGGACCCGCGGGCTGCCGCCGCTGAAGCCGACAAGCGATCTGGACGGCTCGACCGCCCGGCCGGAGGTGCATCACGCCAGCCCAGGGCCTGACCGATGGAAGAACCGCAGTCGCACGTATCCCGGCATCGCTCGCGCAATGGCCGAGCAGTGGGGGCGCGCATGATCGCCGACCACGAAGCCGAGACCCTGCTGCGCGCCTGGGGGCAGCACCAGCTCGCCGAGATCGAGGGCGAGGTGGGCTATCCGACTGTTTCGGCCTCCTGCGCGGGGTATGAGGCGCCCGACTGGCAGCGCCCGCCACCGGGGCCGGTGCGTCCGGGCGACGTGGAGCTGGCTTGTTGGGTGATGGTGGTAATGGCATCCCAAAAGCCAAGACTCCACCGGGACATGCGGGACCACTACCGGGACGGGTGCCGGATGGGGTGGCAGCGGCTCGCCGAGGGGCGGCGGGTGTTTGCCGGGATCTGGTCAACGGCCGAGGTGGTGCGGGAGCCGGTCAACAGCCTGTAGCCGTATTTTCGCGCAGGGTATTGCGCCGATGGTGTGGCTGGCGCTAAATAGGCGCGGGCCGGACAGATGGGAGTCTGTAACGTCCCGCTAACCACACAACCTGTAGCGGAGGCCATATGGCTGATCAAGATCGTACCATACTGAAATCGCACCAATCTCCAGTCGCAGACTACCCTGAGCAAAAAATTTGCTTCGTGGGCAGGCTTACGGCTGTCGAGGCTGAAATTTACGCAGACGAAGAGCCTATCTGCGATAACTGCGACCTCCCGGCATCATTCGGTCCGCTGTGCGCAGAGCATTACTTGGCGGAAAGGATGGCGTACTTCTCGCGCATGTATTCCGTCTCTGAGTCCGGGTGCTGGCTTTGGAATGGTTCAAAGAACGGCGGCGGGTATGGGCTGATCCGTTTCGGTGAAGCAAGCATTCTTGCTCATAGGTTCTCATGGGCAACGGCGAACAACAGGCCGCTTGCCGATGGCATGCACTGTTGCCACTCCTGCGACACACCAGCTTGCGTAAATCCAGCCCACTTATGGGAGGGTACGGCAAAGCAAAACGCCGTTGATTCTATGGCTAAGGGCCGCAGGGCTAGAGCGCTTACCCCTGAACTCATCAGGCGGATATACACGCTCAAACAGGCCGGGGTTTGGCTGGACAAAGACATAGCCCGCATTGTCGGGGTAAGCCCATCGACGGTTGGCGGGGTATTGGCTGGCAAGCGGTGGGATTTAGGGGTCGGCAAGTACACCGAAAAGAATATTTCTCTGTAGTGTTGACTTCCGAAGTTTAACGCCGGATAATCTTCCCACACGTTCTGCGCCCGAAAGAAACCCGCCCGAGCAATCTGGCGGGTTTTTTCGTTCATGCCCCTCCAGTCGGAACAACTTCCCGCGTGGTTGCTGTCCCAGGGCCGATCATGGCGGGGCGCCCTTTCCTCGGGTGTGCTACCCAACCCTTCGCCGGCTGAGGCCGGCGTTTTTATCGAGGTGCCGCATGACGCCATTCGACCGCGCGCTTGGTGTGGTGCTCGGCCATGAGGGCGGCGACTCGGATCATGCAGCCGACCCCGGCGGGTTCACGCGCTTTGGCATCAGCCAGATCGCGCACCCGTCCGTTGACGTGCGCAACCTGACCCGCGAGGGAGCGGCAGCGATTTACCGGGCCGAGTACTGGCAGCCGATGCACTGCGACGAGCTGCCTGCGCCGCTGGCGTTGTGCGTGTTCGACTCGGCCGTGAACCAGGGGCGGGCGGCGGCAACCCGGATGTTGCAGGACGCGGTCGGCGCGACGGTCGACGGCGTGCTTGGCCCCAAGACGCTGGCAGCCGTCTACCGCCAGCCGGTGTCCCGCCTGCTGCGCCGGTACATGGTGGCGCGGGCGCATCGCTACATCGCCACGGGCGGCTTTGCGACGTTCGGCCGTGGATGGATCGCACGGGCGCTCGACGTGGCCATGACCGCCGCCGAGTGGGAGATGGAGGACGCCGAGTGAAGCGCCTGCTCGGTGCCCTGGTGTGGCTTGTGCTGGCCACCGCGCTCGTGGTCGAGCGCCACCGCCAGCGCCGCAGAAAACGGGAGGGTTCGGGATGATTCCGCGACCATATTTCGCGCTCGGTCTCGTGCTGGCGCTGATTGCCACGCATCTCGCGGTTGGCGTTAAGAGCTACGAGGGCGGCGTGCGCGCCGAGGCGGCCCGCTGGCAGGCCGAGGCGCTGAAAGACGCGCAGGAGGCGGCACAGGAGCGCGAGGCGCTACAGCAGCAGCTCCGGGAGCGCGAAGCCAAGTGGGTACAGCAGCAACAGGAGGCAGCCGATGCCGTCGCTCAAGTCCGCGTGGAGTACCTGCCGGGCAAGGTCATCGTCAAGCGCGAGATTGTTCGGGAGCCTGTGTATAGCGACAGCCGCTGCCGTGTGTCTAGCGGGATGCGCGACACCCTCAACCGCGCCCTCGCTGGCCGTCCAGTGCCCGGAGCCGCCGAAGTCGGTACTGATACCGGTCGCCTGCCCGCCGATGCTTGAGCCGATGGCGGATGACACGATGGGGGCGATGGCCGAGGCGCTGATGAGCGCAGCGGAGACGTACCACGCCTGCCGCGCGGCGGTGATCGGGGCGCAGCCGTGATGCACCGCTTCGGCTGGCTCCTGGTCCTCGCGCAGATTGTGCTGATGACCTACTCGCTGCGCTCGGTATGCGCGCAGATCGGCAGGGACAGGCGCTGTCCGTCGCGGGATAGGGTGATAGCGATCAGGGTGGCCTACTGGACGGCGGCGACGGTGATTGCCGCTGGTGTGGTGATGGCGCTAACGGCTGACAAGCGGTATGTGTTCGTCACCGAATGGCTCTACATGGGGTGTGTCGCTGCGTCGTTTACTGCGGCCCTCGCAATACGGATTTTGCGGGGGGACGGACATGATCGACGGTGAGGATTTGAGGCAAACGGCCATGCTGATCAAGTCGGGCTGTCTCGCGGCATTCGGGGGCATGGTGGGCTATCTGGTCGATACCGTGCATGGGAGCAAGCAGTTCTCGTGGATCGGTTACGGCGTGTTTGTCTTGACGGCGTTTTTCGTGGGACAGATTCTGGACTCGTGGCTGCCGTCCGACATGCCCGGACGTGGGGGATTGCTGATGGTCGCGGGGACGAGCGCGTATCCCATCCTCCAGGTGCTTCGCACGCGTGCCCTCGCCATCGTCGAGCGGGCAAAGTGACCGGATCGCAGAGTGCAGGGCATGCACCCGGCGCAACAACTGGATATGCAACCTGTGGACACGGTATGTACAAGTCAATCCTGATTTCGACCCTGATGCTCATTTCGGCATTGAGTTTCGCGGGGACGGTGACGGTGAATGGTCACTCGTGCGGCTCGTTGATTACCCTGACGACCACGCCAGCGGGCGACCTGACGATCAAGGCTGACGGCACCTGCGGCACGGTCGCGCCCCCGGTAGAGCCGCCGCCTGTGGTGACTCCGCCCTCGTCCTGCCCGGCGGGTGTGACGTGCCTCAAGCGCACATGGCCGCTCAAACAAGAAATCATCTCGCTTCGTGCGGGGCAAACGGTTGCCATTGCCGTCCCGGCTGAGTCGGCAGGGACTGCGCGGTACGTGCAAACCATGATCACGGCTGGCAACTCGGCGGCTCGCAGGCTGGCTATCAGCACCACGGCAGGGGACGTGAACCCCACCAACACGCGCTGCGCTACCAGGGGGTGGGAGTCGGTCTCGATAGGCTACACCGCAGGGGACAGCGGCGGGGGGCGTGGGTGCTTCGTGCCTGCGGGAGTCCCGATCTACATCAACCTCGCGCCGACGAACTGCCCTGAAGGCCAGCGGTGCGACGTGTACATCAAAGGGCAGTGACATGGGCGACAGCAGCGTGACGGATCAGGAGCGCGCAAGCGGCACGTTCGACGGCTACAAGGCCACGGCTGATGACTACGCGATGTACGAGAAGTACAGCACGTTCCGCCTGCGCCTGCTGGCCTGGATGGGCGATCCGGTGGCCAAGCGGATTCTGGAGGCGCGCTGATGGCACGCGACACGAAAGAGCACGCCGCCGACGAGGATGGGTTGCGGAAGAACGCATCCAAGATGGCCGGGGAGTTGGACAAAATGGCCGACGCCGCACGCAAAGCGATGGATGGCGACTCGCACGACCGCGTAATGGATGCGGTCACTGAGGCTACCAGGGCGTCGCCGTATGGCGCTGCGCACGTTGCTGTAATCGTAATCGCAATCCTCGCCATCGCCCTCGGCGTGGCGCTATTAGTCTGAGGTAGATATGAGTCTGACCACGCAACAGCAGGCCACGCTTAAAGCGTTCGTCGAAGCCGACCCGGTACTCTCGGCGTATCCGCACAATACGGACGGGGCATATGAAATCGCCCGCCTGTTGCAAGCGAACGCTTCGCCTGAGTTCATCGTATGGCGCACCAGCGTGACCAAGGATGAAATCATGCAAAACGGGTTCGATTGGGTGCGGGTGGATAACCTCTCTGTCGGCAAGGCCCGCATATGGGATTGGCTTTTCGACAACCAGGGGAACGTATTTAACCCGTCAAAGGTCAATGTCAGGGCGGGAGTTGATGAGTGCTGGAAGGGCACCGCCGCAGACCTTGCCGTGCGTGCTGCTGTTTACGTTCACTGCAAGCGTGCCGCGAACGTGCTGGAAAAGCTCTTTGCTACGGGAACGGGCACAACGGCATCCCCTGCCACGATGGCAGTAGAGGGCACGATTGGTTACAACGAACTCGCCAACGCGATGGGGTGGTAAGTCATGGCTACCATGACGATTAACTATTCGAGCAACACCACCATCACGATGGACTTGGACGGGCTTGCCTCGTCTGCATCGTGGGTTGCTGGCCGCGAATCGACCGAGATAGACAACACAACGAACAAGTACATTGGCGCGTTGGTGCAAGGGAAAGTGAAAGTCGGCACGACGCCGACCGCGAACACCAGCATCAATATCTATGTGTGGGGTGCCGATACCAGTCTCGCCACAACGGCAATCGACGTGCTGGACGGAACGGACTCGGCTGAAACTCTGACGAATACCGGGGTGCTTTACAGCGCACTGCATCTTGCGCGTTCCATTTCTGTCATCGCTACCACTTCGGATATTGTCTATCCGGTCAAGCCGTTCAACGTGGCCGCATTCTTTGATGGAGTGATGCCGAAATTCTGGGGGCTGTTCGTTTCGCACAACTGCGGTGCTGCGCTGCACG
>ERZ869921.963-NODE-963-length-13750-cov-4.063965_pt1 | contig 13750 bp, 29 predicted proteins | sample MGYA00579310_ERZ869921 | MGnify/ENA primary metagenome ERZ869921 (study PRJEB32216, sample SAMN09231816) | wastewater metagenome | place: USA: Maryland | collected 2016-06-21 | study: EMG produced TPA metagenomics assembly of the PRJNA472060 data set (Reclaimed...
GATTATTTTCCAAGCATAGCTGGAAAAGTTTAACTATAGAATAGATAGTAAGATCGTAATCATTATCTTGTTCTTTATATTGAATATGATGCTCTTGCCATGTCTCAAATTTTTCTCCTTGATTACCAAATCCAGGAATTACTCCCTGTGTGTGTGGTAAAAGTATTCTTAATGGAGGGGTACAGAATCCATAGACATCCATATCTGATGTATCATTATTAACTCCGTAAGCGACACTACCCATATAACATAAATAGTTTGTATTAGTACGCGTCCACTTAGGAGGATGCGCTAATCCTTTATCCATTAATCTTTCTAAGACATTCATTTTATTCTTTCTAAAATTTTATATTCTTCGTGATCTTCGAGAGGCTTTTTTCTTTCCATTAGACTAAAGGAAAAACTATATTCATTATTTTTATCGAAATTAGTTATTTCTTTAATCAAAAACTTATCATCGTCTAATGGTCTTATCTCAGTTTTAGTATCACCTTTAAGATTTTTATCTATATGAAAATACATTAACTTATCTGCTAATGGATATAATGTTTCTATAATAGATACACCACCTATTACCAGTAGATCTTTTTTTAAAGATACATGTATAAGATCTTTTATATTATTAAATAATGTAACATCAAAAGGTGCTTTGTATTTTGGCTGTCTACTTAATACAATTTTTTTTGTTAATGGAAGTAAATCTCTACGGATTAAAGTTTCATATGTTTTTCTTCCCATTACTGGGATAGATGTTTTCATTACTTCTTTAACTATTTTATCTTTTGTTGGTAACCAAAAAGGAGGTTCACCGCTATCTGATAAAGTTCCATCGTTACAGGACGTAAAAGCTAATATAATCATGATTTTAATATTGGTATGTTAAATATATACGGATCTGAAAAATAATCGTTCTGGATAAGTTCTTATTATTTTCATTTATCTTTCCATTAATGTCATTAATAAAAGAATAAACATTATAAAAACAAACCAATGATCTTCGAGGATCTCAAAAAATTCTCTAAGATACTTCATTGATAGCTTTCATGGTAGATGGAAATTCTTTAGTTAATATTTCTCTAATACTTTGAGCTATTAATCTATGTTCTTTTTGAGTAGAAGGATCGGTTCTTACATTAATATAATGTATCCATGATCTTAAGGATCCTGACATATACATTCTTGACATGGTAAGGCCTTCAGGTAAGACGCATCTTGCCTGTTCTTTAGCTACTCCTCGTTCAATAGCTTCTCTGTAAATATCTAAAGCTTGATCTCTTAGATCTCTTTGTTTGTTATACCACCAGAATTCAAATTCAGGATTATCAACTGATATAGAATTTTGTCTATTCTTTGTATCTTGTAATCTTAATTCTCTTAGGTCTGAAAATTCTAATTCGGATGGCTTAGCGTATCTCTGAGAGAACTCTTGATAAGAAAAACTACGATGTCTAAGTATCTGGCGACCTATATCTCTAGTAGTATTGATCTCTACACAAGCATTAATCATTTCAAAAGGTGACCAATGCTTATGTTGTATCAAATATTTAATAAGCTTAGTGTTATCACTTTCCTGATTACCTGGATTACTTACTCTAGCCATATACATTAGTAATTTTTCTGCATCAGGAGTTGCCCATACTAATTTAACAGTGTCTGTCATCTAATTTTTCCTCTATTATTTTAATTACTGGATCCATATAATTTTCGAATAATTTTTCTTTAGAACCATCGTTATATAATACTGCAGAAAATTTATGAATAGGGTAACTATCTAATGCAGTCTCACTGATATGACTATCTTTATTCTCTACAGAAGGTCTTATGATTCTAAATACAAGGCCATCATTTTCCTTAATTGATTCTACTTCATCTATGAATCTTACATCAGGTATGATAACTACATTAGTATCTTCTGGCCATTGTTTTCTAAAGGGTGCATGAGACCATATAGTAGGACAATTTTGTCTTCCTATCTCGGTACCCATTATTTGCAATATTTCTCTAGTAGTAAGATGCTTATAGTAATCATCTCTGAAGCACGTAGGGAAATCTAATCTTCTTAAATACGTTGGTTCATCTCTTAACTTTGCCGCTTCCGGAGTTAAATTATAAACAACGTCAGGATCTAAACCAAATACAGAGACTACGAGATCCTTAATTGGATCAGCATAGTGATATAGTTGCGCATTTATTCCCTTATTATATAAATCTATGATGAGTTTATTGGCAAATGTATCTTTACCATGACCTTTTTTACCAGATATTCCTACATATAGTATTTCATTACTCATGCTATTACCTTTTCTATTTTTATTTTATTAGTTTTTGGATCCATATATTCAAATAGAACATATTCAAATTTTAATTTAGACTGATGTAGATTTGAAATGTATTGAAATTTAAATTTTTCCATTACTTCTTCTGTAAGTTCTTCAAATTTACTTACATAAAAAGATTTTAGATCTACGATATCATTAAGCTTATATGCAATCTTTATATCTGATCTTTTCATGGACAGCCTATAGATACTTTATTGCTCTCTATAACTTTTCTTGATCCATCTGGAAGAGGTATAGTCATAATATATTTAATGATTCCTGGATTTCCTGTACCAGCAGCGACTGCATCGTTGGCTGTAGTTCCTTCACATGGAGTCCAGAACTTACTTCCGGTAGGATTACCGTCACAGTCATACATAAGAATCATTACTTCGGTTCCTGGTGGCTTATTGTCACAGTTTAAGAACCATAAAGTAGCGTAACCATTTACATTACTTGGAACAATCTTAATGTAAGGTGGTGGCGCAGGTAATGCCATTGCATTACTATCATTTACTATTATTCCTGTCCCTAATAATAGCGTCGTTAATCCTATTGTAATTATCTTCTTTATCATTTTGTAATCTTTCTTTAATTATTAAAACTAATATGGCTAATGCTGATATAGATACTACTGTCTCTGCAATCATGATACATCTTCTACGTCTACGAAATTATCATCTTGTTTTTGAATACCTTCTAGATGACAGAAAGTAAAAGTCTTATACTTTACAATCTTATTCATAGAAGGATGTTCTATTTTAAGACATAGACCTTCTGGTATATGATCGTCTGTTAACTTAGACTGGTTAAAGTTTCTGCACTTAGATAATATTTCTTCTTTATCTCCAGAGTAGATAAACTTATCCACGAATGGAACAGTTTCTATTCCGAGTGCAGTACATCTTTTAACTACTTGATCCCAACTTAAATCAATTTCATGACCATCAATATCATAAGTTATTCTATAAACGAATATCTTACTTTCTCCTGGAACGCATCCATAAGTATAATCTAATTTATTCTTCTTATACTTTGCATTAAGTTCTTTCTTGATCTCATCAGTTGTTGATATGTCATGTGACGGCATAATGCATCTAAGACCATTTTCATATCCCACTATTTCATAGTAGAATGTTTCTCCATTAATGCAGTTAAACTTTTTATGATGAGATAGTCTATAATTAAAATCTACTGATAGATTTTTGGTATCATTGTTGGCTGACACAGGCTTAACATCATTAACGAATGTAACGTTTCTTGATCCATAAACTGAATCAAAATATTTCTTACTTAGATCTATACCTATTTTCTTTAACCATCTAAATCTTGGCTTGATACGTAGATGTTTACCAGAACGCGCTGAGGTTCCATGGATCTTCTCGGTCATTATAATAGTAGCTCCCTTAGGAATAGTATCTATTACGAATCTTAACTGAGAAGTTTCATAATGCTTCTTAAAGTATGGGAACTCTATTTCCTTTGGAACCTTTTGAGATCTATTAATCATAGCTCTAATAGTAGCGGGCGGATAATACTTAGTAGAAAATACTATGCCATTTAATTCTCCTACTATATCGCCGACTTTTAAGTTATGAGACATGTAACTTAAAGAACTAAGTGGTAACCATAAACCTTCAGAGTCTATACCTCTTAATCTAAGGGTTCTAATTCTTCGGTTAGCTTCTAAGTAACCACCCATTACTTCTCCAGTATCTGGATGTTTTCTGTATAGCTTATTTTGTATACAGTAGTTATAGTCTATTTGAGAATCGGCCATAAAGAAAATGCCGACATCTCCTGTCTTAATTTTATCTGATACTATAACGGTAAAACCGTTAACAGATCCTATCTGTAGCTTATCTGCATTGGGATGTTTGCTGACTTGTATAGTAGCTACTATTGCTTCGTGACTCATGCGGTGCCTTTCTATTAGATTGATCTATAATATATTGAACTATATTTTTAGTAATGTTTTTTGGTTTAGTTGGAGTATGTGCGGTTATGAATTTATCGTATTGAATAAATTTATAGTAATGATTATAAGCCTCCCATGCAGAGTCAAAAGATAGATGATAATTAGCGCGCGAATGGGCGGTATCAAGTACCCAGGTAAAGCATTTTGATAGTATGAATGGAGACTGAGTGATGTAGTATTTATCTCTTATTTTTTCCATATTAATATAAGAGTAACCATCACTATCCATTCGATAGGCATAAGCCTTAGAGTCTAGCCAAGAATGAAATGTATCATTCTCTTCAAAAAATTGTGGAAGATCCATAATGTTATTTCTTTTCAGGTTTATTTATAAAGGAACTAATGTAATGTTTGTATGCCTCAAATGGAGTATCAAAAGCATAAGCTTCAATACCTTTTCTAGTAAATCTAGAGCGCCACTTAAAGTCTTTATATAAAATAGTTCCTAATCTGGCAACATAATATTGATTTACTATACGGAAGATTCTTACTGGACAGTTAAGTTCAAAATTATATTCAATAAAAAATGATTCTGCTTGACCTTTTAGCCATTGATTAAAACTTTCATTATCTTCTGGAAAATTTGGAAAGTTCATTGATTAGATCTTACCTTTCTATTAGATAATTTACAGGTACAGGAGTCGATCATACAGCCGGAGCAGTCGTAATCACCATCATGATGACTAGCTGAATGGCCACAATCTTTACACAAGATACCAGAAGCATAAGAAGCCAAAGCCATCTTTTTCCATTTAGGCCAAGTGGAAACAATGCGTGCGATTTCTTCTAAAAATTTTTTCAAAAATTTACTCTATTAATTGTCCACAATGGTCACATATATCACATTCACAAAGTTCAAGAATTTGTTTAAAGAAGTGATCTAATGTACCTAATTCATTTACTGTTAAATGCTTTTCAAGTATAGGTCTAGCTATATTTAAATAGATTTCTTGTCCAGTAATTTCTTCTTTTGGAAGCTCTTCTTCGTAATAGATTTTAGCTGGCATTTATATAGTCCTCTACTTCTTTCTTAAGAGCCTCTAAGTCTTGTTCCATTATATTAATGTTTTCTAAGACTACTTTGCTGTGACTTCTTAAAGATTTAAGTTCCATGGTAAGTTTAGCCACTTGATAACGAGCGGCGCTATACTCTTCATCACACATAATACTCATCTTAATGATCCTTTATTATATTTATCTGTCCATTCAGTCGCAGCAACTTCAAGATCTGTATAACTTTTAGTAATATTTTTATCGAATATACGCTTAGCTTTATCAGCTAGACGAGACATATAAAAAGCCTCACAGATTGCTTCTGCTAAATTAGAATCAAAAACATAAAAGCTTTCTACTTCAGGCAGGTCATAAGCTGTAATGACATATGTATTACCAAAGTCATTACTTTCAAGATGCCATATCAATAAAGCATCTTCAGGAGCCTTTCCTCTTTCATATGTAATCATGTAGTTTTACTTTCTTCGTTAAGAACGTCAACGGCTTTATCAATATCTATAAACATACAATGTTGCTTATGTTTACGTTCGCCGCCCCAATATAATATATTCTTACAACCAAGACATAGACTATAATCATTACCATCTTTATCTTGGTAATTATTGTGCCACCAAGGTCTTACATTTAAACTAAGTAATGCTTTATTATATTGTTTTACATAGTAAACAGAGTCTAAAGCGTTAGCAGCAGAGTCTCTACATAATTTTTCAACAGCCGAATTAATATAAGAAGCATCTTGGCGGATAGCATCTTCAGTACTACCATGTAGTGGAAATAAAATTCCAGCTATACGAATATAATTAAAATTATTTATACTATAAAAATCTGCAAATAGATTCTGATCAGTCATTTAATTTCCTTTAATATTCGCGACGTTTTAAATAAGCAGTAATCCATTGACGTGCATAATGAGCCGCCTCATATTCTTCAGATGCATTCCTATCTGATTTTGATAAGTCAAGCATGACTGGCATAGCTTCATCTACAGATTGTTTTTCTAAATTGAGTGCAATACGTGCCGTGCATGTTTCATTATCAGCATCAATCTTATGTAAACGTTGTGCCATTACGCGGGCCTCACAATCTAGACGTATAGCAGTAAGAGTAGACTCCATTCGTGCTAACTCCGCGTTCTTTGCAGTTAATTCATCTTGAGTTGATTCTAATTCTGATTTAAGTTTAGCGATCTCTTTTTGCGCTTCGTTGTAACTAACATATTCACCATTCTCACATGGGACAGCCTCAGCGTGCGGCCCTGGTGCGTAATCGGAAAATGGATCTGGTTCAGGGTACGTCAAATCGAAGTCGTATCGTTTCATCATCCACTTCCTTTTGCTGCCTCAATTTGGTCAGCTCGTAGTCGCAAATCAGATGCAAAATCAGACCAATGACTCATTGTTTGTGGCTCTTCATCATATAGATGTGCATAGTCGCGGAATGCTTTTGCTATAGCTTTATTTTCATTTACAATTATAGTAGAACATTCATCTTTTACATGAGCAATCATAGTCTCCATATGTAAAAGAGCCTGTACTCTATCTTCTCTATGAAATTCAGGATTAAACGTAAGGCTAACATGCTGAGCAGCCCTAAGTAATTCTTCAAGCTTATATATACGAGTTAACATTAAGTCTATTTGAGTAGAACAACCAAAGCGGGCGCCTGTATCTCTAACAGTTTCCCAATAATCATTGGCAACTTTTTCATAATTGACATCGCCAATTTTTAATCTAATAACATTGATCATTTGAACTCCGATTTAGGTCTAATATATTTATACTTATTATTAACTTTAGTAAGTACACCAAGAGAAAAAAGTCCAGCTTGAGTGCGTACATGAACAGTAATATTTTTATTTGGGTCAGAGAATGCGCAGAGAAAGGTTTTACCTTCGGTAGTTTTAGTATACCAAGCTTCTCTAGCTCTATCATATTCCCAAATATCACCAAATAATTTAGTAAGTTCTTTAACTATGCTCATTTATCACCGTAATAATAATCGTAAATAATGTTGTAACAGATAGATACAAAAGAAAGCTGCATATCATATTGTGGAATACCAGTAGGCCATATGTAAGTAGTAGCCAAATTTTCGAATGATATGTGATTTGTATTGAGAAATTCTCTTTCGAATCTCTCCTTAGCCTTAAAAGAAGTGTGGTCTATCTCATCTAGTGGATGACCAAAGCGCCATTTGCTATACATGGCGAGAGGCTTGTAAAAAAAGATTGGGTCGATGGACGGTAAATTACCTGTCCACCAACCCATAGCAATAAATAAAGGTTTATCGGTAAGATTGATTGAAGTATCTATCGATAATGCATTTTCTAAGTACATCGGACTTAGGTCCGATGATTGATTTGGATAATAAGAGGTCATTAGTCTGGTATTCATATGATAAATGAATTAAATTCATAAGAGCAACTCTTGCTTCAGATTCTGGAGGGAATCTTAATGCTATGTCAATAATTATTGCTCTAAGATTTTCAAATAATATACCAGAACAAGATTTAAATAACAATTTTTTAATGAGTGTTAGCAAGTCTTATTTCCTTTTGTTTGTACTCATTGTAAAAATCTATATTCTTCCAATAAGTAACAATACTATCAGTTTGAGCATCCAAAGTAACTAAGTCACCGTCAACTTCAATTATCTTAGATGAAGCTGGACGTAATATTTTAACAACAGTTGCGCACTCAAGTTCTAAGCCTTCTCTAAGTTTTGTAACCTTAAATATTCTTATCTCTTTAGATGTACTGGTTGTAATTTTCTTAGTTGCCCAGCTAACTGCATTATATAATTTCTTATACTCGTAACTAGCATTACCATCAAAAAATCTATACCACGATTCCCTTGTCTGTTCTCTGTGATTCTTCATTTTTCAACGCACTTTCCAAACTAACACCACTAAGCTTTAATATTTTAACTAAGTCGTCGTATCTCATCGATGCTATAATTGGTTGATTATCATCCTTGGTAATAGCTAAAGCGATACGCTTATCATCTGGCTTTCTAGCAGTCTCTGCCTGAATTAAAGCTGACTTAATATTAACTTTCTTATGTGCTTTACATTCTATAAAGAATATAGGGTTCTCAACGTCCGGAACTAAATCCATATTATTCCTGGATTGATAACCTCTTCTAGAATCGGGCCATATATCTCTAAGTTCTTTAGCGATTCTTCTTTCGAAGTTATGACCCTTATTCCTCTGTGATGCTCCCATATTAACTACCTAAAATAAAAAGGGGAGTTACCTCCCCAACATTAATTTGATCAATCATCCATGCTCCAAGTGTCATCTTGTGCAGGAGGTGGCGCAGAAGGCTTTACAGAGCTTGCCTTACTGGCTGGCTTAGCTGGAGCTGCTTTACTTGCAGGAGCGCTAGGCTTTGATCCTGTGGCTCGGAAAGCCTCAATGATCTTACGATGGAGATCATCTCTCTTTTCTCCATCTTCTTTACTTGGAAACATGAAATAATAAGGATACTTAACAGGATATCCATTTTCATCTTTCTTGGTCGTGGATTCTTGTGCTGGGTATTGTACCCAATATGAATCATCATCGCCCTTCTTTTTTCTAACTGACATGTCAGATAGTCTAATCAAGGATTTACCGCCAACTAAAATCTCAACACTTGCTCTTCCCATAATACCGGCAGCAATTTGCTTCTCGGTACCTGGTCTAAAATCTATATTATAATTTAAACTCATTGTCTTTTATTGCTTCAACAGGCTTTACTGTTGTTATTTTCTTATCTTCTATCTTATTCTTTTCAATAATCTGAACTAGCAGATTATCATATTCGGCTTTTGGTAAAGATCTAATGTAATCTAGTAGCTTATCTTTGCCCTGGAACTTTTGGTCTTTATATTTATACCAAGCTCCAGCTCTTTCTATTACATTTAAATTAACTGCTACAGAAATAGTAGATTCAAATGCATCGAGACCTATTCCATATCGATAAGGTATCACTACTGATTGGGATTCTTTGCTGTTCTGACGCGTCTTATCTAATTTGATAACGACATCGTGTCCAGTAAATACTTCCTTCATTTCACCGTCAGGCATTCTTATGGTAGCTTTAGAGTTAGCATCATTTAATCTACTCATCATTAATCTAACATGTCCCCAGTGTTTTAATGCATTGCCACCCTTAACTTTAAAGGCGCCCTGCGCACTAGGATCCTGATATACGTGAGCAATTAATACAACTGGTACTTGCCACTTAGCAATGAATGGATTAATCATACGCAAGAATTGTCCCATCTTACGCTGAAGATTAAGCATATGGTCTTTTTCTATACCATGCTTATTTCCTTTACTATCTTCGATTTCTTCTTTAGGAGTTAAGCCACCAACAGAGTCTAGTATTACTCCGGACAGAACACCTTCATTAGATAACTCTATAATTCTATTTAATATGTCATGCATAATACCATTACGTATGAATATTAAGCGGCTAAAATCTATACCTAATGATTCTGCATAAGGCTTATCAAAGCTATTTTCTGTATCTACCCATACATAAAAATTGTCTGGGTTAGCTTCCATTTCAGCTGACAGAGTTTGTAAACATAAAGTTGTCTTGCCACTTTTCTCTGGACCAGCTATAACCGTTATCTTTCCTTTAGGAAATCCACCAGGAGTTCCATCATCTCTTCCCATTAACATTGCTAAGCTAGGAATAGGAGGGATCATAAATTTATAATCGAGATCAATATTGGTTGCAATATCCATCTCTACATGATCACCTAATTCTTTCTTTACATTATTAATATATTTACTAAGAGCTTTTTTCTTTTCTTCTAGAGTTAGCATTCGCCACCCTCATCCTTGGGAAACTTTGAAGCATAGTAAATTTCTGCAAATGTATCTATGTTCATTGTTACATATACTTTTTTATCTTTTGTCTGTGTAGCAATTAGCCAATCAAGTCTCCACTTAACTGCCTGAGCTCTAACCTTTTCAATTAAGGCCGAAGGTATAGAGACACTATTGCTACCATTTTTCACCTTGCATTCTATTAATAATCTATCATCTCTAAGGTCGCCATCATCATTAAGAGCGCCACTACCTTTAGTAATCTTAATACCTAATAAACTAGATACTAATTTTTCTAGGCTGTCACCTTTTTCTCTATTAGTTTTCTGTCGCATTTTCACAAGGCATCCTGCCCATTAATTTATTGACATATCCTTTAATGTTTTCTTCATCACTATCTAACACTGGATAAGAATATATAACATTATTTAAATTCAAATCTATAAATGTTAAATACTGATTAGTATGAGGTCTTATTGGAATATATTCAGTAATCATAGGACCTTCTACATCTTTTATAGATTCACCTGTATCGAATATTTCTTCACTAATAGACGGTCTACTTGTAATATAACAAGCATCATATACTTTTACATCACTACTTTGAACTTCACTCATATCCATATAAGGAATTCCATTTCCAGAACCCTGAAGGAATGAATGATCTTCAACCCATCCTAGGATTGAACCTAGAGGCGTTGCGAAAATTTTGCAATGCATAAACTTTTGTACTCATATCGTTAAAATGTATTATTGTTACACCTATTAGGCTAATGAACTTGCATATATCTACTATAAATCTGATTAAATAAATCATTAATTAAAATCTGTTATGTCTGGAGTGTATTCTCTTGGATTCTTGTTCCTATTTTCTTTCGGAAGTAGGACAATCGATCTCCATTTGGAATTACCTAAGCTCCAGCCTCTTAGAAAAGAACGTTTAATGGCAAAAGCCATAGTGCGTAATAGATTTTTATTCTGAGTAAAGAAATCGGGATTGGTTTCAGCAAGTCTAGATATATCTGATTGTATTAATATTTCTATTGACTCTGCGGTAGAAGGTTCATTAGATTTAAAGACTTCAAATTCTTGCAAAGTACATTCTACTGTACGTTCAGAGTTTATAACGTCTTCTATAGCATAAGGAGGAACCATATTTTGATCATCTTTATATGCAGGCATCTTCTTCTCCTCTATCATCTTCGTCTTCGAATGGATTAGCTCTCTTAACATTATGAACTAATCTAACTTCTGTACCAATCATACTAACATTAGTATTAGAAGCAAATTTACCAAGTAAAAATCCATTAAGAAATGCTGTCTTAACTTGTTTCTCGTTTGAAAAATTTTTACCTTTAGTACATAAATGAAAGAAATCTGACAATGCAAGGTTATGATCTTCACTTAAGGTACCTTTAAATTCTTCTAGCTTAGATAAAATTTCTGATAACTTAACTACTGATTCATCGCAACTAAATACATATTGTCTACCAATGTTTGTGTCATCAAACACTACTTGTTTTTCAAAATTTACTTTTAAATTTACAGGCATATTATTTCTTCTGAGTATTTTTACTTACTCTCAAATGATCTTCATAGCTAACTAACTTAGCTTTACCTAAAACCAAAATGTCTTTAACATCAACAATTAACATTAAATTCCACATTACATTATCATTGTATTTTCTATTCCATGTATGTATAGATCCTTGGTCTATAAAAATAATAGTACCAGGTTCTAATCTATCTAATAGCTCTTTGTCTTTATTTTCTGCATTAACTATAACAGGATAGACATCGAATGGAGAGCTATCGTCGTAGTTAACTGTATTACCACGACTACGTAAACATAGGAACTTTAACGATTGTTTATTAGGAAGAGACTGAATTTGATCCTTCAATTTTTCTACTATCTGGACTGTACCGTAAAATTTTAACATCAGTATCTTCCCACATATCCCTTAACTTTTTTAAAGCTAAAGGAGAAATAAAAGTTCCTTGAGAATCAATACATCTTTCTATTGTTTTTGTCCAGCACTCATATGTGCTATTGGACCATTTATTATTTGTATTTAAAATTCTCAAGGATAACATATCCTCTGGATATGCTTCTACGACATAGGTAAACATGTAAACTATATCTCGAAACGAGGGAAAAATTCCATCAATAGCTATTATTTGATTTGATTTTAATAAATATATTATTTTAATAGCGATGGATTTTATACTATCCTCTTCGAGATCGTCTACATGCAATACCATATCGCATTGTATTTGATTTGATAAGAAGGTTTTACCTGATCCAGGCAATCCTCTTATCAAAATTAATTCTTTATTGACCTTTGCAGTCATCATCACCGGAAACAAAGTTTCCGCCAACGTCAGATTTTCTATAGTCAGTGGCATAAAAACCAGAGCCTTTAAATATAACTCCGGAGCCACCACTAATTAATCTTTCCACAACGTTTTTATTACATGATGGACATATAGCATCGTAATTTTTCATAGAACAATTAAGTTCAAATACTAAATCACAACTTAAACATCTAAAATCATAAGTTGGCATGAGGTCTACTCGCTAACATTGCAGCACTATTAAGAACATCTAGAAATTGTCTTACGCTAAAATAAAAATTAGTTAAAGCTTTATTAGCAGCTTCATTATTAATCATTTTTTGTCTAGCATTTTGAGTAGCAAGTCTAGTGATAACTTGAAACTCCGCGCTACTTAGCGACATACCCTCGTTAGATGCTAGCTTCTCTGCTTTAGCACTTACGGTCGCTGCGTGGATCTTCAAGTTATGCTCATCGTAATAAGCTACGCCTTGTACCCCTCCAACACATAAGCTTAATTCGACAAGCATCGCGGCTAACTTGATTGAATCATCTCTAATAAAGTTCAGCCTCTTCATGATACCTTCGGCTTTATAGAGCTTAATCAAGCCCAGTATTCCATCGATTGTATCCTGAACATTTAAATCATAAAACAATTCTTTATAATTTGGAGACTTTAATTGCTCAAGATCTACAGACTCTATAGCATTAGTTATATAATTAAGCTTACTAGGCTTTCTTAAATTAGATATAGCTTCCTGAGTATTCTTTAGAGGTGTCTGTGTATCTTTTGCTGTGGCCATTAAAATGCTCTTATGTAATAAGATTCTTGCTGAGGTTCATTTCTTATATGGTTTAATAGAGTTTGGCAACCTATCTGAGCAATAATTCTATTACCCATTTGTATTTTGCCAGCCTCTAAGTCAACCGCTCTTTGACATGAACCAGAGTTCTTTTCAACTTCTTTTGGTAATGTATCTAATAATTTGGAGATTATATTATCCTTGGATCTACAGAATCTAGCAACAGTATTTCCATGACTTCTTAAATCTATCCAAAAATTATCAGCTGTGTCTTGCCATTCAAATAAATGTTTTCTAAATTTACTATTATCTACACAAGAAATAACAATATCACCGGGCTTGACGATTGTTTTTAAGTCTTCAACTATACCAATAACATAAGGAAGGTTGTGACGCTTACCTAATACTTCAGATTTCTTACTGAAAATATCTGAGACAACGTAGTCTTGATACTTTAAATTCTTATCTTCGACTTCGTCA
>ERZ869921.964-NODE-964-length-13747-cov-3.927038_pt1 | contig 13747 bp, 15 predicted proteins | sample MGYA00579310_ERZ869921 | MGnify/ENA primary metagenome ERZ869921 (study PRJEB32216, sample SAMN09231816) | wastewater metagenome | place: USA: Maryland | collected 2016-06-21 | study: EMG produced TPA metagenomics assembly of the PRJNA472060 data set (Reclaimed...
TTGCCAACAACTCGGCTGGTAGACGCAAAATGTCCTTACCATACGTACCTTTTGTTGCTGGATCGCGGTGATGAAATGCCAAACAGTGCGGCCTACTTTCTCCACAAATCCCGCACTCCGTGCTGCCATGCAATTTAAGCGCCGCTATTTTCTGCCGCCGACTGTACTCTTTGGCGCGCTTTTTGTACAACGCCTTGTGCGACCTGTAGTGACGACGCGATCTTTCCCGGTCTTTTTCCTTAGAATCCGATTTTGTTGACATCGTCGAAACTATCTCCCCAATTAATTCGACCGTGGCCACCCCATCGAGCGTACTGGGCCATGCGGTGCTTGCCAGACGGCGTGAACCGCAACTTGTCCTGCGCCACGTTGCCAGGACCCTGGGCCGTGTTCAGCGTGCGGATGTAGTCCTGGAGCACCAGCGTGACCTTCTGCGCGTCCTCGTAGTCGCGGTTCGCCAGATGCAACATGGCCTCGATGATGATGCCTTCGTGCGTCTTGGGGAACAGAACGCGATCCTCGTCGGTAGTGATGGTCGGGTGGTTCTTCTGGTACGTGTACGCCAGGATGCGCGCATACTCGGGGTACGGATCGAAGTGCACCACCTGGAACGTCTCGGAAGGATCCAGGCCGTACACGGTGTAGCAGTCCGGATCCCCGATCAGCACGGTCGAGCCACGGTTGCGGCGATTCTCCAGGAACGCGTTCGGCCCCACTGGGTCGATGCTGTTGGAGCCGAAGAAGTTCTCCCAACTGTCGGTAGGCCGGTCGAAGTCCTCGGGCAGCACGTACCTGTCCTGGACGATGGTGTACGTCAGCGCCTCGTCCGTGGCGTCGTCGCCCAGCCAAGGGCGGTTCAGCGTGAGTGAGGCACTGGTTTCCACCGACTCGACGCGGTACAGGGTTTCATGGTCGCCAAGCTGGATGGCTCGGTTGATCATGGTCTCGTTGAACTCTAGCGTCGTTTCGCTAGCGCCCAGCGCCACGGTCGCGGACCCGTTGACCAGCGTGAGGTACGCCGTGCCGGTTTCTGCTGCCACCAGCTGGATGGTGCCGTCCGCGCGCAGGAGCGGCCAGTCGTCCAGCGACTGCAAGGAACTCAACACACGGTTCAGAAGCCTCACCAGCTTGCGCGTCTCGGGCCGCTGGGTGCCCTCCAGTGTGTCGGTCTGCCGCCAGCCAAGACGGTCTTCGACCTCGTTGATGAGTGCAAGTCCGGTGATCATGTCTTCTCCTGGCTAAACGCCTCGTTACGCGCGCGGGACAGCTACCATTTCCCAGTCATAGGTACCGCGAGTCAGCGCCGTTACGGCGGTCACGTTGACCTTGAGACCATGGATCACTGGGATCGATTCCTTCTGCGCCGCATTGGCAGACGCAGCGTACGCACCAGCTAGCACATAGAACACGGAGCCGCGCGTGGTGGCAGCGCCAGTAGCCGCCAACGTGACCACAGACGCAGCCGCAGTGTTGCCGGGCACGGCCAAGAACAGCGCGGGGCCGAGGATCGTCTGTGCGTGATCAACCCACGGGTACACCTTGATGCTCAGCGCTCGGTCGTTGCCAGTGGACCAGAACGCGAATCCCAGTTCCCAGCTGTTGTACGGCAAGTTAGCGTTTGCCGCCACGCCACCCGTAGTCAGGGCAGCGGTGAAGGTCACTGGAGTTCCCTCGTCGGTGCCCAGCTTGTGCAGCTCAATGACGTCAGCACCCTGGGCTCGGTTCTTGTGGGTGTACGGATATGCCATTTCTTGCTCCTAGTCTACCGCTACCAGGAACACCTGGGCAGTATTAGTCACGCTATTGTTGCGTAGGTACACGGTAGTAGCGGACGTCAGTGCCAACGCCACCACTTCGCTGACGGGCCAGTACCTGGTGTTGTCGTTGATGGACACGTCGATGGCGTGGTCCGTCTCTATCATCAGGTACTCGGCGTCGGCCACGCCGCCCAGCGTCACTTGGTACGTGGTGTTTGTGGCCAGGTTCAAGACGCGGTGCGTGGATTCCTCCCAGCGCACTTCCTTGGTGTAGTTCGACAGGTCCTTGTACTTCGTTCGGTTCTTGGTGGTCTTGATGCGGAACTCCGTAGACACTCGCAGCGTGGGCTGGAAGAACGGAGCCGTATCAATGACGTCGATCACTGGAGGAGGGTCCACGCCAGGATCCACCACAGGGTACGGGTCCACCGTGATTACGGCAGTGGTCGTGTTGGACAGGATCGTGCCAACGTACGCCTGGTACGTGAACGAGACGGTGCCGCTATACGTGAGCGGAGGCGTGTAGCTGAAGCTGCCATCGCTGGCTAGCGACAAGCTGCCTGTGGCCACGTTCGACACCAGCGTGCTGTACATGACGTCCAGCGGCGTGATGGTATCGTTGGTCAGCACGCCTGGAGCTGGGACTGAGAGCGTGTTGCCAGCCGTGACCGCGTACGTGTCGGGGAACGCCGTCACCACGCTGATGGCATCGGGGATCGCGCCAGGCACCGTGCTGCCCAGCCCGGACTGCCGCAGCAAACGAGGGCGTGGGTCGATGGGCAGATCGAAGCTGTACCCGTCCGAGTTCAGCCACGTCCACGCGCCAGTGCCGTTGAACAGCGTGGCGGGCGTGACGTTGGTGACCAGGTTGTCGGTGCCGTAGATCTCCGTGCCCACCACGGTGCTGGGGTGCACGGCGAAGATGCTGTCGTAGAAGCCGTTGGCACCGCTCATGCCTGCCAGCCCTGGGAAATTGGTCCCCATGCCGAACAGGTTGTAGCCCATGTCGTCGCGCGTGCCAGTGCCGGAGTACACGGCAGAGTTGTCGTGCAGGTACCCACCAAATGGCGAGGCCGTGTCTACAGAAGCGCCAGGCTGCAAGTAGTACAGATTGCTGTGCACGGATAGATCCGACTTGCTCTCGCTGTAGATGTTCACTTTCGCGTTCATCTTGGAGGTGGCAGTCGGAGAGATCTCGTAGAAGGTGTTGTGCCGCACAACGTAGCCTTCTACGCTGCCAGCAATGTTGACGCCGCCAATCCACAAACAACTGAATGCCATAGCACCGTTAGTGTGTTGGAAGAACACGTTGTGGTGAATGTCAGCTGGTTGATACGCCGTCTCTGGCAACGTCAGCACGTTCGGGCAGTTGTAGAACACGCAGTTGTACACCTGGATGCCTTCGGTCTCCGTAGTGTACGACGCGCCGCTGATCTTGTAGAACATCCGCCGGTTGCCAGCTGGCGCTGCTGCCCCGTACGCCGATCCCACCACCACACAGCTGTTGAACCGAATAGGAATGCCAGCTTCATTGGTGGAGCCAACGGCGTATCGGTTGGTGGCGTCCGCAATGATGTCCGACCAATCTATCTTGATGCCCTCGATAATGCCGTACTCGGGGCGGTCTCGAAGCGCCACGATGCCGCTGACGCGCACGTCGCCAAGCGTGTCGTCTGCCGCGATTGTGGCTAGCGCCGGATTGCCGCTGGCGTCGGTACCGCGAATGCGATAGCCGAAGTTGGTCCAGCTGGTGCCGCGACAACGCAGGTCGCCATCGATGTTGGCGGGCTGCCCGGTCACGATCTCGGACGTGTTGAGCATCAGGTGCGTGCCGTCGTTCACCACGTTCAGCGTGTCGCCAGTCCCCAACAGTCCCAGGCCAGCCGCCAGCGTAGCCTTGGCCTGGGCGTACGACGTACCATCATTGGCATCATTTCCGCTGGCACTAAGCCAATAAGTCGCCATGCCACAACTCCGTTACTTTCGTGTCACTACACACATCAGGTGTGTCGGATACGGGTTGGTGAACTCCACATTGTACTCGCTGAAGTCGGCCTCGTCCAGCATCGCCTGCACGTACTCCTTGTTGAACAACGCAGTGTGCTCCGGCAGTTCCTCCGGCCCCATGCAGTTGTCTGGAGTAGTGATGATGATCTTGCTGGGATTGGAGTGGCGAATGGTGCCGAGCACCTGCACGCCGATGGGGCGCTCCAGGTGTTCTAGCGTCTCCGTCATTACCACCACGTGATCCGACTGGTCCACCCACATGTGGTCTGGCCGCAAGCTGCGCAGATCCAGCACCTGGGCCGTAAGGAACCGTGTCTTGCACATGTCCACGGCAGTAGGCGACACGTCCAGTCCGCGCCACTTCACCTGCTTCTCGGCAGTCAGTTTAGTGCCCAGGATGCCGACGCCGCAGCCCAGCTCTGTCACATAGGAACCCTGCTCCACTTCGGCCGTCACCTGGTCGAAGATGGCTGGGTACTTGCGCCAGTTGTCAGCACCCTCGTAGCTGTAGACTTGGTCCCAGTACTGGGCCGTGTTGATGTTGCCGAGTCGGTCACGCGTCTTCTGGAGGCCAGGAGCCGTGTCGGGCACCACGAAGGTCTTGCCGGTCCGAATGTCGTAGTGGCCGCACAGGATCTGGCCGTGCACGTAGACGGGATGGCCCGCCAGATTCAACAGACGGCAGAAACGAATGTCGTGGCCCCACATGACCGACTGGCCCTTTGCGTTGGGCAAGTCCTTCTCGTCGGCCCACACCGGCACAGGATACCCGTGCTCGGCCTCCAGCTTCTCCATCACGTCCTTGATGGCCGAGACTCTGGCCAGCAAGCACCCAGCACCAGCACCGAAGATCAGCTCGGGATTAGCACCAGGCCCCATCTCGAAATCCCAGGCACAGCCATCGCCGTGCTCCTTGTAGATCAGCGGCTCGTTGGGCGTCTCGCGCGTGGTGTACACGCCGGAGATCGCGCCAGCATGCGGGTTCTGCTCCATCCAGTTGTAGAGCGTGTACAACCCCAGCGGCGGGATGAGCGTGTCGTCGTCCACGTAGAAGATGTACTCTGCACCCTGGCGGATGGCTTCCATCGTCATCACCTGGCGGGCGTGACTAGAGAGCATGTTCATCTTGACCATGTACGAGATGGACACGTTGAGAGGCGGCGTCCAGTTCATGTGTGACATGAGGAACTGGACGGGAACGAGCCCTTGCGCGCGGAAGCCGCGCTCGTTGGCGTACTGCACGCCGTCCGGTGCCTGGAACACGTCGATTACGGGCTTGCCACCAATCGGCAGCGCCACAATGATCTTGGCCTTCTGCGCCAGCTTGATGGCTGTGCGTCGCGCCTGGATGATGTCGGGATGGCCGTCGAGTACGATTTCGTTTTGGAGCGTCTGTGCGTTGTCCATCGTTCCCTCCCAGGAACTAGTGCTGCTCAATACATGAGCAAAAGGGGCGGACAGCACAAGTCCGCCCGCCCCGTTTTGATCGCTACTACCGCTCGGGAACAGACGTGGGTGGCGACGTGATGTAGCCGAAGATGTTTACCGTGAGGGGCGGCTGAGCGCCCAACGCGATAGCATCACCCGTGTCGTTGACGACGCGGACGTCGATGAGACCACCAGCAGCCACGGTGCCATCCTTGATGGTCAACACTTGGTTGCCAGTAGCCAGATTAGCCGCTGCCACGATCTGCGTGCCAGCAGCCGCAGTACCAACCGAGATGGCCGGGTCACTGGTGACAGTGCCCGCCCACACGCGGATGTCGGTAATCTCGAAGCCTACACCCGGCGGGAAATGAACCTGCCGGATGTAGGTGGTGTTCGTGGCCGCAGCCGTGGCCAGGGACAGGTTGATCATCTGGAGCGCTCCAGACACCGGCCCATCCTGGCCCGACTCGCGGTCGTAGAACCTGGTCAGCTTGCCCATGGTGCCTCCTTACGCGCCGAGGCCACCCACGACGTTACGCCAGTCAGCGGCACCGCGCGACAGACGATAGGTCATCTTCGTCTTCATGTTGCCGGTGTCGAAGTCGAGCGTGTGATCGGTTACCGGCTCCTGACGCCAGTAAACGAGGCAGCGGTGCTGCGACGGGTCGGACGTGATGAACCAGTCGTCGTCGCCAGTCAGGTACTTGGACATGATGACGTTGAGCGAGATCTGGTTCAGCGAGTTGACCGCGTTGTTCGCAGTGTTGTGACGCAGCTCGGACTTCAGGATCTCGAACACGATCCAACGCAGCTCGACGGGAATGACGAGATTGGTCGGGCTAGCCTCGATGGGCAGGCCGCGATCATCCACCATGTTGTCGAACAGGTTGATGGCGGTTTCGAGATTCGCCTGGGAGATGTCGCCGGAGACGAGGTTGCTGTACGTGCCGCCCGCGACGAGCGGGTGACTGGCACTGAACAGGTACGCGCCGTCCGGAGTGGTCTCCGTAGCGAAGCCGAGATTGAACAGGTTCCAGATGTAGGTCTCGATGGACACGCGAGCAGCGCGAGACAGCGCGGGAGCCGCGTTGGTGATCGCACCGTCGATGTCGTCGTCCATCGCTTCCATGGTGATCTGGTAGCCCTTGGCGAACGTCAGGTGCGTGAAGCGCTTGTCGTACGCCTGGAGGATGGTGTCGTAATCGACCTTTCCACCCTCGGACTTCTGGCCGAACTGACCGAAGCCAGTCAGACCAGTGGTTTCCTCGTACGCGCGGCTGGAGGTCCGGACGTTAAAAACGCTCGGATACGACAGCGAAGGCGCGTCGAAGTTCTCGAACATGATCTCGTCGATGTACGCCAGCCTCGAAGCAAAGAGGTCGATGTACCGTTGACGCTGCATGATGTTACCAGCACTAGCCATGTCGGTTCTCCTTTCTTTGCTTTAGGCTTACGTGATACGAGTCACGGAGTCGTTGGTGGCCACGTGGCAGCGGTGGTCGATCTTGACGACGAACTTGTGCCACTTGCCCAGCTCGTTGTCCTCGCCCTTCCAGTCGCGCACCACGAACAGCGGGGTGTCCAGGGTCCACACGCTGGTGATCACACCAAGCTCCACCTTGCTCTGGAGCGTGGTCGTGTTGCCAGTAGCGTAGACGATGGGAGCGTGCCGCCCGAGAGCCGCGTTCACCAGGGCCTGCGTAGTGTGCGCGTCGGTCGCACTCTGGCAGATGTACTCCTGGTTGGGATCGTCGTACACGAACACGCCGTCGCCAGTGTTCGCAGCCGTAGCCGCGTAGTGCGCCGCAACACCGATAATGTTGTCGGCGTTGGCATCGGTCGTGCCGTTGTACACCACTACGCCAGCTTCCCCCATGTACAGGAGGTCGCCTTCGTAGATGATACCGGCCAGCTTGGGGTACGGACGCATCTGCGGAGCGGTGCCACCCACTCCGTTAGATACGGGTCGCAGCCCGCTCGGCCAATCAATGTTAGCCATTGTCGTTACTCCTCATGGTCGAACATCGCCGTCCTATGGGCGTGTTCGCCAACAAGCGGAGGCGCGTCTTCACGCACCTTGAATCCGCCAGCGGGACGTTCCTCATGCCTGACGCCTTCACCGAATGTGGACACTCCCGCGCGCAGCACAGTGTTCTGCGAGGCCGTGGCCGCTAGCTGCTTGGCTAGGGCTTTCTGCTCGCGCTTCTGCTGCCGCGCCTTGAAAATGTCCTCATCGATCCAACACAGGATGCTGTCGGTTCCTCGCCGGACGTAGTTGTCTTGGTCGGCTGTGCCTGCCAACTTGGCGGGCGGATCGTTGATGTACTCGCGCAGGTTCTGGCCGATCTCACTGTCGTAAGTAATCGGCACCCAACCGCGCCAGCCGCGCGACCCGTTCCGCAAGTTAGGATTCTTCCAGCCTAACACCTTACCAGCAGGGTTCTTCAGGATGGTCAGCGGGTTGACGTCGATGTCGAAGGGATCGAAGAACACCTTCGGCTCGGGACCCGTGTAGGTACCAGCGGCCTTCTGCTCCTGGACGAGCGCCTCCATGCGCGACAAGCGGTCCTGGAGACTGAGCAACTCAGCGTTCTCAGCCTTCAGCTCCGCGTTCTCCTGCTCAAGCTCTCGCTTGGTGACGATTGGTTCAGCCATGGTAGTTAGCCCCTAACTCGCGTGTGGAGGGTATCGGCGTACTGGCGCTGCCGCTTGGCAATGCGAGCCAGCTGCTCTTTGGTGAACTTGTGCCCAGGCATGGCATCGCGCAGGCGACCAGAGATCTCCCGCATCGACTCCACGTCAACGGCATCATCGCCACCACCTGGACCCGAACTGGTGCGCCGACCGGGAGCCACGCTCCCAGGGGTACGGCGACCAACCCCGCCGCGCGGGAGGCCGGTGCTAGGCGCAAGCCCCAGCTCCAAGCCCGCCTCGTTGGCGGCGTCCAGCACTGCTCGCGGATTGTCAGCCGCGAACGGCATTTCGCTCAAGATACGGTCCGCAACGCGATAGAACTCCGAGCTCCGGTCTCTGAGCTGCGGCCAACGCTCAACGGCAGTGGCATTGAACCTCTGCTCCGTCGTACGCCGCTCAGTGGCCTTGGTCTCCTTACCAATGCGCTCGGATACCTTGGCGTCGATCTTCCGCTCCTGGAGGTACTCCAAGAATGCGTCCTTCTGCTCGGCAGGGACGGTTCCCTTCATAGCTTCGAGTTCGGAGATCGACAAATCGTCCAGCGTCCTGGCAGCAGGGCTGCCCGCAGGAGCCGGGACACCGTACTTGGTGTTCATCTCCTGCATGGTCTGCTGCATGGACCGCAACTGGTCCATCAGCTCCTGATTCGACTTCTGCATCTTACGGAGCAGTTCACCCCGCACGTTTTCGATGGTACGCTTGCCCTTTCCATCGCCAGGCTCGTCGTCGTCATCGCTGGGATCACCCTCCAGCGTTGGGTCTTCGACTCCGAGATCGTCAGCAAGGTCCAGGTTCAAGTCATCATCGGCCGGGAGAGTGTCGGCAGGTACTCCCCTAACAGCTTCGTCCAAACGGTTCTTCACGATAGCCTCCGTCCGAGTAACGCATCGGCAGCGAGATCGGAGGGTGTTGGTGTTGGCGCGCTACTTGTGTTTCGCGCGTTTCTCCTGGCTAGGCTTCCAGCCAGTCTTTCGCATGGTGCCGTACACGTACGCGTCGGCACGCTTGCCCTTCAAGCCCTTCTTGCGTGCTTGGGCTTTTAACTCGCGTTCCATTTTCTTAGGCATGGTGCCCTACTTCTGGAAGCGGTTGCGCTTGGTTTCACCAATCGGCGTGTACTCGCGCTTCTTGGCAACCTTCTTCTTCATGGGGTGGTGCATCGCAGGCTTGGCCTTAGCCTTGCGAGACTTCATGTCTGGCACGTAGCCAGCGGGCGGCAACTTCGCCATGTGAGTGCCTCCTGCTACTTGTACTTCGGCTTGGGCTTGCCCTTGGCGACGAAGTTAGCAGCAGCACGACTCTCATGCAAAGAGATCTTCTTGCCACGCTGCATCTTGTTGTATGCCTGGCGCTCTGCAATCTGCGGCATCAGGTCTTTCGACTTCGGTGTTTTCTTGGTTGGCAAGTGGTTACCTCCTACTTGCCCATTTCAATTATGGTGTTGATCGCAAGTTCCATGCCATCGGCCATGCCAGCTTTGTACCGGATGTTCTCGATACTGTGGTCTGGTGAGCGCGCGGCCATGAGAACGCTGTCTGTCAGTGCTTGTCGCTTCTTGGCCAAAGCCACCAGCAACGCAGTACCAACTGGGCTGGAGAGGAACTCGTTGACCATTTCAGACATTACTGCACTCCACCTTCTAGCGCGTCCATGTCGGTACCGCCAGCTTGCGTCATGCCACTAGGCACATTGTTGCCCATGCCAGGCATCACAGGCTGTTGAGCGGCCTGCATCTGCTGCTGCATGTACTCCATGTGCTGCTTCTTGTGCATGGCGAACAGGATGATGCGTTCCTCGGGCAGCGTCTCGAACGCCTGAGTGCGCGTCAACTGGTCCAGCACCTGGAGATGCTCGGTGTGGTTGTCGGTGGGCAGAACGTCCACCACCAGACCGTGCATCATGGCTTGGTCCTCTGACTGCTGTGTCATGGGCGGATGCGAGTACGCTCCCTGCCCAGGCATCGCAGGCACCAGACGCGTGATGTCCACGCCCTCCGAATAGTGGCGCAGCAGATCCTTCAGCGCCTCGCGGCGAGCCACAGGATCGGACGCCATGTCCGGATGGGTCATGATCGTGTTGTACCGCACCTGGGCAATGGAGCGCAGGACTTCGCGGTTCGTGTTCACCGTGTTGCCGGTGAAGGTGAACATGTAGCGTCCACGGATCTCGGCAGGCGTGACGCGCTTCTGCGCAATCTTACCGTCGTCGCCGGTCACGTAGATGTACTTTTCCTCGGGCATGTAGAACTGGTAGAGCCCCAACAGCTGGTGGATCAGCTCCTCCCAGCCGGTGCGCTGCCAGCGCGTGATGATGTTGTCCAGCTGGACATTGCCCTCGCTGAGCATCGCCAGCGTGCCGCGCGCCGTCCTCGGCGCATTGCGCACCTGGGGAGACCCGGCGTTCATGGGGCTGATGGTCACGCGATCCGCGAACAGCAGCAGCGTGTCCATGGCCGACAGGTTGGCAAGCGGCTCCTGCTGGAACCTGGGGAACATCACGCCGTTGACGTCGCCAATAGGCACACCATCGCCAGGGCTGAGCCCCTTCAATACGCCTGGGTCTGCGATAGTAGCCGCAGGCACGTAGAAGAAGAACGGGTTGTTGATCAGTTCCTGATTGTTGTTGACGTAGTTGACGATGGTGTTGACTTCGAGATTGATCGCCACCAGGACTTCGCCCATGCCCTGCGCGTACCAGCGGTCGGAGATCGGCTTGTACTTGATGGTAGCAAACGGGCGACGGTTGTGCGGGAACAGCTCGCTTAGGTACTCGCACCCAACCACGGTCTTGAGATCGTAGCTGATGTGATACACGACCTCGATGGGATCGCCATCGCCGTCCACGTCGTCCTTGATGTACACCTCGAAGAACAGGAACTTGTTCTTGTCCGTGAACTGGTCGGGCTCGCCTTCCTGCGTCGCAGTCTGCGTCTGCTGGTCCTTGTTGCCCTCGCCAATTACGCGGTCCTTCTGCTCCTTGAGGTCCTCGTTTTCTTCCATCTCGTCTTGGCGGTCAGCGCGCCGCGACATCAGGTTGTCGTAGTCCTCCTCGGACATCTCGAACAACCCGGACTCGTAGCGCTCCTTCACTTCGCGCTTGGTCAGCCAGTACTGCTGGGCAACCCAGTCAGCTTCCTGGAGATCCTGCGTGCGGAAGGGCACGATCAAGTCTTCGTGCTCCACGATCTCGATGCACGGACGGTCGTGCTTCATGATGTGGCGGTACACGTACACGTCGATCTCGTCCACGAACTGGCTCTGCTTGAAGCACACAGTGGCTTCGTGGATGCGCCGGTCCTCGATGAACTCGACCTCGAACTGCTTGCCAACCAGCTCCGGGAACGTCTCGCGAGTGCCGGGGATGCTGGGCGCGTAGACGTCCGGCAACTCCTCCACTTCCAGCAGGCCGTGCTTGGACGACGGCTTGCCGAACAGCTCCACCAGGATCTCCTGGGCAGTCTTCACGCGCGCGTCCATGGTGGACACGCCGTAGACTGTCATCTGGCCAGCATCGTACATGCCCTTGAGGTGGTGTACCTCGACAGTCTTTTCCCACGTCTGCTGCCAGTAGATCTTGACCGTGGACATGCCGTCTCGGAGGGCGTTGCGGAACCAGCCCTCGGACGTGTCGTAGAAGTTGGGGTACGCGTCCTGGGACAAGCCCCAGTTCACGATGGTCTCGGCCTGGTCGGTCTCCTCGGGCATGAACTCGGCAGGCACACGCTTCACGTGCACGATGGGCTCGGTGCCCCAAAACGCGTTGACCACCTTGGGCACAGCAGTCTCGATCTTCTCGTAGACTACTGGCAGGTGGATGTCGCTAGCGCCGTCCCACGGCAGCCCGCCCAGCGGCTCCTTGTCCATCCAGTACAGCGACCGCACCAGCTGGAGTTTCGCATCCAGCTCCGAACGGTCGTTGACTGCCTGGCGAATCTCGTTCACCAGCCATAGGCCCCGCGACTTGCGGAAGCCCTCCGGCAGCTTGTACGGCATGATCGCTCCTTAGTTAGTCCGTAACGATCATGTCCACCACAGCTTGGTTGGTGGTCGATTCGTTCTGCACGTACAGGTGTGTGAACGCGCCGACTAGCACCAAGGCTCCGTGCTCATTGACGGGCCACAAGTACGAGGCGTTGTTCACTGCCACCAGGATGTCGCGGTCAGTCTGCAAGAACAGTGTGGCGGCTGTAGCCACGCCTGCCATGTCTACTTCTTGCGGACTAGCCATGTTGGTGGAGAGCACCACGCGTTGGTGCGTGGACTCGGTGTACGTGTCGTTCGGCTCGTAGTACACCTGGTCGTGGTACTGCGCTCCATCACGGATCAGGCTCACGCGGGCACGCACCGTGCGGGTCAAGGCGTCTGCCATTATCGGCCTCCGTAGCCGGTGGTTGCGCCCGGCATGCAAATCTGGTATCGGCCGTCCATGCGTTCCAGTTCCGCTTGGTGCATGCTAGCTTCGCGCTGGCGCATGAGCACCTTCAGCCTGGAGTAGTTCAGCCGACCTTGGTAGTAGTAGCGCAAGCAGTCGATGAAGTCGTCGTGCGTCTTGCGGATGGCGTCTTTCTCGCCCATCAAGTCGCGCTGCTTGGATGTCTGCCAATCATCGAACGCGAAGTTCATGAAGTTGGACTTGACTTCGGGGCACGTCTGGAACACCACAAGCTGCGGCTCGTCCCATTCGTACTTGCCCTTTTTCAGTGCTTCATGGATCGCGTCGTACCCGGCCTGTGCGTTCTTCTTCTGCGCCAGGTGGCAGAACAGGTCGTTCTGCGCGAACACCCACCGCACGCTCTCGCCGCTGGTACGCTCGTCCTGCTGGGCGCTGTCGTCAATCAGGCGCAGTACCACGGGCTCCGCTTCGTCGCCGCGCGTCCAGCCCTCCAGCGCCTTGATGCGGTCCGCCACTTCGCGCACCGTCTTGAGCCTGGGATCGTACAAGCAGCGGTACACGAACGCCTGGTTGTCGGGGTTGACCGCCAGCCACAGCACCGCAATGGGCTTCCTGGGGTGCGGGTCGATGATGCACACGCGCGGCCAGGACGGCGGGATGTCGAACGGTGCCACCCAGTACGGAGGGCGCGGCTCCCATTCCTTGTACACGCGCCCGGCCAGCTGGATGAAGTTGCCATGGAGGCGCGCTTCGAGTTCGTCCTCGCGCAAGTCGGCCAGGAAGTCCTCAATGGCAGCGCGCGCCAGGTATCCGCCGTTCTCCACGCAGTTGTCCCAAATGGACAGCTTAAAGAGTTTCACGCCGGACCCTGGAATCTCCGCGCGGTCCACGATCATCTCGTTGATCCAGAACGCGCCGAGCGGCGTCATGGTCATCCACAGGTGTCCGTGGTGATCCACCAAGCCGCGCTTGAGGCCAGTGTACTGCCGGTAGCGGCAGGGCTCGTCAATCCACACCCAGTGACCAGCTGGTCCCTCGAACGCCATGTCGTCCTGATCGTCGGACATGAGGTACGTGATGGATCCGTTCTTCCAGTAGATCTCGGTCGGAATGCCCTGCGCGTTGCGCGTGACGCTCTTGATCTGGTGCATGGGAGCCCACTCTTGGAACTTCGGCCAGATCGTCTGGTTGACGGCCTGGCGGTAGTTCTGAGCGAGCACGCGCCCGATGTTGGGTACTGGGATGGGCTCGCCGTTCGGCATGCGAACGATGCGCAGCGGGTGGTCTTCTGGAAGCCACGGGCGAAAGCCCAATGAGTGAGCAATCGCCTCCAGCACGCCGATCACTGTCTTGCCAGAACGGTTGGATCCAAGCACCAAGCGCACGACCGCGCATTGGTTCTCGAAGAACGCGCCCTGGTCGCCTTTCGGCAGCGGCTTGAAGAACACGATCTTGTTGGTGCGGTAGAG
>ERZ869921.965-NODE-965-length-13740-cov-8.831933_pt1 | contig 13740 bp, 16 predicted proteins | sample MGYA00579310_ERZ869921 | MGnify/ENA primary metagenome ERZ869921 (study PRJEB32216, sample SAMN09231816) | wastewater metagenome | place: USA: Maryland | collected 2016-06-21 | study: EMG produced TPA metagenomics assembly of the PRJNA472060 data set (Reclaimed...
GCTCGCCGCCAGCCTCTCCCCCATCCCGCCCGCCGCCGACCGGCCCGTGTGCGTGACCGTCGGCTGGCTCGCCGAGCACCCCGGCCACGCCGCACAGATGGAGTACCACGACGGGCACATGGGCGACTGGCGCCCGTGCTCCGAAGCCGTCGACACCATCGACGACTGCTGGCCCGTCGAAGTGCGCCAGACGATGCACGTGGTCGGTGCGTGATGGAGGGCTACAACCCCAACTGGGTGGCGTTCGCCCACGCCCTCGGCCACCAGCCCGGCGACCTCAACCCCGGCGCCGGCACCAACGCCATGTTCATGGGCTGGATCACCCGGCAAGCCGGCGACTTCACCGCCGCCACCGGCATCACCAAGCAGACCCACCCCGGCGAGTACCACGACCTGTTCTCGGCGTGGCTCACCAACACGTGGCCGGCACCCACCGACGCCACCCTCGCCCGTGCGCTCCACCCCGCGGGGTCGGGACGATGAACACGATCTGGAAGTACCCGCTCGCCAAGCAGACCGAGACCGTCGACGTGTGCGTGGTTCGCCCGGTCCACGTCGGCCCCGACCCCTCAGGCCGCGCGTGCATATGGATGGAGGTCGACCCTGAAGTCGCCCCCACCAGTTGCACCACTCGCGTCGTGTGCACCGGGGAACCCATCCCCGAGCACTACGGCCAGCACGCCGGGTCCTTCATCGAGGGGTCATTTGTGTGGCACGTCTACGTCGCCATCTGTGCCGTCGAGGTCACCTTGTGACCCTCATCGACCTCGACCAGCTCGCACCCACCCCGGTGCACCCCGCCGCCAACGAACACGAAGCCGCCCTCCTCACCTGGGCCGCCGAACACCCCATCGACCGCCCCACACCACCCCTCGACCGCGGCCGCTACAAACTCCCCCACCCCGACACCGGCAAGCCCAAGACGTGGACCCGCATGTCCACCCTCGCCAAGACCCTCGACGACACCAGCGGCCTCGAGGTCTGGCGCAACCGGCTGATCATCGCCGGACTCCACGCCAACCGCCACCTGCTCGACGCCGTCGACCCCGACGACAACGCCACCCTCACCGCCGCCGCCAACGCCGCGGCCCTCCACGGCGGCGACAAGCTGCGCGCCGACCTCGGCACCGCCATGCACACCGCACTCGAGCACCACGTGCTCGCCACCGGGCACCGCCCCCCCGCCCCCTACACCGCCGACCTCGACGCCATCGCCGCAGCCATCGACGCCGCCGGCCTCACCTTCCCCGCCGAGCTCGTCGAAGCCACCCTCGTGTGCCCGCCGCTCGACGCCGCCGGCCGCACCGACCTCATGGCCCACGGCCCCTGGGGCGACACGCTGCGCATCGCAGACCTGAAGACCGGCGGCGAGCTCCGCCCCATCTCCGAGGCCGCCCAGCTCGCCGGCTACGCCCGCTCCACCCACCGCTGGACCCCCGACGGCTACCAGGCCACCCCCGACATCGACCAGGCCACCGGCCTGCTCATCCACGCCCCGCTCGGATCTGGCACCTGCACCATCTACCTGCTGGACCTCACCGTGGGCGCCGAGATCGCCGACCTGTGCCTCGCGGTGCGGGCACGCCGCCGGGGCGCCACCAAGTTGGTGACGGCGCTCGTGCCCACCATCAAGCCGGTGGAGCCGGAGCCGGCCGACACGCTCGCCGAGCGGGCCGAAGCCCTCCGCTCCCGCATCAAGGCCATCACCGACCCGGCCGACAAGACCGCCATCGCCCGCACCTGGCCCGACAGCACCCCCCACCGGCCCCCGTGGACCTGGGACCAGATCGACAACCTCGAACACGTCCTGTGTGCCATCGACGGCATCGAAGCCCCGTTCCGACACAACCCCGACGCCGAACCCCCCGCGGCTCACCGCCCCCCCGACCTCCCACCCCAGGTCACCCTCGCCCCCGAGTGGCCCACCCCCGACGAAGGCCCAATCGTCGCCGACTCCGCCACCGCCGCGCTCCACGTGGCCAGCGCAGCCGCCACCGACGCCATGCGCGAAACCTTCCGCACCTGGGTCTGGGAAGCCAAGACCCAGAAGCGCCCCTGGGGCCGGGTGGTGGCCGGCGAGATGACCACCCGCACCCACGCCATCAACCACGCCGCACTCACCTGCGCCGCCCACTGGCCCACCGACACCGACCTCCGCACCCGCTGGGCCCTCGCCTACATCCTCGGCGAAGACCTCGAGCCCACGTGGCGCACCGGTGCCGTCCTCGGCTCCCTCACCATCGAACAGGCGCACGACCTCGCCGCCGTAGCAGACCGCTACGCGGCGGGCGACCCCACCACCTGCGCCGTCATCAACGCCGCCACCCCGGCGACGTGAACCGGGCCAACCCCGGCCCACCACCCCAACCACAAGCAGAAAGCAACAGGCAACACATGAGCATCACCACCGACCCCAACGCCCTCCTCATGGGAGGCGGCAAGTCGTTCAGCTTCGAGACCATCGGCGACAAGGTGTCCGGCCTCGTCGTGGCAGCCGAGGCCGCCCAGCAGATCGACATGGACACCGACCAGCCCGCCACCTGGCCCGACGGCAAGCCGAAGATGCAGGTCATCGTCACGCTCCAGACCGAGCTCGACGAGGAAGCCGGCGACGACGGCCAGCGCCGCGTCTACCTCAAGGGCTCCAAGCCCACCACCTCCATGGGCGCAGTCAAGGCCGCCATCAAGGCCGCCGGCGCCTCCGGCATCGAGGTCGGCGGCAAGTTGCAGCTCGCCTACACCGGCGACGGGGAGCCCACCAAGAAGGGCTGGAACGCCCCGAAGCAGTACGCCGCCAAGTACGAGCCCCCCGCCCCCGTGCAGGCCGCCGTCGACGACATCTTCGGCGACTGACCCACGTTCTCCGGTTCGGTCTCCCCTGGCCCGAACCGGAAGGCCCGCAGCCACCACCCACACCGGTGGCTGCGGGCCAGGTACTGACCCCGCTGGCCGCTACAGGCGGCGCCGACGTCATGGTCGGAGCGGGGACGATGGCCACCACCGAGACCACCCACCCGACCCACCTCGCCGCATGACCGGGCCGGGCGCTTCCCTCGTGCGTTCCGACGCCACCGCCATCCCGTTGGGCGACAACACCGTGGACCTCATCGTCACCTCGCCCCCCTACTTCGCTTTGCGCAGCTACCAGGACGGTGGCGAGCACTACGGCGGCCAGATCGGCTCCGAGGACACCCCGACGGCGTTCCTCGAGGCTCTGTGGGCGGTGACGGCGGAGTGCTGGCGGGTGCTCAAGCCGACGGGAAGCCTGTTCGTGAACCTGGGCGACAAGTACGCCGGCACGGGTGCGGGTGGAACTGCCAAGCCGCACACCGGCACGATCGCTTTCGCTGGGCAGGCGAAGAACGCAGCCAGCCGACCGCCGGCACGGGGCACCGCCACCACCGATGTCCGTGCCAAGTCGTTGATGGGTTTGCCGTGGCGGTACGCCATCGGCTGCATCGACGGCCAAGCCGACCCCGACGGGCGCGGGTGGGTGCTGCGCTCCGAAATCATCTGGAGCAAAAGCAACGGGCTCCCCGAATCGGTGACGGATCGGGTGCGCCGCTCCCATGAGCAGTGGTTTCACCTGACCCGTGAAGGCCGCTACTACTCCAACGTCGACGAAGTGCGAGAGGCGCACGAAGGCCCGCTCCATGCGCCTGGTGACAAGAAAGTCAACAACGACCGCAACGACAACGACCGCGCCGACCGCGTGTTTGGACACCCTCTCGGCAAGTTGCCCGGCAGCGTGGTGCCGATAGATGACGTGCCATGGCTACCGGGAGACGTGGCGGCCACGCTCACCAACCCCGACGACTCCGCCACCGTGTGGACCGTCCCCACCCAACCGCTGATCGTCCCCGACTGGTTGGACGTGGACCACTTCGCTGCGTTCCCGACCGAGTGGCCGCGCCGGCTGATACTCGGATGGTCGCCGCCTGGGATCTGCGTCGAATGCGGCGAAGGACGGCGGGCGGTGGTGGCGAAGGAGCGTCTAGGCGACTGCACAGAGCGCCGCACGTCGGACCGTGGCGCCCCTGGTGGCGCTCAGGGCAACAACCGCAACGCCGCCACCTACGAGGTCACGGGCACGGCGTGTGCCTGCGACAAACCCACCGCACCCACCACCCCCGCCGTCGTCCTTGACCCGTTCTCCGGAACAGGAACGGTGGCCGGCGTCGCTCGAGCTCTAGGTCGCTACGGAGTCGGGTGCGATCTGTCGGCCGACTACATGCGCCTGGCCCGCTGGCGGATCTGGCAGAGCGGGATGGGCGCCAAGGTCGAATCACGAACCAACGGCGAGCGTCAGGGCGTGCTCTTGTGACCGAACAAGTTGTCCCGACGTGGCTCGGCCTTCATGTGGCACGACTGGCACAAGCCCACCAGGTTCGACCGCACGTTGGCAGCCTCCGGCGTGTCGAAGTGGCGGAACGGGATCTTGTGGTTCACGGGCAGCGAGTCGCCGACGAGCCGCCCGCAGTCGGCGCACTTCCCGCCCTGCTCGGTCACGACCACGGCCCTGGTCTGCTTCCACCCTCGGCCGCGGTAGGTGCGTGCGCCGCCCACCCAGAAGGGCGAGTCGGGTCCGCTCTCATGGTCGCGGCGGTACTGGTCGCGGCACGCGTTGGAGCAATAGACGCCGCGCGACTCGGGACCGCCGACGCGGTGAGGCTTTGCGTCGAACGAACCGCCGCACGACCGGCAGGACAACGGCACGGGAGGCACCCATCGCGGGTTGTCGGGCCCGCTCAAGACGGGCGGGGTGGCGTACTCGGAAGGCGGGCGCCTGGTGGCGTTCATGGCGACAGCCGACGCCACGCCTTTGCACCGCTTCGAGCAGAAGCGGCCCGACCCCGGACGAGCTCGCTGCCCCGGAGTCAGCGCCACGTCGGCCCCGCACGTCTCGCACTTCGTCACGATTCTCTCAACCTTGGCGGACATATGCCCAGCTTACACCAAGCGTGTCCGTTCGGTGGCACCGGCACCACGGCGATGGTCGCCCGCGCCCTCGGCCGCTACGGGATCTCCTGCGACCTCTCCGGCGACTACCAGCGCCTCGCCAAGTGGCGCATCTGGCAGTCCGGGCAGGCTGCACGGGTCGCTGCCAAGACCGACGGCGAACGCCAAATGGACTTGTTCGGGGCGGCCTCGTGATGCCCGCAGCCAGCGATGGCACCGAGCCAACCAACCTCGACCGGGCACTGACCTACGCCCGCCGCGGTTGGCGAGTCGTGCCCATCCCGCCCGGCGAGAAGTTCCCCCGCGGCATCACCGCCTGGCAGACCGAAGGCTCCACCGACGAAGCCAAGATCACCCACTGGTGGACCCAAGCCCCCGACCACGGCATCGGCATCGTCACCGGCGCCACCAGCGGCCTCTGGGTGCTCGACGTCGACGTGGCCGGCGACAAGGTGGGCGACGAGACCCTGGCCGAGCACGAAGCCGGCTACGGCGACCTGCCCGACACCTACGAGGTCATCACGGGCAGCGGCGGCCGGCACCTCTACTTCGCGTGGCCCACCGACGGCCAGGTCATCACCAACAGCGCCAGCGGACGCCTCGGCCCCGGCCTCGACGTCCGAGGCGAAGGCGGCTTCGTCGTCGCACCCCCCAGCCTGCACGCCAACGGCAACCGCTACGAGGTAGAGGCCAGCGCCCCCGACCACGTCGCCCCCGCACCCAAGTGGCTGCTCGCCATGCTCGAGGACCCGGAGCCGGCGGCACCCGCACCCCGCGCGCCCACCACGCCCGCCGGCGATCGGCCCGGAGACCTCTGGGCCGCCGCCACCACCTGGGCCCAGATCCTCACCCCCGACGGCTGGACCCTCCACCACACCAGCCGAGACGGCGAAGAGCACTGGACCCGGCCAGGCAAAGAACGCCGAGACGGCACCTCCGCCACCACCGGCTACAAGGGCTCCGACGTCCTGAAGGTCTTCACCAGCTCCCACCCCACGCTGGCCGCCGACGAGACCTACACGAAGATCGGTTACCTCGCCGCCACCAAGTTCGGCAACGATCACGGTGCGGCTGCCAGAGCCTTGCGGGCCGACGGCTACCGCACCGCCGACCCGCTCCACGGCATCCTGCCGGGCGGGAAGGTGAAGCCGGCGGCAACCCTGCCCACCGAACCGTGGCCCACCCCCACCACCCTCCCCCCACCCGAACCCGGCCCCGCCTTCCCGCTCCACACCCTCCCCGCATGGGCACAAGCCCACGCCGCCGCCGTCGCCGACCAGGTCCAAGTACCCGTCGACCTCGCCGCCATGCAGATCATCGGCGCCCTCTCCGCCGCCTGCACCGGCCGCGCCAACGTCCACGTGTCCCCCAACTGGTCCGAACCCGTCAACCTCTACCTCGCCGTCGCCATGCGCTCCGGCGCCGGCAAAAGCCCCAGCGACAAACTCGTCGTCGACTGGATCCGCACCTGGCAGCGCGACCGCATGGAACAGATGGCCGACGCCCACGCGAAAGCCGCCCTCAAGGTGCGCCACGCCCGCAAGCGCCTCGCCAAGCTCGAAGGCTCCGAAGCCGTCGATGACCACGAGCTGTTCAAGGCATACGAAGCCCTCGCCCTCGCCGAAGACGACGTCCCACCCCTCCCCCGGCTCCTCGCCGACGACACCAGCCCCGAAGCCGTCGCCGGGCTCCTGCGCGAGCACGGGCAACGCCTCGCCATCCTCTCCACCGAAGCCGACCTGTTCGACATGCTGCTCCGGGGCAAACCCGGCCAGCGCGCCAACATGAACCTATTCCTCAAGGCGTGGTCCGGTGACTCGTTCACCCGCGACCGCAAGGGTGGCAGCGAGAGCGGCCCCGAATGGACCGAGCTCGCCCGCCCCCTGCTCACCATCGCCTGCAGCGTGCAGCCCTCCGTGCTCGCCCAGGTGCGCACCGACTCCGAGATGAACAACCGCGGCCTCGCCGCCCGGTTCATGGTGTCCGTGCCCGACGACGTCATCGGCCACCGCGACGTCACCCGCCGCTTCACCGCCACCCGCCTCCCCACCACCGACCCCTACGAAACCGAAGCCACCCGCCTCGCCACCCGCTGGTGCACCTGGTCGAACCCCGCCAACCTGCATTTCGCCCCGGCCGCCGCCGACACCCTCTGTGCCTTCCTCGCCGAGATCGAACCACGCCTGGCACGCGGCGCCGACCTCGAGCACCTCGCCGAATGGGCCAACAAGCTCCACGGATCCATCGCCCGCTACGCCGGGCTCCTGTACCTCGCCGAAGGCGGCGACACCCAGGTCGCCATCGACGCCGACACCGTCGCCCGAGCCATCGACCTCGGCCGCTACTGGATGGCCCACGCCGCCGCCGTCGACACCTTCGGCGACGAGGCCCCGATCGCCAGGGCCCAGGGTCTCCTGACGTGGATCGCCGAGCAAGGCGCCGGCGTCATCCGCCTCGCCGACATGCAGGCCGGGTACCGCCGGCCCGGCGAAGGGCTCGACAAGATCGCTGACTACATCGCCCCCGTCGAGCTCCTGGTGGGCCTCGGCTACCTGCGGCCTGTGGACAACGGGGACTGGCGGGCCGAGGTCGGGATCCGGCGCTCCAAGTCGCCCGACTTCGCTGTGTGGCCGGAAATCATCGGGAAACCACGCAGCGCGGTTATACCGCGCAGTCCGCGTACCGCGTCTATGGGAGAGCGCGATCTCTCTCTATCCCCTCCAGAACACACACCACTTCTAGATCCACGCGGTACGCGGATTACGCGGATAACCGACGAGCCGACAGCGCCTGTGGATAACTCCGGGCCACCGGCGACCGCCCACCAGGCGCCCCCCGTCATCGAGCTCGACCCCGACGAAGACATCTTCGCCACCCACCCCGCACCGACCACCCCCACCCCCAGCGTCCCCACCGACCAGGACTGAGAACTATTCCCATGACCTCCACCACCGCCACCACCGTCGACTGGCACCGTGCCGCCTGCCGGCACACCGCACCACGCGACGGCACCCTCGAGGATCACCGCTGGTACCCGGAACGCACCGCGGGCGCCACCAACGTCGCCCACGACGAGAAGGCCACCTGTGCCACCTGCCCCATCCAGGCCGCATGCCTGCTCGCGTCGGTGGCCCGCAACGAGCCCGCCGGGATCTGGGGCGGCGCCGGCGAGCTCGAGCGGCGGTGGCTGCGCCGGGCCTGGGTCGCCGATGGCCGCCAGGCCGGCCCCCGCTACCGGCTGCAGTCGGAGCTGTTCATGGCCCGGCTGGCGGCCCCCGGTGCCACGTTGGTGGCGGTGCCGGATCGGAACGGGGCGGGCGCCACCGACGGCCGCCTGTCCACGTACGCCAAGGGCAGCCGTACGCCGGCGTGCAAGCAGGCTGCCAGCTTCAACGCCGTGTTCGGTGCGGTGACGGCACCGAAGCGGGCGAAGCGGGTGGCAGCGTGAGCGCCGAGACGCTGTTCGGCCCGGAGCCGGTGGCGCCACCGGAGCTGTCGGCCGACCAGAAGATCACCAAGCGGAACCGGGACATGCTCGACGATGGCCGGCACCCGGCCACCCTGCTCCCGCTTCTCGGCAACGGCGCCACCTGCAGCACCTGCACCTTCCACAAGGTGCTGCCCCACCACAACCGCACGTATCACAAGTGCGACGTGCACCGGCTCGGGATCACCCACTCGACGGCCAGCGACATCCGCTTGTCGTGGCCGGCGTGCACCCACTACGAAGCCGCCGATCCTGGCGCCGCCTCGTGAAGTCGACCCGCCGCCCGTGCCCCCTCTGCGGCCTCACCGGCGCCAACCACCCCCGTGGCGACAGCGGGCGGGTGGTCTGGTGCAAGGCCACCGAACGCACGTGGCCGCTCGCCCCGCTCGTCGCCAAGGCCGGCGGGCAGCGGGCCCTGTGCCGCCTGCTCGGGCTCCCCCACAAGGGGCTGCCGGCGCAGCTCACCGACGTGCAGGCCGACCACTGGGCGCTGCGCTGCGGCTGGCACCCCGACCACGTGTGGCCCGACTGGTCCGCCGCCGGGCTCCGCTACGTGGACGACGTGTTCGTCAACGGCGGCGGGTGGCGGCCCGCCTGGCTGGACCAGCAGCCCCCGGCCACGGCCGCCCCGATTCTTTCCCTCGCATCATGAACGGAGACCACCCCATGACCCACCAGACCGGCCACACGGCCCCAGGAACGCCTGCGGGCACCCCGCCCGCACTGGACCACCAGAACGGGCAGGAAGCGCCACGCGTGACCCTCGACGGGGCGGAGTTCCTGACCCCGGAGCGGGCGGCCATCCTTGACCGCCTCGACGAGAAGCACGCCGCCGCACGCGCCTCGGCCACCCAGCTCGCGCTGCTCCCCGCCGACCACCTCCCCGGCCTCGAGCTCACCCCCCTCGGCGCCACCATCACCGGCACCATCGACCGAGACGCCATCATCGGCCGCCTCCGCCTCTACCGCGGGTTCGGCGCCTCCTGGCGCTGGCTCATGGGCGACCTCGTGTGCGCCCTCGCCGCCGACCACGACGGCGACCTCGCCTACGCCTGGCAGCAGGTCGCCGACGAAGACCTCGACACCCGCTCGTCGCTGTCCCGCTCCGTGGCGGTGGCACGCATGGTGCCACTCGCCCGCCGCCGGGCACGCCTGTCCTGGTCCCACCACGAAGCGGTGCTCGCTGCGGACCCGCGCCGGCAGCACTCGCCGCCGATCGAGGAAGGCGACGACCGCGACCTGCTGCTGGGCCGGGCCGAGGCCGAGGGGTGGACGGTCGACCAGTTGGAGCGGCATATCGCGGAGATGTGCGCCGAACCGCAGGAGCCGCTGCCGGACATGCCGAAGCGGGCACCGTGGCGGGCACCGGCGACCCTGACCGCGTTGGACCGGGTGCTTGGCTCGCATCCGGCTGCGGTGGTGCGTGCTGACGGCACGGTGGTGGCGTTCGACGCTGCGACGGTGCGGGCGATCATCGAGACGGAAGGGGTGGAGGCGTGAGCGGCCGACCCGGTGACGACATCGTGGTGGCCACCGGCCTCACCGACGACCAACGGGCCATGGTCGCCGCCAACACCGGGCTGATCGGCTTCGTGCTCAACACCAAGGCCAAGCACCTGATCGGCGGCGTCTACGACCATGCCGACGCCTGGCAAGACGGGGTCTTCGGGCTAGCGAGAGCCGTCCAGAAGTTCGACCCGACGCTCGGCTACCGCTTCAGCACCTACGCCTTGCCGCACATCATGCAGGCGATGCAGCGTGGCCGGGGCCGGTGCGAGTCTCGGCGGTGGCGGGAGGCGTACGCGGCGCAGGAAGCGCCCAGCTTCGAGCTGGACCTGTCGCTGGACTGGGAGCACACGTTCGGTGGCGGCGAGGACCAGAACGCCGCGGTGTCGTTGACGCTCACCCTCACCGACGACACGGCCGACACCGAAGGCGACGCCGAAGCCCGCGCCATCGTCGACGGCATGCGTGCAGCGTGCCGCGATGCGCTCGACCACGCGGTGCTCGACGCCCTGCTCTCGGGTGCGCCGACGTCGCCGCTGGGGCCCCGCTTCGGGTACTCGGTGTCCACCCCCGCCTTGCGGATCACCCGCCTGCGTGCGGTCGGTGTGCGGCTCTACGGCGAGCAGGTGGCGGCGTAGTGCCCCGCAAGCGCGCCGTTGTCCAACGGGTCATCGACTCCTACAACGGCGTCCCGTGCACCGAGGTGCGCCCCGACGACGCCCCCAACCGGCCCGGCGAGGTGTGCGGGGAGATCCACGACCGCTGCATCGGCCACCAGAAGGCCAGCGCCGAGGAACGCGAGGAACGACGCGGCGACCCGTGCCAGAAGGCCGCCGTGCGCGGGCTGCTCGTGTGCGCCAGCCACGGTGGCTCCACTCAGACGGCCCGCGCCAAGGGCGCCGCCGTGTTGGCGAAGGAACGCGCCCTCGGCGAAGTCGGCGAGCTGATCGCCGAAGCACTGCAGCAGGCCGCCGCCACCCCGAAGGTCGAACAGCTCGGCCATGCCATCGACCACGCCAACGCCATGTGGCTCGCGTACCGGTCGCTCCTCGACCAGCTCCCCGTGCAGTCCGAGTGGTCCTACGAGGAGCACACCAGCGACAGCGGCTCGGTGCAACGGTTCGTGAAGGTGGAGACCGAGGGGCTGGTCGGTCCCGACGCCCAGGGCGTGCAACGGCTCCACGCCTACGAGGAAGGCATGCGATACTGGCTGGCCCTCCACGGGAAGCTCCTCAAGTCGGCGGCCGACATCGGCCTCGAGGAGCGCCGCCAACGCTTCGCCCAGGAGCAGGTGGCGTCCATCGGCGCCGCGATCCGCACCATCGTGGTGGGCCTCGGCCGCGACCTCGACGACCCCGCCGTGGTGCCCGTGGTCGAATCGGCGTTGCGGGCCATCGCCGGGCCGGTGGGGTGAGCATGCTCACCTTCGACGACCTCCACGGCGAGCTGTACCCGCCGCCGGCGCCACCGGAACGGGCGACCCCGTCCGGGTTCGCCACCGCCCGCTCCCGCGGCATGTGGCTCCCCGCCGCGCACCTCGCCATCGTCGAGGCCGCATGCCTGGACGCCATCACCACCGGCGGCCGGCTGATCCTCTCGCTCTCGGTGCGCCACGGCAAAAGCGAGTTCGTGTCCAAGTGGCTGATCGCCTGGTACCTCGCCACCCACCCCGATGCCCGCGTGATCCTCGCCGGCCACGAAGCCGACTTCGCCGCACGCTGGGGCCGGGCCGCCCGCGACATCCTCACCGAGTACGGCCACGAGTTCGGCGTGGCCGTGTCGCAGGCATCCGGGGCAGCGAACCGGTGGGACCTCGCCCGCCCCCACCACGGCGGCATGCTCACCGTCGGCGTCGGCGGCTCCCCCATCGGGCGTGGCGCCGACCTGATGGTGGTGGACGACCCGATCAAGTCCTACGCCGACGCCATGTCCCCGCTGGTCCGCAAACGGATCCAGGACTGGTGGACCGGCACCATGGTCTCCCGTATCGAACCCGGTGGCGCCGTGATCCTCATCATGGCCCGCTGGCACGAGGACGACCTCGCCGGGTTCCTGCTCCGTGAGCAGCCCGGTGAGTGGACCGAGGTGCGGCTCCCCGCCATCGCCGATGACCCCGACGACCCGCTCGGCCGGGCCATCGGCGAACCCTTGTGGCCGGAGCGGTTCCCGGCCGCCGAGCTCGAGCGCCGGCGCATCGAGACGTCGCTGTCGCTGGGGGAGGCCGTGTGGCTGGCCCAGTACCAGCAGCGGCCGACTTCGCCGACCGGTGGCATGTTCCCGCCCGGCAACTGGGTGCACGTCGACGCGTTCAACCACGGGTGGGGCGAACCCCGGTGGGTGCGCGGCTGGGACCTCGCCGCGACCGAGGGCGGTGGCGACTACACGGTCGGGGCCCGCCTCGGGCGCCTGGACGACGGCCGGATCGTGGTGGCCGACGTGGTGCGTGGCCGCTGGGACGCCCACACGGTGCGCCAGCGCATCGCCGACACCGCGGCCACCGACCCCGCCGGCACGCTGGTGGTGCTCCCGCAGGACCCCGGCCAGGCCGGCAAGGCGCAGGCGCAGCAGTACGCGGCGATGCTGGCCGGGCACGCCGTGAAGATCGAGGCGCAGACCGGGTCGAAGGAAGTGCGGGCCACGGGGTTCGCTGCGCAGCAGCAGGCCGGCAACGTGCTGGTGATGCCGGGCGAGTGGCGGGACCTGCTGGTGGCCGAGCACGCCGGGTTCCCGCGTGGCACCCACGACGACATGGTCGACGCCTGCGCTTCGGCGTTCAACGCGTTGGCCGGCTCCACCCGCCCGCTCGTGCAGCAGTCGTACGGCCTGGCCCTCAACGAATGACCCCCCGACAGGAAGCAGCAGACCATGACCACCGATGACAAGCCGAAAGGCGCCGGCGCGTGGAAGTCGCCGAGCTGGTACGGGGCCGGCATGCCGATGCCCGACGATGCCGCCGGCCGCCGCCGTGCCCGCCTCGCCATGTCGGGCATCCAGCGGGTGCTGATCGACCAAGGCCACATGGCCCGCCCCCTGCGACCCTTGGACGGTGGCGCGGGTGACCAGACCACGGCCGCCATCAATCGGCTGCAGCGGCAGTGGGGCCTGGCGCAGACCGGCAAGGTCAAGCGCCCGGAGGCGTTCTGTCTGTGGTTCCCGGTCATCTTGTGGTGGCAGGTCACGTTGGAGATCCCTGGCAACCTGCTCTGCGGCATGATCGCCTTGGAGTCGGGCTACGACCCAGGCGCCCAGGGCGTGGTCGACCTGCGGGACCGCGGCGTCGGGCAGTTCTCGTCGCGGTGGTGGCCGAACGTCACCGACGAGATGGCGTTCGGTGACCCCGCCGCCTGCATCGCGCTCACGGCCCACAACCTGCAGGCCGCGTATCAGCGGCTCGGTGCCTGGGAGTTGGCGGTGGCGGCGCACAACAACCCGGCGAAGGCGCAGGCGTGGAAGGACACGGGGGAGGCCCCGGACGAGCAGATCGCCCGTTACGTGCGGCTCGTGCAGGCGGCAGCCGGGCGGCCGCTGTGATGGGGACCGCTCCCACTGCATCCGACCGCCCACCGGCCCCACGTGGTCCCCTCGCCCGGTGACTGCACTCGGCCAGGACCCCATCGACCTGTGGTCCCCGCTCGACCGCAAGACCACCAACATGGTCAACCACCTGCGGCTCGCACCCACCTGGGTGCCCTCCACCGAGGTGCGCCGCCTCAACGCCTACGGCATCCGCCACGCCTACCGCTCCAACCAGGCGTTCCGGTACCTCAAAGGCGGCCCCGACAACAACG
>ERZ869921.968-NODE-968-length-13715-cov-3.596633_pt1 | contig 13715 bp, 12 predicted proteins | sample MGYA00579310_ERZ869921 | MGnify/ENA primary metagenome ERZ869921 (study PRJEB32216, sample SAMN09231816) | wastewater metagenome | place: USA: Maryland | collected 2016-06-21 | study: EMG produced TPA metagenomics assembly of the PRJNA472060 data set (Reclaimed...
TTGCGTACTTTACTTACAAGCATCAAGAAAGAAGAAGAGGAGGAAGAAGACTTAGCTACTGAGAAGCAGCCTAAAGAGGAAGAGAAATCTCAAGCTAAACCTTCACCTGTAACTATGGCCAACGAAAATCCTGATAACGTAGTTCTCCTTGAGAAGCTTACTAAGCAAGCTCAAAAGTTTACCAACAAGATGTTGGAGGACTTGAAGGCTGACTTGACTCGTAGAGTTGAGGCAGTTGTTGCTGCTGGCAAGCTTAGCAAGAAGGCTGCTGAAGAGATGTTCCTCGCTCCGATTCAAGCTCTCACGATGTCTCTTGAGGACTTGGATGAGGAAGGTAATATCCCCAAGCTTCCGCTTCAGGACATGCTGGTCATGGCTGAGAGCATGTCAGGTCTCCTGGACGATAATGACTACTCTAAGCCAAATCTTGGCACTGCTCAAGAACTCAAAGAGAACTCTCTTGATGTAATGACCGAAGCTGAGAGAGAACAGTTCTATCGTAACGCAGGTCTCTAATACTTCACACATACAACAGTATCTAACACATATAAGCTAAGAGGGTAACATGAGCTTTAGTTTTGAAGGCTACCAATTAACTCCGGGGATGCACGACGAAAGGTTCACGGACGAAACGAACATCTTTTGGGGTCGTTGGGATCAGCGTGAATACGTTCAAGCAATCGTAGATTCTGCCTCGACCGATGCAGGTAATACTGACACCACGCAGCTCAGAACGGGCTTGGCGATGGGTGTTGTGACTGCTACTGGTAAATTTAAGCCGTGGAACCCTTACGCTACGGATGGTACGAATTACGTCGTTGGCTTCTTGCTCGACGAGATTGACCTCAGCTACGTAGGTTCGACGAAGGCTAGATTGAATGCTCTTGTTGTAAAGGGCCAGATCAAAGCCGACTTCGTGGTCATCGCTGGCGAAGCTAATAGAGGTATCGTAGGTACGACTTACGAGTTCTTGCTCCGTGAGCAATGTGCTGGACGCTTCCTGTTCGACGACGATCTTGGTGCTTACCAAGTCCGAAGAGAATACACGATTGGTGCTGCCGTTACGACTCTAACCGTCACTGAAGCGATGAATAACACTCACTTCGTGACGGATACGGCTCTAGGTGCTGACTGCACGCTGACGCTTCCTGTCCCGCGTCCAGGTCTGGTCTATCACTTCACGCATCCGAGCACGACTGCTGGTACGGAATTGATCTTGGATGGTCCTGGCACTGGTGAGTTCTGGGCTGTAGGTGCTGCGGCTAATACGCTCACCATCGTTGGTGACAACACGTCTGGTCATCGTACCCTGAGATGCGTGAGAATTACCGATACGACTGTTGATGTCTTCGCTTACGTCCTCACTGGCGGTGTCGCCTAGTACCGAGTAGATAACCCTTAACATTCCACACATATAATTAGCATATCCTAGAGGTAAAGAATGGCCGTAACGTATCATGAACTGACCAAGACTCCTCACGTCTTGGGTGTATTTAATAGACTCAAGGCTTCGGGTCTTGCTCTGTCCAACTATTACGGTCTGGGACCGAATAGCCCTGCGACGGAGATCAGTCCGAAACGTAGCCTTGTCTATGATCTCTTCGATAACACTCGCACGATGGCGAGAGGTAGAGGCCCGTATGTAGGCCCTGGTAAGACTGCTCCGAAGAGAATGGGTCAGGCGACTGCACACGCTATGCGTTTGTACGAAGCCATCCCGCTCCTCTACGAGCGTATTTACCAAGGTCGTCCTCTAGGTGCTCAGATTGGCGAGGTCGATGCGACTGGCCAAGCTTACATCGGTAGACAACAGAAGTTTATGGCTCAACGCTTTATGAACTCGATTGAGTTCATGGTGAGCCGTATGTTCCGAGGCGGCTTCTCGATCCTGGTAGATGGCGATGACTGGCTCCTCCGCGAGCTAGGTGCTGGTACCATTGACGTTGAATACCCCATTCCTGCTAATCACAAGACGACTTGTGCGGTAGGTGGTTCCAATGGTTCGACTGCCATCTTTGGTAGCTCGACCAATAGCTGGGATAATCCTGCATGTCCGATCATTCAGCAACTCCTCAACTTGAATCGTGCATCGGAGCGTGAGACGGGTTATGTCCAGAAGCACATCTGGATTAATAGCACGACTTACGGTCACTTGCTCAACAACACTCAGCTCTCGGACGTCAGAGGTATCGCTAATCGTATCTTCGATACGCAGAGCGGTGTCCAGATTCCGACCACGGATGCAGCTAGAGAGCAAGGTTACACGGTTGTCTTCGGAGCTATCCCGCAGTTCCAGTTCCACGTCTACGATGCCGTCTCGCACGTCAGCGTCAATGTGGATAGTGCTACGGCTTCGGAACTTTCGATGTACGTCCCGGACAACATCGCTATCATTACGCCAGAACCTGCTCCAGGAGAATGGTACGGTAGCGTTTCTTGCTCGGAGCCGATCAGAGAGAATGACCAATCGGAGATCATCTACCCGAACGGACTGCATAGCTGGAGCTACCCGACGAACGATCCTCCGGGCGTTGAGATGCGAACCCTTCATAACTTCGCACCTCTCCTTTACAACCCGAAGGCTACGTTCTACGCCACGGTCATCAGTTAGTCCCTTTAGATAGAATCCTCCTGTGGGGGTTTGCCTGGACCCTCCTAGCCCTGGTCAACAAGGCTAGGGGGGTTTTTTATTCTCCACACATACGATAGATAGGAATAGATAGATGGCTAACGCCCTCACTACTGATACGTTCAGTTCAATCTACCCGAACGCAGCTATCAATAACAAGTCAGCATTTAATGCCATGGCTTGGACTAAGAGCAATACTAACTACATCTCAGATGTTAATGATAAGCCAGTACCAGTCAAAGGGGTGCTAGTTACTGGAGCAGGTAATTTGAACCTAGTGTTCATGAATCAAGGCGTATCAGAAGCAGTAGTCATCCCAGTATCAGCTAACGTAGTATACCCGTTCGCGGTAAAGATGATCAGAAGCGACTCAACCACCGCAACCGGGATCGTAGTATTCTGGTAAGCCTTCTTCCCCAGGAAACAGAGACAATGCCATTAGTTATTAGCACTACGAATAGTCCTGGTTATACGCTAGTAGCTGTAGTAGACAAAGTAACTACGGATGGCGTAGATGTCACTCCAGCTCTTAGGTGGAGCCAGGACGATTCAGATTTTATTGAATTAGGTGACTTTGGTTCAGTCTCTGACGCCTACATAGCTTTGAATGAATCTACAACTATAGATGGATACTACGAAGTAGTTATTGGAGAGATTGATGGATCAGCAGAGAATGTTAGGATAACTATCCTTAACAATGCGAATGCACAAGCTCTAGGAGTACTCTACAACATTCCTCTGCCTCTAGTTAATCCAGAAGTTACGATTGACCTCACAGTACAAGAAGATAGAAACTAACACATGTCTGTAACGACTCTAACCTTCGTAGCTAGAATCAACGGTGCTTTAGTCGACGTAGACTCTATCACCCTTGCTGATCAGACTGATAACTATGGGGTAAGACGCTTAGATAACTTAGATTTAGTAGTAGCTAAAGACACAGCATTAACTAGAAGCTCTCTAGGTAACTACAGCTATAGTTTCACTGATCCAGAACCTGGGCTTACTTACGAATACACAGTAAAGGTAGTATACAGCAATACAACGTATTACTTTAATAGACGTACTTCATCGGCAGATGTAACTAACCTCATCTCTATCCCTACGTATTCTCACTACACTAGTCAAGCAGAGATTTACAGAATCCTGGGAGAATATGCAGTAGAGTTGATGTTCGACGACTACTCTGGAGATGACAAAGGGTACATGTGGGAGGATATCCTGGATGATGTTGACGAAACCATTAAGATGTACGTCATGCAACATTATGATCCAGCTACTCTTTATACTAACACTTGGGTTCGTAGGCAAGCTACTATCCTAGGTGCTAATGTTATCTCTCAGAGAAGAGGAAATGCAGAACTATACCATTCACGCAAAGAGAAGGTATACGAGCTATTCCAGAGCGTTAGAGCAGGTCATCACAGAATTCCAGGAGCTACGGTACGACATTGGATGGGACCAGCCTGGAGAAACTACAGCATCCAAGGTAGATTCTGGACTCATCCTTCCAGAGTAGATTCAACCAAATCGAACAAGCAAGATTATCCTGGCATGGATATCGCAGTCCAACCTTACATGTACACTCATGATGGTCGCCTAGTCTAATGGCTAAATTACCCTCAAGGAAGCATTTCGCCAGCAAGGTCAAGTACGAACAATTCATCTTTGACTTACCAGACATCATTGCAGGACGGAAGAGAAGACATACTACAGCACAGAGAAGGATCTACAACGCTTTCTGGAGTACTATCATTCAGACTCTCTTCGTAGAGCTCCACCACGCATACGAACAAAAAGCACAGTTAATCCCAGACGACAATGGAGATACTTGGGCTCAGCAGACTCAAGAGTACAGAGCCTACCACAGAGAGAAAGCTGGTCACTTAACTGGCAACCAACGAAAGAAATACAAAGAAAATACTCCTGGCCTATTAACTCCCACACAGCACAGGAGGTGGCAAAAGACGTTCAGGAAGGTGTATGAGAGGGAGATTAGGAAGAGAAAGAGGTCAGGTACTACAGGATCAGATATCCAAGCTAAGGCTAAAGCAGCTAGTATAGCCTGGGCAGAAGCTAAGAGTAAGGGAGCAGAAACCCTACTAAGTACGCTAGGAACGCAGTTCTATCCCATTTTGAGATTTACTGATACCCTGTATAAAAGCTTTCGTCCTGGCAAAATCAGTAATTTGAAGTATAATAAAGGAAATGCGAACCAAGTAGTACGCCTAAAGAATGGGTATGCAGAGATTGGCTCCAAAGTCAAGTATGCAGACTACGTAGGTAGGAAGATTACTAGAAATGCCACTAAGGCAGATAGAGCTAGAGACACAGCTCAATACACAGTTAGGAGGGAGATCCTTCCAGATAACTTAGGAGTGTTCTGGGATAGAGCAGCTACAAAGGCTAGAGACGCCATGGCTGCAGAGATCAGTAAGCTAGCTAGAGAAAACAGGTTGTTATCCTAATGATCCTCACTGAGCCTTTACTGGAAACGATCAGAGATATCCTTCAGGAGAATCTCACCAGAATCACTCTCCCGACTAGAAGCATCAAGATCACTAATGATGAGAAAGTTCCTCCCTACTCAGGTGAGGAATTTATCAATATCTACGGAGCTACGACAAGTAACGAATACGAAAGTATCTACCAAGCGAGAAAAGAAGTATACAGCCTAAGTATTGGCATCACTAGAAAATTGATTGGCATCCCAACAGACCTTTCTGCGGAGGCTATGTACACTCAAAATGAGAACGTCATCAACAGACTCAAACAGACTATGCTCACAAGAGCTTACGAGATCATTCAACTCATTGATGGAAACTGGGGTATCCCAGCGATCATCAGGCAGATGGGTTGTGATAGCGGAGTTTGTAATGCTTGCATTCTCAGTCCACTCGGTTTTACAGGTAGCTCTGCTCTAGAGGAGAAGTACGCAGAACACTTCCGCCTAGAGGACGATGGAGATAGACCCCAAGCACTATTCTTAGAACTTTCATTCAGCGGAATGGAAGTCTACTCAGATAAAAGTTAAACCTTTCTTCCCAGGGAACTGACAAATGGCTTGCGATAGAATTGCCGGTAATCATAAGTTGTACTATGCACCGTATGGAAAGACCGATGGTACTGTCTATCTAGGTCAGACTGGTCCTGAGGGATTCAACCAGATCCGTGACTTCTTCATGCAAGAAATCACTGCTGACGAGTTTGGCCCATCGACGGTAATTGACCACGTATACCAGGGACAGAACCTATCCCTTGAGTTCGTTGTTCAAGAGGTCAACAAAGATATCGTTCAAATGTTCCTGCATCCCTTCCAATGCACTTATGCATCTGGAGTAGCTACTGCTGTACGTCAAGAGGACTTCGGTGCTGCAGGACGGCTAGGTTGCGGTGTATATGGGGTCCTAGAAGCCATTCCAGCCCCGTACTCACCTGCTGAGGCATTCACTGGAGGTAGTGCTAGCGGTACTGCTGGTACGTATCCAGGAACTCCAGCAACTACTCCTAATTCTGGCCGTCAGTACAGAGGACTTGTGGTAGGTACTCTCACTGAGCCTATGGATAGCCGTCTCAGAGCCATCCCAGTGAGGTTCCAGTGCTACCCCTACGCCGTATCTTCGGTAATGAAGCATTGGACGTGGATTAATGCTGCATCCAGCTCCCTTAATTGGGGAGACGTTAGCGAATCCTAGTAATCTTTTCACAGTTACGACAAGGTATAGTAGCGAATAGCCATGGCTGACGAAAAGATTATCAAGATTGTTGCTCAGGTAGACTCTAACCAGGGTCCTAGCCCAGAGTCTATAGATAAAGCAGCTCTCCATGCCCAGCACGCTCAAGCAAAGGCTGCTGAGGCTCAGGAGGAAGCCCGTAGACGCTCTCTATTAAGTTCCTACACCATAGACAATGATGGTACGGAACACCCTGTAGGAGGCTCTGGGAGCCGTAGAGGGCGTGGTAGGCCTAGACGCACTGATGTACCCCCTCCTCCACCGAGAGGGAAGGCTGGAGCTCCGCCTGTACAGGGCAGTGGGCCTAATGACCCAGATAGCCCTACATCTCCTGAAGGTCAAAGCCGGTTCGCTAAGGCTTGGAAGATCTTCCAGAAGGGTGTTACGGCAGTTAATGGTGCCAATGGCCACTTAACTAAGTCAGTAGCATTCGTCACTAGAGGCTTCGAGTTCGCTAGCGAGACAGCTAAAGACCTTAAAGCCTCTGGAATCACTGCTAGTGGAGCTCTTAATGCAGTAAAAGGTACTGGAACTGCTGCTGCAGGAGCACTTAGGATGTCTTCCGCTGCTGCCGCTGCTGCTGGTACTGCCGCAGGAGCTGCAGCAGTAGCTTTAGGTGTTGCTGGTATTGCAGTAGTTGGATTTACACTTGCAGTTACAGCTACTTCATTTGCTCTTAAAGTTCTGATCGGCATTACGAATAATATGACGGAGGTAGTTGGGAAATTCTCAGCTTCTCTGGAGGCAGCTAGAGCGAATAACAAGGTACTAGAGATACAAGCACGTATGAGGAGTGCCAATAGAGTAGGTGGAGACTTAGCCTCTCTAGAGGGAACTAAAGGTGGTGCAGAAAGAGCTATTATTGACATGAAAACGTCGATAGTAGACTTACTAGCTCCTTTTATGGAGGCAGCTTTAACTATCTTTACGAATATTCTAAAGACCTTAAATATTGTTCTAGCCCTATTGAACGTCATCTCAGAGTGGATAGAGTATGGAGTAGAGAAAATCCTAGCGATATTAAGCCATATCCCAATTATAGGAGGAGCAGCTAAAAAGGCATTGAATTGGATGGAGCAGGATGAGCGAAATAACATCAAAGCTGCTAAGGGTCTTCACGAACAGGTAGAGAACTTGTTCCAAACAGATAGTTTCTTTGATGCTAAAGTTAAGAAGAATATGGTTGCAGGTAAGTTTCTCCCGTAGTATGGTATAGATATGCCTGGATTTGACAATGACCCAATGTACGACCATAATCTGGGCTACCGCTCTGGACTTCTGCAGTCTGGAGTGAAGAGTTACAATGGGTACGTATTCCCTCCATGCCTGAAGAGTCAGATCACTGTTGTACCTGAGTACGATGATGCAGGTAGAACCACTAAATACTTGACTGTGGCTATCACCCTGGAATTTATCCTCACAGATAGCACCATAGCAGCTAACGAAGATCCAGGAAGCGATACGTTCAGAAGTGCTATAATGCACCAGAATGTAAATACTCTCCTTAAGAGGCTCTGTCAACCCTGCCAATCACTTATCTTCACAGCTAGTGGGTTCGGTGACTTTAAAGTTAACTCTTCTGGAGGAGTTACAGACGTTGACTTCGGCCCTAAACCCCAAGTTATCGAATACGAGATGCTGGGAGGTAGCCAAGCTGCGAAGGTTACATGGCTCTGCGTCACCAGAATCCCTCCCTGTCCAGGAGAAGCTGTAGGTCCTCTAGTTCAATTTAGCTATAGTTCGAGCTGGACCCTCGATAACGCTGGATTCATGACTAGGACTATCGAAGGTTCTGCTGAGATGCCTCTTACAAGAGCTTCTCAGAATGGTAGCCAACATGCTTCAGATAGAGTACCATTCCCGCAAGACAAGTTAGATCTTGTCCAGAAGAAGATATTAAACGCATTCCCAAGAAATCAGAGATTTAAGAGGCAGGTTTCATTCAGTTTTCGACCTAACAAGAAGACAATAACTTTCAAAATCGAAGACGTCGAAATCCAGTCCAACCTTGCTTACTTCCCAGGAGCCAGCAATATAGAGATTAGTCAGAACATGTCTTCATCACTAGAAGATGGAGGCTTTCTGCACTGGAAGATTGTTTACTCAGGAACAATTGAAGCAGTAAATGGTAAAGGACCTAGCTTCGGTCAGGTAAGCTATGGTAAAGCTCTTGCTTGGCTTTGGTTAGGTAAGTTCCTTCAGCAGAAAAGACAGTTATTCGAGGATACTGTAAATGCCGCTGCAGTAAACACAAATATCCCAGTTCCTAAACAAAATGAAGATATTGCAGATGTAATAACCAACGAGATATACTCCTGGGCTCCTAAGACTGAAGCATCTGGCTATAATGGAGGTGCAGTAATCTATCCGATTCACATCTCCATTACAGATAACTTGTATGGTAGCTCACTACAGTTTACCATTGCGTATGCAGCAATTGTAACTACGAGCCTATTAGCTAAAGCTACTGGATTGTTTCAGCCAATACACAATATCCAAGGATTAAAAGGTGATTCCTGGGTAAAGTATATATCTGACGCAAAGGTAGATAATCTTAGTACTCATATTGCAGAGTCTAGTGATCTCATTGTAGATCTCTGTCATGGAGTAAATGCTCCATCTACGACAGAACCAACTACCAATATTACTGAAAAGCTTAAGACAGAACCAATCACCTCTGTTACAGCTCCACAAGAGGGTAAAGACTGGATAGACTACAAGTGCGATTTTAGATTTATTCAGGATCACCAGAACATCATCTCAACTAAGCTTCATGCAGATACTACAAATACTCAGGATACGTACACTGAGCAGCAGATGACAGACATCAATAAGGAGATGTCAAACTTCCCATACACTGGAACTTTCCCTACGCTTTCATCTGGAGATGTAGGAGATAAGAGAGTAGAAACTAAGGTCTACTCTCCTAATCCTTCTGTATGCTATGTAGAGATGAAGGGATATGCAATCCGACTCAATGGAAAGATCAACCCTCCAGTACTGCTAGGAGTCGGTGATGGAATTGGATGGCTAGCTAGCAAAGGCGTAGTTATTGATCCCGCAAAGGGAGGAGCATTAGCTCACCAGTACGGAGAGGATAAGGTAGTTCATTCAGTAGAAAGAACTGGTCTCAAAGACACTAATGGTAATGAGGTAGTCAGACACTACTGCTCATGGACTAGAACGTATGTACTTGATCGTAAACCTGCTAGTGGAAAGGTAACCACTACAGGTCTCCCCCACAGATTTAAGCAAGACTTGAAGTAGAGGTAACAATGGCTTCGATTCGATTTCAACTCCCCTCCTCAGAGTATGAGGTAGTAGATCAAGATGGAGAGGTAATCCTCAAAGCTCCGCTTATGGAGCTCTATTACACCATCTGCTTGGCTACGGAGGAAGCTACTTCAGCTAAACTCCCACTCAAGCAAGGATATATGATGGCAGCTAATGAAGTGAATGCTATCTACGGAAGTAAGCTAGATTGGGGTCAGATCATTGAAATTCTGAATGACCTCAATGACCAGATGGAATCGTTAAAAAAAAATACTACATCTACGCAAGAGTAGCTAATAAGTACAAGCTAGATGCCTTCAGTCTCCCTGTTGAACAACTCCTGTTCTATGACTACTGTATCGACAGAGTAAGTGCTGAAGAAGAGATTTTCCTTAGAAACGTAGAAGCTGATCTTAGCCCAGAACGAGTATACGACTTAGTACTAAAGCTCACTGGCGATGAGGCAGAAGCGGAAAAGAGAAAGGGTTTGAGATGGCTCGAAATGACCAGATCAGAAAATACGTAACCACTTACACCAAGGACTATAAGGGTCCTGGTGCTCATAGTGGTATGTATAATACATACCTCAACCCAGAACGTCCTATCTTCTTCAGAAGCTGGATTCCTCTCATGATGAGAGATCCTCACCTCTGGTATGGTATGGAGCTCCTAAAGGGTCCAATCATCACTAAGGCTAAGTACTTGGTGGAATCTGAGGACATGGAGGTAGCTGAATACGTCCAGACTCAGATCGACAAGTTCTGGATGAGAGGAGTAGCGAAAGCTCTTGACTGTCTTGTGTGGGGGTACTCTGGCTCAGAAGTACTCTATGAGTTCAACAAGATGACTGGAGATGTAGAGTTCAAGGACTTATCTTATATCCATCCTAGAGACATAAAGCCTGTAGTCTATCGTGGTGAGATCATTGCCATGGAGGTAGCACATGCTAAGGACCCGCAAGTTGATCCGTCATGCCAGTCAATGGATGGTAGGCTCTACCTGAAGCCTCCTAAGTTCTTCTGGGCAGTCCACGACAAGAAGTATAATACTTGGTTTGGTAGATCACGCCTGGAGGGAGCTTTCGATACGTGGTGGGAGATCTGGCAGCCTAAGGGCTACAGAGGCATCCGTCACCTGTGGTACTACAGATACGCATACTCAGGTGGAACTCTCTACTACCCAGATGGTTCTACTCAAGATCCTGAGACTGGGGAAGACATCCCTAATGCTCTCATTGCCCAGGAGATGCTAGATCGTAAAGAGACAGGCTCGTCTATCGCTCTACCTCACAAGCCGGGTGGGGAGGATAGAGATTGGGAGTACGAAGATCCTAAAGGTAACACACCACCAGAAGGACTCCTAGAGTACGGAGACGTGCTCAGAGACGAGCTCTGGGAAGGTATTGGAGTACCTCCTGAAGTAGCTAAGAGCGAGGGTACAGGTTCCTTCGCAGGCAGAAGAATTCCACAGCAAGCTTTCTACTCCTATATCCAAGAGATTGCAAATGATATCTGTTGGGACTTTGTTGAGCAGATTGTTAAGAAACTGGTTAAGTTCAAGATGGGAAGAGACGTCCCATTCAAGGTCAATCCAATCTCCATTATGGAAACGCTCCAGCAAGAAGAGATGGGACTCGTCACAGGCAGTATGGGAGATGGACAAGAGGACGGCGATCAACCGCAGGAGTTTGATGAGGAAGGGAATCCCATCGAGGAAGAAACGGATCAAGAAGGAAACCCCATGCAGCAAGATGACGGAAGAGTAGAAGACAGAGACAAGAATGCCTTCAATATGAAACAGAAGAGTATGAAGAATCAAAATGGCAAAGGTAAAGTTCCTCCTCGTAAATAGGTATCTTAGACATGTTCAATAGTCTCCTAGCAGCTCTCGTTCTCCTGGCCCCATTCACCAGCAGTACTCAGAAGAGTGAAGCAGGCATCTTCAGAGGACGTAGCAGATCAGCAATTTCAAGCCCAGGACTCTTTAGACAACTAACCTTTGCTCCGAGTGCAAGAGGGAGACGCTAATGGGTAGGAAGAAACGAATCTCAACATACCTACAATCACCACTGAAGAAAACCAAGAATATCCAGACTAGACGTACTAAAGCTGCTACAATTCATAGAGATATCAAGAAGCTGTCTGGACAAACGACTAACAAAAGATTGAAGTAAAGGTGGGGAGTCGCTACCTCTCTACCGTCATAGGGGATAGCCATCTTGGAAACAGGGTGGCTATTTCTTTTCACACATAGGTAAGACTATATGCAATTCCTCTTGAATGGCAAACCCTGTCTCTCCCCATCTGTCCTTGCAATTACTTGCGAGGATAACTCTATTGATACGTCAGAATGGCTAGGCAAAGCTAACAGCTTCGTAGACCGTCATGGAATTGATCCGTCATACGGATACTTCCTCATTGACAACGAGCTCCGACAAGAGATCATTGCAATCAGTGACGATCCCAATGGAGGGACCTCAGGAGCATACGTAGTAGCTGGAGGGTCTAACAAGGCAGACTTGACTATTCGCTTCGATGACGGAGAAGAGCCAAGACAAGTCCTAGACCTGTACCTACGTAGCATCACCAACGTAACCCCATCCCTCTCTTCCCAGGAATCAGTATACTTGGTGAAACTGGAGGATGCTAGGTTTGTCTTCTCGGAAACTGAGGCATCTAAGAAAGGACTTCACAATAGCACTGACAGACAGTTCTTCAATTGGGTAGAAGCATTCCTGTACCCAGACCAGCTAGAGTCAGAGTTTCAGCTAGACTCTACTCCAGAAGTAGGCCACTTCCTCTATGACGAGTCCACTGTAGCAGACTACCATATTGACACTCCAGTCCAGGTAAAGATTGGAAGTAGAGAAGGTGCAGACGTAAAGATTGACGCACCTCTTTCCTGGGAAGAAATCATAGCGGAAATATTCTCCACGTATACGGATGGTACTAGATCAGGAGTTGATCCAGTCTTTCCTTACTGGGAGCTCAACAACTACACCTTGACTCTGAACTTTGAGTCAGAGATCTTCCCTGCTTGGGTACCTCAGAACATTGATCTGAAGAACAGATCTGCTAGAGACGTAATCTACGAACTTCTCTTCTGGAGTGGTACGTCTCTACGCTACGATGGGGAGGGAGAATTCACCTTCTTCAAGACTGAGAATAAAGCTACTACTAGACAAGGAGTTCCGTCCACTGCTCTAGCTGACTACTTGTTCGGGTTGGAACCATTCGACATTAATCACAACGCAATTGAGACTGCTAGTGAAATAGTTCCAGAGGGGATTACACTCCACACAAGACTACTAGATAGTGAGAGGTGGGACAATACTAAGACTGAGTACTATAAGTACTACCTATCCTTAGATAGTTCAGAAGCACCTCCTAGCGTACCTAGAGGAAGAAAGGTACAGAAAGCTAGAATCCCAGTAGTCCACGTAGAGGAGAGAGCACGACCTATAGGGGTAGGTCAAAGTGTTGACTTACCAGGAGCAGAGTACTATGGGTACATGAATGTTAGATTCGCCCAACTCATGTACGACGTGTTTCTCCGCTACCCATCCTACGAAGCAGACTACGGAGGATTCCACTCTCTAGAGCCTAAGCCATTCCTGGATCGAGTATCTTGGTACAGTCTAGGCGGACAACCAGGAACTAAAGCAGAAAGCAAACTACCAGTAGATTGGGAGACACTCAGCCCACCTGAATTCATCCCCAGGGAACTGAAGTTGTCTGTGATTATAGCCAAGATTGGAGAGAATGCAGTAGCTGCAGATGCTGTAACCTTTGAATTCGAGAAGCCTAGACTTCTTGTTGGTCAGCTATTCCCGACTAGCACAGCATACAACACTGTCAAGAGATCGTATGAGCCTGGAGAAGAGGTAATACTCATTGGTGGATTGGTAGAGCAGTGGAGACACAACAGCCTTCTTCTGCAGAACTACGATTATGAGCAGCTCTACTTCACTCTTGATGATATTCCATACTTAAGGTTAAAGATCCTCAAGTCTAACTTAGTCCAGATTGGTAGTGATATCAATCAAGGATGGAAAGTCCAACTAGAGAATATATCTGTAA
>ERZ869921.970-NODE-970-length-13687-cov-3.936180_pt1 | contig 13687 bp, 11 predicted proteins | sample MGYA00579310_ERZ869921 | MGnify/ENA primary metagenome ERZ869921 (study PRJEB32216, sample SAMN09231816) | wastewater metagenome | place: USA: Maryland | collected 2016-06-21 | study: EMG produced TPA metagenomics assembly of the PRJNA472060 data set (Reclaimed...
GCAAGTGTAGTGCCGAACCTTGACTCGTCAGTAAACACTCTCGGCGTCCACTTCCACAAGGTAAACAGCGACGCTTTCATTTACGACAACCGTACAGGGGCGGAAGCATACGCTCCCGGTCGAGTAAACGACCTACAGCACAACCTCCAGTGGAACGTGAGTCTATTCACCGCTGCTCGTAGCAACGTATTCAACAACTACGTTGGCAGCGACGGCATCTACGACGACGGCCTTCACGAGAACGCTCACGGTCGCGTACTCTACATGGCAGACCAGACCGACACCGTGGCTTTCGAGTGGGTGTGCGAAGGTAGCGAGGACGGCAACCGCAACACGAGCGCGAGCTGTGCAGGCAACCCAACGTACTGCCCTCCGAACAACTACACCACGTGGGCGAACGTATGCCTCAACGGAACGCTTAACTACACAGCAAACCAGGGTATCTGGAGCCTTGAGAACGATTGGGTAGACCCGGCAAACGAGTTCTACGGTACGGCTACAGGCCCTAATGGTATCGCTCGTGACCACATATCCCGTTGTCCTTGGGGTGTTGGAATGATGCTTGCCGCTGATACCGCCTTCTCCCCGTACGTTGACGTAGTCCTCACTCCAAGCGTCGCCCTTGACACAACGAATTTTATGAACTGCATCTTCGGCAACATGACGGGAAGTATGCGCCCGAACGCACACCTCTACAGCGACTTTGACGCTGGACAGGACGGCTACGACTGGACCTATTCCGCCGTCACGAACGTCACCTCTCGCTGTTCTACCGCGGGCGGAGAGAACTGCCAACAGCTCAACGTCGGTGAGTGGGGCGACGACGGAGAGGCTCTCAAGTGCAACCAGAACAGCACCACGCGCAAGCAATACGCTGGTTCCGCTATCGCTCTCTACACGCACCCGAACGTCACGAGCATGGGCGACTACGTGTGGGAAGACTACACGACAATCGCAAGCACTTGTCCTTCCGGTCAAGCGTGGGGTATCTGGGAAGACAGCATCGGCGGTCCACTTAACTTGACGCAGTGGAACGTCACTATGCACATGGCGCAGTACCAAGGCGGTGTCGGTGCGCAGATATTCGCTCCTACAAGCGACGACGCTGACGTTGTTTCTGTCGCCTCCCTGCTCGCCAACGGCTCGTACTACATCACAGTCCTCAACACAGGCACGGCATCCGAGAGCGTTACTGTAGACCCAGGCCTCACCGGATACGCTTTGACAAGCGTGGTTGCTACGAACGGAACCTCGATGACAGTTTCCGATGGCAACTTCACCGTGACCATCCCTGCTGAAACGTACTACACGTACCAAATGACTTTCGCGCACACAACCATAACTTTGGATGCCTCCAGAACCCACGGAGTAATACGAAGCGACTTTTACGGTATAAACACTCACGGAGTGTGGGGCGCAAACACCACGAGGGAAGACTGTGCAGGGACCCAAAACGAGAACTGTAATAGCAACACGACAGAACACCTCGCCTACATGGACGCAATCCCATTCAAGATGATTCGTATGGACATGAGCCAGCAAAGCAACCAGTTGTTCGCGGGTGGCCCGACGACCACCTGTCCGAGTAACTACGGTTGCGGCGCCACGCGACAGTACGCCATCAACAACAGCATCGCTCGGGGGCAGAGTATCTTCTTAACGGCAGGGCAGCTTACGAGCGGATTTGAAACGAACCACTCGAACTGTGCTGGTGACCGAGCCAAGTGTGCTCCTGTCAACGCAACGGCGTGGGGACAGCACGTGGTTGCATGGATTAACTGGAGTGGTGCAGGCGCATATAGTAGTAACTACGCTGACCGAGTGTACCTCGAGGCGTGGAATGAGCCTGACCTCGCTCTATTTTTCTTACCTTACGCCAGCGAGGGCGGCGCGAACCGCAGCGCTGAATTTAATAGAATATACAACGCAACGTACATGGCCGTCAAAGCTGCATACCCCAATATCAGTATCTGCGGCCCCGGTGTGAGCACCCTCGACGACGCTACCAGCAGGTACACCTCCGATAGCTGGTTTGGTAACTTCAGCAACGGAACCGGGGCTGACCAGTACGATTGCATAACCACTCACGAGTACTACTGGAATATCTATGACAGCGGCGACGGAGAGTACGACGGTCAAATGAACGTCATGCTTAACAAGATAGCCACTACCAAGGCTACGTACAACAGCAACACTACGCGCTACATTAACGGTGAGTGGAATACTTACAACAGCAGCGAGCAAAGGAACTACTCCAAGGGTCAGTACAAACAAGTTGCTCTCGGCTACCAAGCGCTTCTTTATTACGACGCAGCAAATATTAGTTCTGCGTTCTTTGAGTGGAGCACGCAAAGCAACTACACCGTCGACGGCGGTGATAGTGGTCGTGATATGAGAATGTTCGGTAGTAGCCTCGTGAACAGCGGTACTCCCGACTTGAGGGCGCCCTATAACGCAACAAAGGACGTAGCTGCTCTTCACCCTGCGGGAAGTACTCTTCTCAACTACACGACCGACACGTTGAATGCCAGCGGTATATTTAGCTCGGGAGCCAGCGGCTATAAAGCGACCATTATCAACAAACACAACGTCAGCAACAGGGTCAGTATCTACGTCGAGGGTTTCGTGCCCCTGACTGCTGTAGACTACTATAACGGTACGTCTTATACCGTTACCGGGCAGACAATAGATTTGGGTGTAGTTCCCGGGGATACCGTCTTGAATCTTAATATCACTAGCAACGACGGTGCTCGAACGCTTCTCGTCGGCGGTCGTCCCGTCATCATTGGTGGTCTGGTGTTGTTCATATGAAACTCCTGGTCCTTCTCGTCTGTCTATTACTCGTTGGCTGTTCTCCAGCAACACAGTGTATAGCCACTCCAGCGAATGCTACGGTGTGCAAGGAAACGTGCCGCGCCAGCGCTGGTAATGCTGAATACGAGTGGGAGACCTGGACAAACGGGACGTGCGTGTGCGCGATCCGAACGTGAAATTATATATAGGACCTTCATCAGGACGAGTGATATGGCCGCGAAGAAGCCGAAAGTTAAAACAACCACTCGCCAGCAAGGGCACAAGTTCAGTCACGCTAAACGCGAGGAACTGTACGCAGGCATTCTAAAGCACCACGTCCTCGAAGGACTAGGATACAGGGAGACAGCGAGCGTCCTCGGTGTTGACGTGAGCACGATCGTGTACCACACGTGCAAGCTTCAGAACAGGCCTACATCAGCTGGTTTCATTGATTGGATGAAACTACGCCATCCCGAGCGTTTCGACCGGGACTACATTGTGAATCGTTTTCTTGACCGTAGCGAGCAGCGCCGCAGCGACGCTATGTATGAGTTCGCGAAGAACCAGGACACTTCCACTCGCCTCAAGGCTTTGAAGGAGATGCGCGAAGAGGACAGCATACAGCTTAAGGTCTTGCAGGACGTTGGTGTTGTCGAGGCGAAGAGCGAGCAGCACGCGCAAGTTCCTGTTACTTTCACTTGGGGCGTTCCCCCTCCTCCTAAAGACGAGAAGAAGAAATGAGCGACGAAGTAGTCCAGCGAGTGTACGAAAGAGTTGATACGAGCAAGCTGTGCGAGCTGTGCGGCGCTCCTGCCACTCGCGAGTACAGGGCATTTGTAGAGGACTACGTGGTTGGTGAGCGTGTGGAAAGGGTTCGTGAGCGTAAGATGCTTTGCCGTCCCCACGCTTTGTTGCACGTTGATTCCTTCCGTTCTATTGGCTCTTTTGTGAAGGAGAGCCGCCTTGTCGATTAAACGCCGCGTAGTGGCGTACTGCACGAAGTGCGAGGTGCACGGAGTGAACATGCTTCTTGTGCCGTACGCTTGCGGTCTCAAAGAAGACGACTACCTGTGCGTGCGCTGCTGGACTGCTTACAGTTTAGAGCACGCGCAAGGCATACACGAAGCGAACAACGGCGCGTACAGGGACCAGGATAGCAGTCCGAAGAACGCAAGGAAAATATACCAGGCAGCGGACGGCTACAAAACCCTTGACGGAAGGGTGTTCGGCGCTTACGCGCGCAGGACAGGACAGAAGCTCAAGTACATCAAGATTCCCCTATGACCGACACGAAGCTAGTCTACATACAGCGAAAAAGCGACGGAGTACTGTACGAACCGCAACCGAAACAGATACTGTTCCATGAGACAAAAGCGTACTACAAAGGGTACATCGGGGGCGTCGGGAGCGGCAAAACAATCGCTTTGTGCATGGACTTCTTCAAGTACGCCGTGGAATACCCTGGAACGATACAGGTGATAACCGCGCCGAGCTACCGTATGCTGCGAGACGCTACACTGCTCACGTGGAACGAGTGGGTGCCGAATGAAGCCTTGAAGCGCTGGGACGCGAAGCGCAACGCTTGGATATTCTGGAACGGCAGCGAGGTATGGTTCCGTAGCACAGACGATCCGGAAAGCTTGCGTGGTCCGAACATCAACCGCTTCGGCATGGATGAAGGCGGCAAGGACAAGCACGCGAGCTGGAGGATTCTCATAGGACGTATTCGAAGAGTAACCAAGTACCCTGACGGCAGGGAAGCACCGAACGGCGGCGTGGTCGTTGGGAACCCGAAAGGCTACAACTGGCTGTGGCAAGTGTTCGTGAAACACAAAACCGCGCTGCACTTCCTCGTGCGCGCCTCGAGCCTGGAGAACAAACACCTAGGCGTGGATTACCTTGAAGGCCTAAAGCACGAGTACAGCGGGGTCTTCTACCAGCAAGAAGTAATGGGGGAGTTCACAGCACACGAAGGCATAGTGTACACTAGCTTCGCGCGCGATCGTAACGTGCAGGAACCAGATGCTTTCAAGGCCCGGCACAAGCGGTTCGTGGGAAGCATCGACTGGGGGTTCAGCAACCCCATGGTCGGTCTTATTGCTAGCCTTGACGGGGACGACCGGGTGTCGCTTGTTGACGAGATTTATCAGCGCCGCTTGAAGCTCGAGGAGTTCGCTGTGAAGCTGCGGGAGATGGAGAAGGCAGCGGCCGCGAGCCTCGGCGTGGAGTACCCTTTCGATATTACTTACTGGTGCGACCCGAGCGACACCAGCATAGGCGCGGGCAGCATGATGCAAGCGATGAGGGAAATGGGTTTCGACGTGCGCAAGGCGGACAACAGCATACTCCCGGGAATCAACGCTGTGCAGAAGCGCCTTGAAGTGCAGGCTGACGGACTCCCGCGCCTAGTAGTAACTCCCGCGTGCGTTGAGACAATCAACGAGTTCGAGCAGTACAGCTACGACGAGTACGACCCGGAGAAGCCGTTCAAGGACAAGCCAATGAAAATGAACGACCACGCGATGGACGCTCTGCGCTACATGGTCATGAGCTTGGAGAGCCAGGACCGCGTGGTAAGCCTGAACCCTGGAGGGCTTTTCATATGAGGCCTCGATGCCCTGGGTGTGGTGGGAAGATGACTCCTGGAGCGAGTATGTGCATGGGTTGTGTGCCGAGAGGGAAGTGGAATACTGGGCGCACTTTAACCGTGGACGAGGAGTTCCGGAATAAGAAGGCTAAACTGTTTTCCATTATAGGCGCGACACCGCAGCGACCACGAGGAGCTTGCAAATACTGCTGGCTCCCGCGCGAGGAGTGCACAGGACACCTCATTCCCCGGTCGCGCGGAAACTCTTAAATAACGAAACGCGGATGATACGATATGATGCGGCAGTCACTTCTACGGGAAGCGGACGTCAACGTACAACACCCCCCAACGATACGATTGAAACAAACTGACCGCGCAACTGCCGCGTCACTCTAAATACACACGACCCATGGGATTCTGGAGCAATCTGACAACGCGATTCGGCAAGGAAACACAGCAAGCAGAACCCCTGCCAGCTACAACGCAGGCAGCGCAAGCGCCTGTGACCTTCCCAGAAACCCCTCCGACAACGAACGAGCTAGTGAACATAAGCCTTCGTCCAATGCTTGACGAGCGCTTCAACGCCAGCGAAATAGGGCAGTACCCTCGTTTCTGGGGCCGCTACAACGAGCTGTATGAGTTCGCTGCGACAAGCGACATCCTTGGGATTATCTTCACTGCGCGTAAAAACGAGATTTTCCGCCGTGGAATAGCTATCAAGCCGAAGAAAGGAAAGGAAACCACTGGCGTGGAAATGAACCACGAAGAGCCAGCAAGCATCATAACGAAGGCTTGGGAAGAGGCTAAAGACGACAAGATTGAGAGCTTCATAAAGCAAGCCAACGCTAACGGACAAAGCCTCGTGCAGGTATTAAAGCAGATTGAAGAAGACCTGTGCACTGTTGACGACGCGTACCTTACGTGCCAGTTCGTGTATGAAGTAAACGACGACGGCACGATCATCAGTAAGAGCGCCAAGGAATTCTTCCGCCAGGACCCGCGCAACATGAAGATAATCGTTGACAGGCGCAACCGCCTAGGACGCGATCCAAGCGGGGAGCGACTGTGGTTCAGCGTGAACGACCGCTCGCACCTAGTGAAGGAAACAGAAGCTAAAGCGAACGATTACAAGGACAAGAAGGGCGTTAAGCTCTTCCCTGCTCACTACAGGTACGACAGCGCAGGAACCAACGTAGGAGCAACCGGGGTCAGTTACTACGCTCCCTGGGAAGTGTGCCACGCTAGCGAGTGGAACAGCACCCTAACGTACAGTAGCTGCCCTCCTCTCTTGCGCGTGTGGATGAAAATATGGACTCTTATCAAGATGGACCAGTACGTGATGCAGAACTACGCGCTGCAGCGTCCTCCGAAGTTCTTCCTTGTTTTCAACACGACAAACAGTCAAAGCCTCGAGAAAGAGTACAACAAGATGATACAGCGAGCACAGCTCGATCCTCACATACCGCAAATCCTTGCTAACGAGAGCAAGGAGAGCGCGGGCGGAGTGCAGATGGTCGACCTCATGAAGCCTCTTGAGGAGATGCAGTTCATCGAGGTACGCCAGGAGTACCGCCAACAGGCTGGCGCTGTATGGGGAGTGATGCCTATCTGGCACGCTGACGTAAGCACATCAGGCGGCCTGAACAATGAGGGCATGCAGATAACCGTAACGAACCGTGCTATCGAGGACGCTCAAAGCTTCCACAACGACACGTACCTAGCGTTCATTAGCCGCAGCATCGGCGTAACTGACCGCGTCCTAGAGCTCAACCCGAGCGAGGAACTAGACGAAGTGGCCGAACTCACTCGACAGGCAATGAAGATTCAGAACGCGACAGCTATGCGCTCCCTTGGTTTCAACATCCACTTGGATGAGAACACGGGAGAGTTCACTTTCAGCGGTCAAGCGCAACCACTCCCCGCCGCTCCTAGCTTCGGCGGCCTAGGAGACTTCGGAGGCGACGAGGGCGGCGACGACTTCGGTGGAGACAGCAACCCCGAAGACGCTTTCCCAGGGGAAACAGGACCTGACAACGGCTTCGACACGAACCCGCAGTTCAGCGGAACAACTGACGACGAGGTGACGCAAAGCGAAAGAAAGGGTTTTCGGTCCCCCGCCTCGGGCGGGGAAATCAAGCAAGCAGAAAGCCCTCGCAAGGTAGCGCAGCGTCTAGGGCTCGCGTTGAGCGACAAATTGCTACGGGAGTTCGAGCCAGTCCTTCGAAAGCTCGACGCTCTAGCAAAGAAAGACCCTTCAGCGGCTCGAAGGGAAGTCGCTCGCCTAGCGCGCCTTCTCTCTGGAAAGATTAAGGAGACAAGCGACAAGCTCCTCCACAAAACCTTCGTTGAGGGACAGCGTGGTGTCGAAGAGGAGTTCGGGTTCAAACCTTCTTTCACTGGCCGCGACCAGGCGTTCGTAGACCAACTACTAGCGAACCCAGTGTACAACGATGCTATGAGGAACCTTCGGAGCGGCATAGAAAAAGCTGCGTACGAAGCCATTGCCGGGAGCCTGGCGAAGAAAGGGAGTTTCAACCTAGAAACAGTACGCGAGGGCATACGCGCCATAGGGGATTACAGCGAGAAGGAGGTTAAGACGCTCGCGCGCACTCACAGCAACCAGTTCTTCCAGGCGGGAAGGCGCAGCGGTTACAAACGAGCGGAAGCCGAGCGAGGAGAGACTTTCAAGTACGACTGGCTCGGCCCCAGCGACGCGAGAACCACTGACTGCTGCAAGAACGTGAAAGCACGCATAGACGCAGCGGGAGGAGCTGTTCCTTGGGAAGAGCTGTACGCGATCGTAAACGATGAGAGCAGGAAATACTTCCCGACGTTCGTCGTGGAACCAGAAGCTCCTACCGCCCACTGGAACTGCCGCCACCTAGCGGTCCGCCGAGTGCGATGACAAGCCTTCACGAAGAGATAAAGAAGGCGTTCCTGCGCGCAGGGTACGAAGTGACTAAAGAGGATTTGAGCGCAGCAATAAAAGAAGTGGCTAGGGACGCTGCGGACAACATACTCTACGAAGGGAACACGTACCTGAACGACGAAGGAATCAGCGACGAAGGAACCCTGGCGGGAAGCGGTTTCGTAGCGGAGAACAACGAAGGAGGATACGACGTAGTGTGGGCAGCCGAGCACGCGGACTGGATCAACTACGGCACGGAACCCCACAGCGTAAGCGAAGAAGGACAAAGAAAGATTCTCGAGTGGGTAGCGCGCAAGCTTAAACCAACGCCGAACCCTGGGGAGACACAAGCGGCGTGCTACCGCAGGGTAGCGAACGCTATTGTCTGGAGCATCCGCAAGCAAGGCAGCGACCCTAAACCGTTCGCTGACGTGGCCGTAGAGCGCACACAGACCATGTACGGGCAGCGATAGGTTTAAATCACTAGTTCAGAAAAGATTGAGTTATGCAGCTAGAGAATTTGCACATCGTTGACGAAGAGCGTCGAATCTTCGAAGGCACGGCAACGATTGAGATGCCGGACAACACAGGCATCATAGTCCCGATTGACGAGGTAGAGTCTTTCATGGACAAGTACCTCGCGCGCGGAGGCACGCTATCCCTGGAGCACACGAACCAGCACGTCGGGAAAGTACTCGAGTACTGGCGCACAGAAATTCTTGTTACACCCGAGCTGGTGGCGAGAGCCATTGAGGTGAACCCGAAGGTAGGTGCTCTCGTGCGCCGCTTCGAAGGACAAACCCTTCCCGCGATCGGCGTGCGCGCGCAGCTATTCCACGACTACGCTTTTGAAGACGACATCTGGGACCGCATAAAGAACCAGACGCGACCAGACGCGTTGCGAGGACTGTCTTTCGGGGGCCGCAGCGCGCCAGTAAGCTACGATGAGGAGCGCAAAGGCATCGTTCACACCGTCCGAGCAGCGTGGGAGTTCGCTCTGTGCCAGGTCCCTCGAGTAGCTCTTGCTCTTTTGTCTGGCGTTAACGAGATTGCGCAGGCAGAAGACAAGGAGCTCGTCAAGGACGCTATAGCTCACGGGCAGGCTTGCCACGCTTGCGGAACATCACTAAACCAGAAAGAGGAACCACTCATGACCGAAGAGGACATCAAACAAGGGAAAACCTACATTACCAATCCTGCGGAAGCGCCGAAGGGAGCGAACGTCCAGCGCGGAGCACGCGGCGGATACTACTACGAAGACAAAGGAGGTGACTCGGGAGGTTCGGGCAACAAGGAATCTTCAGTTACCCGAGAGCACCGTCAAAAGGCAGCGCAGTTCATCAGTGAACTCAAAGAAATGGGCTCGACCAAAGAGATTTCTGAAGCAATCCAGAAGTTGAACCCGGAAAAAGCCGCCCACCTTGCGCAAGTAGCAAAAGACGCTGGCGACGTCATGGCAAAGCAAATCAACACTACAAAGAGCGAGGAGCTGCAAGCAAAGCTCCAGAAAACTCTTCGCGTGTTTAGACACATTTCATCGACAGCAAGTAAGGTCGCTTCCTCGAAGGGTGGCGACGGGGCTTCGAAGCCTGTTCGTTTCAAGAAGTCGAAGCTGTACAAGGAGGACGTTCATGGTGACGAGCCCCAGTACCACGTCTTCTATGCTGATGGTACGAAGAGTAAGCAGTTCGGTGATGTCGCTTCCGCGCGCAAGTTCCGCGCGCAGCTCGAAGAGGCTGATACGAAGCAAACAGAAACGCTTAATAAAACGAAAAAAGAAGAGGTTTCAATGAATCAATCTGACGAAGAGCAAAAAGCTCCGGCAACGGAAGAGAAAGAATCGGAGCTAGAGCTCATTGACGACGAGGAAACTGAAGACACTGAAGAAGTCGAAGCCTCGGAAGAAAGAAGCGAAAGCCCGCAATCAGCAACGGTCGACGCTCTCGCTGCGGAAGTAGCGGAGCTCAAAACGCGCCTGGCAACTCTTGAAGAGAGGGCTGCGCCAGCTGCTCCTGTAGCTCAAGAAGGAGCTGCTCCTGTCGGCGAAGACGGAGCTCCTCTCGAGCTAGTGAAGGACACCGAACAGGCTGTTGACGAAGAAGCCCCTGCAGAAGCGCCAGCGGAAGAAGGCGACGCTCCTGCACAGGACTCTGAAGAACCAGCTTCTGAAGAGCCGCCCTTCGAGAAGAAGGACGAGGACGAAGAAACGAAACAAAGTACCACTCCAAAAACCCGCTTGATTGAAAGCGAGGCGCGCGGCGAGGGAGAAATCACGCAGGCTCTAGCGATGGAGCAGCCGAAGTTCGACCCTGTCGCTATCGCCACGGGCAATCAGCAAGTAAGCTATCAAGAACTACGAGGACACAAGCAATGAGTACCACAGCAATGACAATGGACCAACTTCTGAACCGCACGTACAAGGAAGGCGAAATCCGCCAGACTGACGCTCCGGTTCTCACTACTACGACAGGCGTTTTCAACGCAGTGTTTGGCGCGAAGGTTTTCAGCCAACTCAACCAGACAGCAAACACCCTGGGCGCACTCAAGAAGTACGTCTGGCCACAAAGCGGCTTCCGCGCAATGACTGCGCGATCCAGCGCTAGCGGCGGCGGCGTTGCTCAAGGCGGCGCTCTTCCTGACACGGAAAAGCCTACGTTCGCAGAAATCACTGTTACGCTCAAGGACGTTGCTCACAACTTCGAAGAAAGCACTCGCAAGACTGCTATCAGCGCAGCTGGTGACGACACCATTCCTTGGGAAGAGCTCCGCGAGCTCATGGGCATCCACCACGCTGAAATGCTCAACAAAATGCTCCACGTTGACGGAGACACTCTCGCTGGTAACAACCTAGAGAGTATCGACCGCGTAGTCTCGAGCGCAGCTGAAGCAACTGCCTTCTCGTGGACTACAGCTGACGAGGACATCTATGGCATCGACCGCAGCGCTGCAAGCTGGGCTGACGCTATCGTTCTCCACGCTAGCGGCACTGACCGTGTTATCAGCGACTTGCTCGTGCGCTCGCTCGGACAGCAAACCCTTGCTGCTGGTGCTGAACTTTCAGGCCAGTTCTGGGTTACGGGCTACGACACTTGGAGCGACATCACTGGTCTCTACCAGAGCCAGGTAGTGTACAACCCTGTTGGTGGCAGCTACATCGCGCCTAGCATCAACGGTGTTTCCGTTGCTGCTCCTGGTGTGAACTTCGGTGTTCACGCTGCGACGCTCTACGACCGCCCAGTCATTATCGACAAGGATACTGTGAAGGACACGAAGTCCCGCATCTACCTCCTTGACGGCAGCGACCCAGGTAGCCGTGGACGACCACGCCTCGGTATTGCTCTTGCGCAACCAACCGTGTACGTTGAGAGCGAAAGCATGTTCGCAATCAACAAGCTCGGCAAGGAAGGTATGTACTACACGCAGGCTGAACTCGTGTGTACGTTCTTCGCGTGCCAGGGTAAGATCCGCGACCTCCTATAAGGAGAGCCGCGCAGAGCCACAAACCCTGTATATTTTTCCTTTTTTTCCATTCAAACAAAATCCCGAAGTCAACCCAAACAACAGCGAGGAAACGAAGAATTATGGCATTCATCAAAAGCAAAGGCATCACAGCGAAAGAAGAACCTAACCCGCGCTCTACTAAACAACGAGTAGTCCCGCACTACCTCTACTTGCCCGACCAGGCGTACGGGGATAAAGGCGTGAGTTTCACTCGTACCTACACTGACGTGCAAGGGTACTTCGACAAGCGTTCGCAGAAAAACAAGAACCAGGACATCAACTACTTGTTCCTCAAGGGACAAGCAACGCCTGTGTGGAACGAAACGCACGTGCACGCGCTCCTCGACAACCTCAAACAACTAGGTGTCGTAGAGGTAGCTTGGACTCCTGGTCCTGACAAGGTGGAGAACTTCCACCCGGAGCGCACGAAGGCCTTGGACATCAAGCTCAATGGAACTTACAATCTCGAGGAAAGCTTCGAAGTCGTAACAAAGACTTTCAAACCCGTGCTTACGAAGGTAATCCGTACTCCGGATGACATCGAGAACGGCCGCAAGCTCGAGCTCACTGAAAAAGAGCGCAAGTACACCATGGACGACATCCTTGGCGAAACCGCCGCAAAGCCCGCGAAAGGTAGCAAGGGCGCTAAAAAATAGCTACTGGAGTAAATCCCCATGACCGCAGCATTCGCAAGCACAGTAACCAGCCGCCAACCACTCGGCACAACGATTCTCGTCACAGGCACGTTCGCTAGCAGCGGCGGCGCTACTGGCGGAGAAGTCCTCACTGGACTGCGTAGAGTCCTCTCGTTTCACCTGCAGAAGGCTGGAGCGGCTGTTGACGTTTCCCAGTACGCGGCGAACGAAACGTTGCCTGCTGACACAGGCGACATCACGATCGTAACGACTGCAGACACTTCGGGCGTCTGGACTGCCATCGGTACGGAATAAATGGCAGCGTACAACACAGCCCCTTGGACTAGCGCTGCAGGCGACCTGGCGGCCGTCGTTATTCTTCTTAACACGAAGATTGAGACACTGGACGATACGACGGGAGCGGTCGTAGCATACGGCATCGCTCCTTTGAACAACAACCTGTTCCAAGCTTGGCTAATACACAAGGGTTAGTGATGGAGAAGGCGGTGGCGAAGAACGACTTAACACGGGTTATTCTTGACGAACTCCGCCAGCTTCAGGGCGAAGCCCGTATCATCAAGGAGCAGGTGTTCAAAACGAACGGGCGGGTCACTAATGCCGAGCGAGAAATCATCGGCATGAAGACCTCCCTGAACATACTCCAGACGACCGTCGGAGACTTGTCCTCTGAAGCCCTTGTGAACCGGACTATCAATGAGCAGACAGCTCGGCGCATTACGGAGCGCAAGTGGTGGCTCGAGTACCTCCAGAAGTGGGGTCCTGTTATCGCCACGGTCGGTACTTTCCTTCTTCTCTGGTGGAGGGGATGAGTTTCGGATTCAGCCAGGCGTTCCTAGACCTTGCTACGCGCATGGGAATAGACGCTTGGGCTGAATACGAGAAACAGTACCTAGCGGCGCTACGCCGTAAGCGTTTCAAAAGTACCGTTCGGCTGTACAATACTGGTCGCGGAACGTGGTTCGAGCAACCACAGAAGATTCTAGAATACTACAACGACCTGAAGACGCGCCCTAGCCAGGCAACAATCAAGGAGGCCACGGAGTTCTTCACGAAACTCACCGCCGGATGCACTACGGAGAGCGAGAAGGTGCGCGCCGTCGCGCGATGGGTTAACGAGAACACGACGTACGTGAACGACAAGGACAACGCGAAGTACCGCAAGATAGAGTACTGGAGCAGTCCGTTCGACCTGTGGGCTGAATTCAAAGCGACAGGGAGGATGACTGACGACTGCGATGGCTT
>ERZ869921.971-NODE-971-length-13678-cov-6.089481_pt1 | contig 13678 bp, 13 predicted proteins | sample MGYA00579310_ERZ869921 | MGnify/ENA primary metagenome ERZ869921 (study PRJEB32216, sample SAMN09231816) | wastewater metagenome | place: USA: Maryland | collected 2016-06-21 | study: EMG produced TPA metagenomics assembly of the PRJNA472060 data set (Reclaimed...
ATAAAACAACTTTCCGAGAGGAAGAAGATGGAAAAGAAAAGGGGGTGTATCTTCCTTTTATGATAGGGCAAGTATTATTAGAATTAGGTATTAAAGAATAAAATTATGTCAGAAATAAATATAGAAAAATCAAAAGTAGCAAGAGATTGGAAAAAGATTGTCGAAGCAAATCCTGATCTTGTTTTTATTCCAGAAGAATTGATGGCTGAGGCGAAAGCTTGGAACAAACAAAGAAACGATTTAGATGATCATTTTAAGAAGGTTGTTGCTAAGATGCAGACAGAAACATTGCAATCTCTTAATGAAGTTATGTTTAAATTAAGAAAGTATTACGAGAAGGCAGGTATCACAGATATCTGGGCTAAAGATGTAGGTTTCCAGACGGAAGCCCTTAAAGAAGGAGTCTACATTATCGAGATAACGGATCAGAAACCTGGCGCGCGATAGTTAGATTATTAAAAAGCCACCCGAGAGGGTGGCTTTTTAATGTCCGGGACAAAAGACGGGCGAAGGAAATGAACAAACCCTCGCCACAGGAATATTATAACACGAAACTACTTTTTCAAGAAGAAAGCGTAGACTACTGAAGATGCTCCTAGAACAGTCAAAACTGTTTCAAGATAAGGTGTTGCTCTCAAGGCGATGTAGAATGCTCCGATTAGAATTGAAAGGGCTAAAGTAAGTGATTTTGTTTTTGCTCCTTCTGTTCCATACTTTACTTTCATCCAATCAATTAAAAATGACATACCTGCGCCAACTACTGATATCGCTAAAAAATCGTTTATTTGCATAATTTTAATTATATAAGCTACTAATTTTTGCTCGGGTTATCGGCCCAAAAAACCCGACTGCTGGTGTGATGTTATATTTTTTCTGAAAATCTATTACTGCTTTCTTTGTAATATTTCCATAATTTTCGAACTTAGGAATATTTGTTGGAAATAGACCTTCATATTCTAGACAGGTTTGTAAAGATATAATACTTCCATCAAATTTTGGTTTTGGTGTATCTTCTGTAACTATCAACTTTTTGAACACCAATAAATACGAAGCAAGGAAACATCTAGCATTAAAATATTCTTCAGATATCCATCTATAAACTCCATCAACTGAATCCAAAATTCTCATATATTTCTTTCCGTTTCTCAATCCAAAATCAACTAATGTTACTGAATGATTTGATGAAATCCCATTATTTAAGAACACCGGCTCCAATCCCCATTCACCGGCACCGATATGAAACCAAATCATTATTCCCTTTCCAGTCACCTGGAGAGTAGAACACAATGATTCAAAATCCACTGGCAATTCTATTCTAGGAATTTTAAAAGGCATTGCTAAATCATCATAGTATTTCTTTCTGGGGACTGCCAAAACTTCTGCTTCGTGCATGTTTTGACTTGGCATAATAACTTCCATTATGTTTCCCAATTTAGGGAATATTTTATATATATCGGTTGAGGAACAACCTCCATATGCAATTGATTCTTTTTGTTGATATGGAAACGATGCTGAAAAATCAATCCATTCTCCATACTTTTGTTTTGCAATAATCCCCATTTCTGTTGCATAAGTTTGGACGACACAAGTTAAGCTTCCATTTTGATTTCTAGGTGTATAAGATATCCAATCAGTTTTTTCGAGCCACTCTACGGGCGATATAGACGAACAAATTTCAGCAAATTTGTAGTTTTTTGCCTTTTCTGCGACATTTTGATTGTCGATGCAACCCTTATAATTATTCATTTTATTTTTTATTAGGAAGTCTCTCGTCTAATAATACAAATACTTTTGTAAAATTCTCTGCAATTAATTTTTCATTTTCAATTTGTTTCTCAATATGTTTATCAAATTTTTCATCCATATGTTTAAGATGGTTATCTCTTAAATTTACAATCAAATCTTTAACACCAGTTATTTTTTCATCAGTATTTAGTTTTAAATTTGCTATCTTTTCATCCACAACTGCATCATTTATTTCACTTCTTTCTTGTGGTTTTCTTAAATAATTAAAAGCACTGAAACCTGTTCCGATTATTACGAGAATACCTATTATATATGTAAGTGCTTCTTGATCTAGCATTGTTTTTATTTGTTATCTATATCTATTAATTTCAAAAAATTGTAGAACTTGATTGCGCCTAAAAAAGAAACAATCGCATATAATTCCCAAGTATATATCTTTCCGAAAAACAAACTTCCGATAATTATAATCAAAGATGTATAAAAAATATAATGCATTGGATCTTTGAAAAATACTTCAGTTGTTTTTTTTGTGGAGAGAAAAGCCTTTTCTATTTTAGAAGTTTCAATAATCTCTTCTTTTATTTGAGGTCCCATTGACATATAGATAATTATAACATTTTTCTAAACAACTGCCAATGTTTTCCAGGTGCTATTGATATAAGCGCGAATAACATTATTAGTTGTATCATAATATATCCATCCGTTTGCAGGATTTGCAATGGCTTCGGCTGCAGTTCTGCCAATTTGTCCAAGTTTAAGCATTCTACCTATTGTTGCATCATTATATACATTCAAATCTGTTTCAGTTGTTAATGCTCCAGTAAAATATCCAATAACGCTTTGAACTCTTGTTGCAGCATAAATACTTCTAAAAGCAACACCTGCTGATCCTAAATCATAAGCATTATTTGTATCAACGAGCATTGTCATTCCAAGAATAATATTAGAAGAATTTTGATATAATCCTATATTAATTACAGAGGCACTTACTCTATATGCTAATCCAGCAAATCCATTTGTTCCACTTCCTATCATAATAGTTGCAGTTCCGGTTTTAGAGTTATCGGCATACAAAGCTCTAGTATCTCGTATTAAAAAATGAGGATAGGCGCTAGATCCATCTTCAGTAATACCCATTTGTATATTCCCATTATTTACATTTTGACTTTCTGCTGTAAGCTTGTTTGCGAATACTGATATTGTCCCTATATTTGCATTTCCAAACATTCCATCATTTCCTATAAAAACAAAATTATGATATCCGGTTGGAGGTGCAGAAGCAAATAACTCCCAAACATTGTCGCTCGTAGAATCTTTTCCAGCTCTTTTCTGCATCGTAAATAATTTAGTATTATCGGAATCTTTTATGAATTTTATGGCAGCAGTATTTCCAGATATTGTTCCACCACTTCCAGTTGAAGCATCATATAAACTTATATCGTTTCCTGAGTCGATAACAACTCTAGCACCAGAAACAGAGGTTTGAATTGTGCTACCTGTAATTGTCGCGGCTGTTATGCTCCCGGAGATAGTCAAAGCTGTTCCATCCCATTTAAGATAGTTTGTAGCACTTCCTAAATTAAGTTTCATTAAATTGTTTATCAATCCCATCCATAGTCCATTTGTATCATCGGTATAAGAAAGTTTTCTTATAAGTAAAGTTCTTGTGCTTATCGTATCAGCAATAGTTGTTTGAAAAGTTTTAGAACTTACTCCATCGTGTATGTGAGCATCATATTCAGATCTAAGATTCATCAAAGCAGCTTGAAGTTCTTCTGGAGACTTTCCTATTTTGTAGACGTTAATTTCGGTCATTAAATTATGATTCTAGCAAAGTTATTCCACAAACACTTTCTGTTTTATTTTGATCTGTATCATTGATTTGTTCAGAGACGTTTGTGACTATAACATTATAGAAATTATCAACCTTTGCAGTTATTCCATAAGCGCGAGCAAGAGTATTCTTTTGGGCTCTTGCAATACCTTTTATCTTTCCACCATCGGCAGAAGTGTATATCATTTCTTCAATAATATTATTGGCCAATACTCGCATTCTTCCTCGAGGAGGCATAAGTCTGGTATCAGATACGCGGGCTGAAGTATGGCCGGATGCCATAGCTGAGGTTAAAGAAACTTCAAAGGCATTAACATCTTCGAATTTTACAGTTCTTTTTGCTTCCATTTCAAGCCATAGATCTTCCATAACTGCCTTTCCATCTCTCGTTTCTCTACCTTTGTCAAGTGTAACTATATTATCTCCAGCATCGATTGACAGAACCCATGTTTTCTTCAAATTAGGTGCTGTTCGATATTGATGAGTAATCTCTCCAAGTGAAGGAGTTGAGGTGCTTGGACCGCACAAAACGGCCTTATAATTCCATAATTTAGTCACATATCCGGAAGGGAAGAACAATGTTTTCTTCTTTGCGGCTCCATCTTGCGCATATGAGGCCTTTCCTATAGAAGTAAAAGAAGAACCACCATCAACAGATTTGTATATTTCTATAGTTTCCCCAGTAGCCAAAGTGTTCATTGAGATATCAACACTGTTAACAAGTTTATCCACACCCCCAATATCTCCACCGAATTCAGATGAAACAATGTTACCGGATAGGTTATATTTTGTTGGATCTTGATATCCAATTCTTGTATGAGTTCCTGACGTAAAATATCCATAAGCTTTGTTTGTAAAGTTTATGAAAGGTGTATATAAATTGTTTGCATTAAATTTTCCATATAATCCCGGAAACCAATTTTGACCATCCCAAGTAGCACCTTTTAATTGTAAGTTTCCTTCAAACTCAAATGGTTTTGAAAAGTCATATGAAGTATCTAAAAGTTGATCATCAAATATTTGAACTAATTTTGCACCATTGAAAGCAAAAGCAACTTTTTTGTTGTTCGAGGTTCCAGTGATTATCATTGTTGAAAGATAATTCTTTGTTCCGAAGTTCGTTAAATTTTCCCAAGAATAAATAAGAAATGCTTTTTGTGCTACTTCATCATATCTAAAAAATTCTACACTTTTTCCTTCAACAATAAAGAAATAAGGATAACCTCCGAGATCATCTATGATTTGTATTTTTCTATTTTTCCCTGCTTGATATGCAGAAGTAAATGCCGAGAGAGTTGTTGCATATGAAAGGACATCTCCTGAAAGTGCTGCAACATATTCAGAAATGTAAGCGCGAATACCAACTGTCTTTACAGCGCGAACGATAGGATTTGCAGATCTAAATCCCGATAGGGTTGTTCCTCCTTTGTATATTGAAAGCGTTTTAAATGAACCAGAGGTCCTAGTTAGTCCAACTAAAGTGTTATTATTGAACCTATCCATTGAGTTTACAGCACTAATTCCAGCATAAGCCGAGAGAGTTGAAAGAACATTGGCGGAAGTAAGTTTAAAAAGTTTTGCGGCACCGGATTTTACAGTTCCAAAAAGTAAATCAGTTCCATTGATAGAAGTCGCTCCATATGAATGAGAACCGGTGATTATTCCGGCAGAAGTCCAACCATATTGAAGAAGAACTTCTCCAACTTTTTTAATTGTATTTATTGCTTGACCATCTTTGAAAGATCCATTATCTACATATTTTAAAACTTGGAATCCTCCGGTCCAATCAGATTGAGTCCAATATTGCCATCCAGATCCATCGAATCCATTATCATTCAAATCTCCAACCCCAACTTGATATTGTAAAATTCTATTTAAAGGAGCCCTAGATTTTGAATATCTAGGTTGCATGGGAGCACCGCGAAGCATGAACCCCCTACCATTTATAGCGACATGATATTTTGATCTTACTTCTGTCATAATATTTTTTAAGCTACTCCACCATTAGGATTTTGAAACTGAATATCTTTTGTTGGTCTTGTTGGTTTCTTTCTCGCGGCTAATCGTTCAAATTCAGCATCCAAATCATTTGCCATTGTTCTCAAATTTGTGAAAGAAAAATGTCCTTCATCTACAGAAGCATTTCCTTGTTTTGCAATCTTCCCGGCAAGAGATCGATAGAATATTGCGCCTGCTTTCTTTTTTACCAATTCATTCCAATCGGAAAGTATATCGGCTGACATTGTTGTTGCAGAAGGAGTTTGTAGATTTCTTAAATAAGAAATAACTGCTTTATTTGCGACAGATGGTTTATTTCCTAAAACTAATTTATTTGCATCTTGCTGATATGAAGTATTGTATTGAGGTTTTTTAAAATTTCCTGAAACTGTATAATTATCTGAAACCAAAAATTCGTATAAATCTACGCAAGCTGATGGTGCAGAATAACTTTGAACATTAGCAGAAACATTAAATGAAGATCGAATTATTTGTCTGAAGAATCCTCGAGCATTAAGAGTCTCGATACTTTGGGCGATTGCTTCCATCCAATTTTTATCTCTCCATTCAGCATATTTAAGTGATGCTTTTACTTCTATTCCATTTCCAGGAGTAGCAACAGTTGTTATATCTCCATTGTCTAAATCAAAATAGTAATGAACATTCTCTGTCTTTGCTGCACCTCCACTGATATAAACTTGATATGATGATTCCACTACAGGAAATTTACCGGTATTGAATACATTTATACTTCCATTACCTTGACGAGAAACGATAACTGATTTAGGTTCATCAGAATATTCTCTTCTTAATTGCGCAATGAGTGTTGATATTAACATATACTTATTATACCTTAAAATTAATAAATAATCTATAAAACGACTTTATCTTGCATACCAATAGTGCTAACTTTTTCATCTTCTCTCATTTTTCCCCAAGTATTATCTAACATTGATCCATATTCATTTCCCCTCATTGAAGTAATGCCCGTTACATATGGCATAGAAGGTGAAACTGAAGGAGAATTTGAACTGCTTGGACTCAAGGAAGGAGAGTTCGAAGATGATGGGGAATAGGAAGGGCTCTCTGAAGGAGAATTAGATGAAGAAGGCGAATATGATGGACTTTCTGATGGAGAATTTGAACTTGAAGGACTGTAAGAAGGTGATTCAGAACTACTTGGACTTATCGAAGGAGATACCGAAGATGATGGAGAATATGAAGGTGAGTCTGATGATGATGGAGAATATGATGGAGAGTTTGAACTTGAAGGACTATAAGAAGGACTTTCTGATGGTGAGTTTGATGAGGATGGAGAATATGAAGGACTACTTGAACTACTTGGACTTATCGATGGTGATTCTGAGCTTGAAGGACTGTAAGAAGGTGAATCAGAACTGCTTGGTGATACAGAAGGTGAGAATGAACTGCTTGGAGAATAAGAAGGACTTTCTGAAGGTGATTCAGAAGAACTAGGACTCAAACTTGGAGAATTTGAAGAACTTGGAGATAAACTTGGAGAGAAAGAGGAAGATGGTGATAGTGAAGGAGATTCCGAAGGAGAATTTGAACTACTTGGAGAATACGAAGGTGATTGAGATGATGATGGAGATAATGAAGGTGAGTTACTAGGACTGTTTGAACTACTTGGAGATAATGAAGGCGATTGAGAAGATGATGGTGATAACGAAGGCGAGTTGCTTGGACTATTTGAGCTACTTGGACTTAGTGATGGTGAGTTTGATGAACTAGGAGAAAGGGATGGCGAATTTGAAGAACTTGGGGAAAGAGATGGAGAATTAGAAGGTGAATTTGATGAAGAGTTTGAACTACTTGGAGATAAAGAAGAAGAAGGACTAAGTGATGGGGAATTTGACGATGATGGTGATCGTGATGGAGAATTTGAACTACTTGGAGATAACGAAGATGATGGACTCAAAGAAGGAGAGGCAGAAGATGATGGACTTGGTGATTGAGAAGGACTTTCAGATGGACTTCCAAAACCAAATGGATATTGTAATCCCAATCGATTATTCCATAAGGAAGAAACATTTGCCAAACTTATAGCTCTTTTATATATAGCCACTTCATCTATATAAATATCTGTAAAAGATCCTCCAAAATCTGATCCTAGAGATAATCCGTTTGTGGCTAAACTGTTTCCACCATTTACATAGTTAACAGTTCCAACTGAAACCCCATTAAGATATGCTGTTATCGTTTTACTTCCAGAACTATCATATGATAAAACTAAATGATGCCAAAGAGTTGTTCCCAATGTTACTTGACTACTACTAATATCATAAGTGCCAATATTTTCTGCAACTTTACCAAATAATAAATATGGAGCTCCAGAATTATAAATATAATAAATTCTAAAATACGAGTCGTCTGCAGCAGAATCCATTCTAAATAGAATTTTATTCGTTGTGATATTTTCTCTCATTTTTATCCAGAAAGAAAATGCACAAGAACCATCTCCTATTCCGTAGTTGTCCGTTGTATAAGATAAATATTTTGATGAATTTGATGTTCCATAATCAGCACAATTTCCAATGAGTCCAGAACTAAAAGCAACTGTTCCAGTATTTGTAAGGTTTCTTGTCCCAACGCTATCGTTTACATCCGACATTTTATAATAGGCAACAAGATCAGTTAACAAATCTGATGTTGGTGGATCAGATGGGGATGGTGAAAGGGAAGAAGATGGAGATAGTGAGGGTGAGTTTGAAGAAGATGGAGAATAGGATGGAGAATTAGAGGGCGAATTTGATGGTGATCTTGACGGAGAATTTGAAGATGAAGGACTTTTTGATGGTGAATTAGAAGGAGAATTTGAACTACTTGGACTTAGTGATGGTGAGTTTGATGAACTAGGAGAAAGGGATGGCGAATTTGAAGAAGATGGTGAATAAGAAGGTGATGCACTTGATCCGGAATAAGCAGCAGTTGGTGGTGTAAAGTTTGTAGTCCATCTTGCTATCCCTTTTGAAATTCTTAATTCATCTATCCAACCATCAAATTCTCTACCGGCAGCAGCATCTTGCTCTAATCCTCCTATCCTCAAAGTTCCACTTGCATCTACCATCGATACTGCTGCTGTTACAGTAGTTCCAATTTGGGTCCCGTCTACAAAGATTTTAAAATCATTTCCAGTTCTAACAACTGCTAAGTGATACCAAGTTGCAGTTGATGGAGCCCAAGTTAAGTTTAAGAAAACAGTTGTTGAACCTCCGACATCATTTAAAAATCTTACTTGGGTTGATCCACTTAAATGATATAAGATCCATCTGTTTGAAGAATCTGTTGCGTGAGAAATAATATAACTAACAGTTTTGGTGCTATTAAATCTAATTCTCATATCAATCGTAAAATCTCCACTTCCAAAAGTAAAATCGGTGCTATCGGGAACTGTTGCATAATCTGTTGTTCCATCAAAAAGAATAGAACCAGTTCCAAAAACTTTTTGTGCTGTATCTATTTGTGTTGAACCAGCAACAGTAACAGTCTTTCCAGATTCATCTGTAATTGTTGTAGAGCCATCAGCTCCATCTCCATGTAAGAGTAATTTTGTGTATGAATCATCTACTGCCATTTCTTTTATTTTATATTTATATTATTCCAACCCTCAATCTTATCAATTGTAGATTCTTTCCAATTTCTACAACTTCGTTGACTTTTAAATTCTTCAGGTTTCCATTTACTTGCAGATAAATTTTTATCATGTCTTACGTCAATATTTGGAAATTCCGATTGCCATCCTTCTGATCTATCATTACTAAAACCACCAAGCCTTAAACTTCGTGTGCCCGGTTCGTATCCATGAGTGAAATGTCTGTTGAATCCTTCGGCCTCAATCACTTCTACTCTATGTTTATATTCAGTAATTAGTTTTTCTCGATAGGCACATATTTGGGATAAAGACTTATGGTCATATTTTATCATAAATCCATCACTTTGACGAACTCTCCAAAGGTTCATATTGTAATAATAAATATCTTTATTTGCCGGTCTAAATTTAAAGTGACTTGGATGATAAAAAACGTCACTTTCTACGAAGAAAACGATATCTGTATCTAGTGCTTCAAGCCCAGCTAATATCTGCTTATGCATGGTCAATTTCCCCCTTTCAAGAGGTAATATAATGTTTTTACCGAAGTTTGTTGGCTTTAATGTCACCGAAACCAATTTAAAATCACCAATACCCAATTTTATTTGTTCTCGAACTCTTTCAGCAAAATTTTCTTCAAGTTGATTATCGGTATAATATAAAATACCTACTGAAAGATTTCCTAGAGGTTTAGAAGGTAGTGGCCAAGCTTTCATTTTTTCTCTCCATTCTTTTGACCAATAACTTTCTGGTGGATTAAATTTTTCTATAAGCCAAGATAGAGGGCGAATTTGTTTGTCCCATTTATTATCAAAAAATAATTCTCTTACAGAACTTTTTGCACCTTGCACTTGTTTATTTGATTGTTCATATGGAAATCCAAAATCTCCTCCTTGAGTTCGAAACATATGCGCGTAAAAGGTCTTGTGATTTATTACAATTCTACCTCCTGATAACCATGTCTTACATGCAACTTCAATTCCTTGACTTCCCCAAGATCCAAGTGATTCATCTGAGATATTTAATTCCCAATACTTTTCTCGAGTCAACATAAAACAAGATCCTTGTATTGACATAGATTCAGTCAATCCATGTTCATCAGGAATTCCTTCCTTTCTCTTTTTGAATTCATTAAAATATTGAAAATGAGGTTCTTGATCAAAACAATATGCGGTGCTTTGGGGACTTTCTTTTGCAATCCAACAAACATCTTTTGTTGTTGGCTCGTTACATTCTTTACATGGTCCACTTGGTCCTTGATATCTGGTGTGACCATTTTTACAAACCCAATTGAAGGCATGTAGATTTCTCATTATCGGAACCATCGTATAATTATCTTTCATTTCTTTCATCATCTTCACATCAAACCCTTGATCGAACGCGCAATGAGCATCAACCTTCATAATATATTTTGATTGAGATAATCTACAAGCCTGGTTTGTCCCGGCTCTTTGGCCAACACTTTTTGGATTATAAATAACAGTTAATCTTTCACTTTCTGGAAGATCTGCTTTATATCCATCTAATACAACTATTATTTCGGTATTTCCTTCTATATGTTGCAAAATATCCTCAACTGTTCTTTTGAGGAATTCTTCATTTCGGGCTGGAATTAAAATAGATAAATCATATTTCATTTTATTTTTTTACATAAAACCAGGAAGGACAATGATCCTTAGTGATAGCAAATAATGGAGAAATATCATTAGCAGCGCACCATGCTGGAATTGCTTCTTTGACACCAAATCTTTTGTGATGATTTTTGAAAAAATCATGACCGGCAACGATACCTCCCTTTCTAACTTTCTTGCTCCATTCATCTACATCATCAGTCACATGTCTGAAATCGTGGTTGGCATCTATAAAAACAAAGTCCAAAGATTCATCTTCAAACTGTTTTACAGAATCAAGTGACCAACCTTTTATAAGTTCAAATCCAAATTTTTCTGATCTCTCTTTTGCAATTTTATATGCATCTGATTCTAAATCATTTACTCCGTAATCTTTATAATCTTTGTATACAGTCCAAGCATCTACACATTTTAAATCTAGTCCTGGAATTAATTTGCACATTGTTTCTGCAAATTGTCCTTTGTAAGTTCCTATTTCAACTCCATTTTTAAATCCAAGTTCTCTAAATAAAACTAACAACTCATCCCAACGACTAAATTTCATTTCAATTATTTCTTTTGAAGTTGTATCAACCTTATATTTGTTTTTTATATATTCTAGTGTTTCCATAAAATTTCTTTCCAATTTGTTGGCCAACCTGGAAGTGGCATAAACTTATCTATTAATTTTTCAAAAAATTCTCTATTCTCATTGATCCAAAGATTATAAGAATATGCGTAACTTTTTTCATTATCTCTTTTATTCATATGATACATTCTTCCGTATTTTTTTCCTTTATGTAAATGGGCGTAGTAGGTATTTTTATTTGTTTTTACCTCGCCTCCATTTTTCCAAGTTTCAAAAGACAATTCCTCTGCCTCTTGTCCCCAACCTTGATACTTAATGTCCATAAAACCTCTCTCTAAGAACCATTTTTTAGTCATAAACCAACAAGAACCCTGAAATTCGAAGGTATCGTCAATCATTATATCTTTACGAGCAATTGTCCTTTCATCCCACCTAAAGCCATGCAAACCCTCGTTTTGGACTAATAATGGCTTAAATTGAATATACTCGTAGTCTATTGGAGGTCTACCATCCTGTTGTTCCTGTATACACCAATTTTCTGCATCAAGTCTATTTCTTCTAGGTATCTGAATCCAATTTGGTTGATGGTCTTTTGCTAATTGTTCGTCAAATCCTTTTGCCACGAGACAGTGTGCATCAAGAGACATAATATATTCTCCGTTACATACTTCAACCATTTTATTTATTCCTTGCCTCTTGTGGCACTTTCCATCTCCAAGTGGAATTCTTAAATATTTAACACGATCATCATGGACCATTTCTTCTTCCGGTGGTTCGTAACCATCAAGAATAGGGAAGATCTCAATCTTCCCTGTAGCGTTTGCTAACACATCAAGTATTGTGTTTCTTAAAAACTTTTCATTCCTCGATGGTATTGCAATAGAAAGCATAGGAATGAAATTAATTTATTCTAGTTCTAAATATGCGACTGCGTTTGTTCCAATGACTTTTACATGCATTCCCTTTGTAAACTTGTGTTCTGCACAAAAAGTTGTTGATCCATTAGCTGACATTGCTCTTCCAAATAATACAACCTCTCCTGATGCATTTCCATCTCTAATCTTTATTGTTGCATTAGCTCCTGATGGTGTAAGAGTTATTGCCTCAAGTTTTGCTTGTTTTGTTGTAGGAATTGTTTGTTTTCCTACTGCTCCTGATACGGCTACTTCTATTAACATAATTTTATTTTCTTTTATCTTTAGTTCCTATAATTTGTTCGACCATTTCTATAACTTGCTTGTAAATCTCATAAATCTTTTCTACATTGTTTTGAATCCAGTATTTTTCCATCCATTCTTTATTCTCTCTTGCAATTATACTCCTTTTGTCTGGATTTTCAATTAGATCTTTAATAGCATTATACCATTCTTCAAAGGTTTCAGCAAAAATAACATTTGCACCTTCACTTGAAGCCTCTTTGTAGGGGATTATGGGCGATGCAACCACCGGTATTCCTAGAGCAGAATACTCCATTAGTTTTAAGTTTGACTTACAATTCCCGAATGAATTGCTTATAACGGGTGCTAGAGCGATATCCCAGCCTCTAGTGGCCAAGACAAGGGGATAGTTCTCTATATCTTCACCGGGAAAATGGTGCATTGTGCCTTCAAATCCACAACTCGAACAGCTCTCAGATGGTGTTGCTTTCATAGGAAACACCCCATTTAGCTCGTTTGCAGTCATTCCCATTGTCTCAAATACAACTTTTCCTTTGTATTCTTTTACAATTTTCTGTATTACTTTTGAAATCATCTTCAAATCATCTGCATGAGCATTACCGCCAGCCCAACCGATTCTAATTTTATCATCATTCCTTTTGGTTATCGGAACATCCCATTTTTCCTTATCTAAATAATTTGGTATTACAAAAATATTATTATTATATGGAAAATATTCTCTCGCCAATTGTTTTGTTGATACAGTCATTCCAACTGCCTTTTTACTCATCTCCATTGATCTATGAACAAAGAGAGTTGAAGGATTCCAAGCTCCATATCCTCCTACATTATGTGGAGAAACGTGTTGAATGAAATCGTCATACTCAGTAAGGAATGGAATCTTGTGTCCGATCATAAAATTCATCAAAATGGCCGCTTCAACTGATCCAGTATTTTGTATAACAACTAAATCTGCATCCATCAATTCTTGTTCTGTTGGTTTTTGTAGGACATGTTTTGCATCAGCAAATCCCATTCTCTTTAAGAACTTCGCAGGTTGTTCACATCTGAAATAGCCGCAACCTCCGGTATCTCTTGCTATAAATAATATTTTCTTTTGCTTATTCATGTTTT
>ERZ869921.972-NODE-972-length-13676-cov-5.904486_pt1 | contig 13676 bp, 16 predicted proteins | sample MGYA00579310_ERZ869921 | MGnify/ENA primary metagenome ERZ869921 (study PRJEB32216, sample SAMN09231816) | wastewater metagenome | place: USA: Maryland | collected 2016-06-21 | study: EMG produced TPA metagenomics assembly of the PRJNA472060 data set (Reclaimed...
CCCGTGTTTGCGTGCACCGTGCTGCTGTGAAAGGAATACTAGGGCAAGGCGTTTTGCCGCGTCAAGGGTAAATATCGGCAGGCTACTCATGAACCTTTAGCGAGGCCTTCGCGGTAGGCCAGCAGGTAGTCCGCCCCGGCCACGCTGCCCCGTGGCGCACCGGCGAAACACTCATCAGCGTAGGCCTCGGCGCGTTTGGATCGCGCAGCGTAGGCGCGGCAGTCGGGGCAATAGGGGTTGCGCTGCGCAAGCTGCCACGCGGCAGGAACGAAGCGGGAACGGCAGCCGGAGCACTTCATAGGCACCTCCATGTGTCAGGGTAACGTCAGCGGAATGGCCAATGCTTGCACGCCATCCCCAAACCTGTCAACCGGATGCTCACAAAGCCTTGACGCGCCACAAGAGCAAGGCGCACAACGGAATACAGGGAAAACAAGGCACCGATTCCAAGATGGTCACTTGCGCAATCATTCCGGCAAGGCCAGTATCCAAGGCGTCGGGCCTCGCGCGCCACGGAACGCACAGCGCGGCCCAAGGGACGCAGCACAACGGCCCACAGCACTGCGACCGCTCACGCGGTCAAGGTGCCCACAAGGGCCAACGTGCCGGAGAGAGGGAGATTTTAAAGACTCTCTCTTAAAAGAAATCCTCCCCACAGCGCAAACACAGACCGCGCCCCAAGACAGAACGCAGCGCGATCCAAACAGCGCACAGCAAGCCAGCGCAGTACGCGATGCGTTACTCGTGCTTCAATGGAGCAGTGTGTCCTCTCTCCAAGCTCCAGAGCACGTTTCCCCGCTCCGTGGATTGCGCCCCACCCAATGCGCTACAGTGCCCACAGTAGCGCGCTGGCGCGGCAGCACGGTAGACGGTTCACACTTGCGGGAACAAGGCCCTTGGCGACCGTCCTAGGCCCCTTCCCGCGCCTTTTGGAGACTGGGCAATGTCGATAGCGTGCCCGCATTGCGGGGAGACGGTGGGCGTTGGCGTGCTGGTGGCAAGCCGCGTGAGCGTGGCCGCGGGCCGCTGGCCGTGGCAGCGTGCTGGCGTGCAGCGGGTTACGGCGGGCGAGGTGCGCGAGTGCGTGGCCTGCGGGACGCGGTACACCGTGGTGGATGATGGCCGCGTGGTGAGGATGCGGGGCGCGGGGTCTGCGGAACCGCGTGACGCGGGCAGCGGGCGGGCGGCCGGGGGGGCACGGGACGGACGGGGCGTGGCTTATGATGATGACCTAGGTACCCTCGACGGGGGGCCGCTGTGAGCGACGCCGCGCCTATCGGACCTACTTCTTCGCTGCCGGTGTGGGCGTTGGAGTGGGCCGAGGAGCTACGCAAGGCTGTGCGCGAGATGGACGCTGAGGACGCTGAGGCCGCGCTTGCGTTGGCCTTGTGGAAGGCATCGAGGGGGACGCTGTGAGCCATCACGCGAAGTGCGACTGCGGGGCGTGCGACAGGGCCAAGTACGTGGTGGCTGCGCTGGACCCCATGTGGCTGTTGTTCGTGAAGGCTGCTGGCTGGTGCGTGCTGGCGGTGGTGGCGTTGCCTTTCCTGTTCGTGAGTGCCGTGGTGGCTCATTTCCGTAGGGGAAGCGTAGCTTCGGTCAAGGACGCTAGGGGGTACTGGAATCATGGCTGAGCAGACGTTCAGTGAGACGCAGGCTGCTGCTGCGCGCATCCTGTTGGGTCACGCGAAGGACATCCTGCCGTCGTATCCCTTGGATGCGAACGCAACGCAGGTATTGGTGGTGCAGTTGCTGCTGGACAACGCCATCGCGTTGCTGCCCGAGTGAGCAAGCGCAGCGAGGCCTATCTCCGCGACAAGAGCGGTCTGGAGCCTTCTGAGAGGAAGACCGGGCCTGAGGCCGCGAGTGCCATGTTGGACTTGGAGCGTGCCCATGAGAGGCCGCTCGGGGGGCGGGATGCCTTCTCGCGCATGGCCCTGACGCTGGTGGAGCAGGCTGGCGACGAGATACGCACTTCGCTGGCCGCGCCGGAGGTGGTGAGCGACTTCGTGACCGCGATTCACAGCGGCCTGAAGGTGCGGGACAGGACGTGTCTGAACCTGTATCCCCGTCTGCTGAAGATGGTGGACGACGAGAAGAAGCTCATCATCGAGATTTGGGACTCGCTTGGGGTCAAGGACGCTGGCGAGGCCCGCGCGAAGATTGCCATGGCCCAGAGTGTCGAGGGGATGGGGCCGCATGACGGCGCTGACAGGTGTCTGGAGTACCTGAGTGCCTATCTGAGCGCCTATCCCGACCGCCGACATGCCATTGTCAAGCGTCTTGGCGGCGTGACCGAGGTGACGAGCGCGGATTACAGGGTGGTGTCCGAAAAAGAGGTGCGGATTTCGGACAGCTAGTGTTACGAAACCTCGTCACTTGTGCATAAGTACCGACCTATCGACACAAGTGGGCATGTTTCGCGTCGCGCGCAACGGGAGTTATACTGACCTTAGCGAGTTTACAACGCTCTTGTAAGGTGGTACGCCATTCTCATCGCCAAGCGCACGTCGAAGGGGGTCCAGTTGAGCGAAATCCATGACGATTCCCTGCCCAAAGTGGTACTGGTCATGGATTCCGAAGGTATCGTTCGCCTCCACGGCTGGCCCGAGGGCGGAGTGGTTGTTTCACGTGGAACAATGGAGCGGTTCCTGACCTATCTGGTGTCCTGCGACTGCCTGAGCGTAAGACCCGACGTTTCGGGGCAGGTCTGGCCGTTGGACGTGGACGGTTCCGACGACGGCCTGACGGACGATGACCCTTCCTAGCCTCCCTTCGGCCATCCTCTCGGCGGAAACCGCCCTTGCAGGCGTCCGCGCCGACCCCTTGCAGTGGTTCCGCTTCTCCAGCAAGGGCCAGAGGGTGTTCGCGCAGTCGCTGGACTACGCCGAGGTGTACGCCCGCTGCGGGAATCAGGCTGGCAAGACCACGGTCGGGGCCTACTGCGCTATTGCCCTCGCTAGGGGTGTAAGGGAACTTGACGGTGTGGTGATGCCAAGCCTACCGACCCCCAACGTTGGTGCAATCCTCGTCGAGAGCTACAAGCAGGCGAGCGAGTCGTCCTTGGCGATGGTCCTGAAGGCCCTCGGCGACTGGCCGCACAAGCTGGAGACGGAAGGCCAAGGCGTCATCACGGCCATCCGCGTGATGCCCGACAAGTGCCGTGGCAAGGACCGCGAGAACCCCCAGAAGTGGTCACGCATCCTCGTGCTGCCCACGACGGGCTCCTTCCCGGCTGGTATCCGCCTCGATTGGGCTTGGGCCGACGAGCCGCCCAAGGAGTCCTACTGGCGCGAACTGAGGGCGCGCGGAAAGGCCAACCAGAAGTTCGTCCGTTTCATCACGGCCACGCCACTTGACCGCAGGACGTGGGAGTGGCTGCGCCGCGAGTACACGCCGGGGCGGTTCGAGGCCGGGGTACTGGAAGGCAAGCGCGAGGTCCGCTGGAACGTCTTCGACAACGAGCAACTGAGCAAGGAGCACAAGACCGAACTTGAGCAGGCCTACAAGAACGACCCCTTCAAGGACGCCCGCCTCCTCGGCGACTACATCGACACGACTGGCACGTGTCCTTTCGATTCCGCTGGACTTGCCCGCTGGGAGCGGCGGTGCCGCGACGGCGAGCCTTGGCATCAGGAGAAAGGCGTGGAGGTCTTCTGGCCTCACGAGGACGGCGACCAGTGCTTCGTCATCGCCGACCCCTCGGCTGGCATCTGGGACAAGGAACTCAACCACGACCCCGCCTGCGTCGTCGTCATCTCCCGACGCCACAAGCGTCTCTGCGCCCGCTGGAACGGCTACCAGCAGGCCCACAAGGTAGGCCGATTGGCGCGCATGCTGGCCGAGGAGTACGGCAACGCCATGATTGTGCACGAGCGCAACTCGGGCTACGGCGAGTCCTTCGTGCTTGGCCTTGGCGATTACGGCAACGTCTACATCGAGCACCACCACGACTCGCGGCACTTGAGCCTGTCCAGCCGCATCGGCTGGGCCACGACGGCCACGACGCGCGGCGTCATCATCGGGGCCTTGCAGAAGGCCATCCTCGAGGACGGCTTGCTCGTGGAGTCCCGCGCTGCGGTGGAGAGCTTGCGGGACGTGGTGCTCGACCCCTTGGGCCGCATCGCTGCGGCTCCCGGAAGGCACGACGAGGACATGATTGTGCTGGGGCTTGGCGCGCACCTGCTGGAGACGATGCCCCTGTACGAGAGGACTGTGACGGCGGAGGAGGCCATCATGCGCGCTGCTGGCGTGAGGGGCTTCGTGTCCGATTATGGGAATGACGGCTACGAGCAGGAGTACAACGACTTGTGATAGCGTGCCAGCCGTAGGGAGCGCGACCGCGCTTTCCTCGGTCTGGCCAGACCAGAGTCCTTGCAAGGAGGTAACACATGAAGAAGTTGCTTGGTGTCGCTCTCATGCTGGCGCTCTGCGCGTCCAGCGCGTTCGCTCTGGGTGCTCCCGCCCGCACTCTTGGGCTGAGGTTCGGTACGTGGACGCCTCAGGGCTTCAATGCCGAGGCTGACACGACTTTTCTGAACGGAGCGAGTGCGAATACAGCCACGGCAACGTTTCAGGACACGACCGAGGCCTTCAATGCGGCCAACGCCGACTGGGGCGCGATGGGCTATGACGCGAACGGAGCCCATCCCGTGTTCCGCGTGTGGATTTCGGGCTCGTTCGTCAGCGTCGATACGGCGTTCGTGCTGTGCGAGATGTCGTGGGACAAGCACAACTGGCTCACGGCCGCTAGCGCCGCTGCGTCAAATGGCATGGGAGGCGAGACGAAGCAGGCTATCTCGGTTCCTTTCGTGTGGGCGGCTGCTACAGGAAACTTGACTTCGCAACTCAGCGGGGCTTCTCTTGTCGCCGCTCCCTATGCCCGTTTCATCATCAAGGCCGACGGCAATACCGCTGCCCGTCAGGCCGCGCTGCGGTGCAATGTCGTGTACCGAGACGTGCGCGACAGTGCGGTGCCTCTGCCCCAGATGGTCACGCGCCGAATCCAGTGGGGTTCGTTCGCAGTCAACGGCTTCAATGCCGTGAAGGACACGTCGAGCATCAAGTTCGCTGCGCCGGATACGACCCAGTGGATTGATGGTTCCGAGATGGCGAGCGGACCTGCGAACGTTGCTGGCCTCGTGGCTGACTCGACGCAGGGCTTCGGCACCATCGCCATCATCTACACGGACCCCTCCACTGTTGACTCGCTCTACATCCAGCAGGAGACTTCGGCCACCAAGTCCGAGGTTTGCAAGGTCGAACTCAAGGCCTCGACGGTGTTCGGCATGGGAACTGGAGCACCGGGGTCTGGTTTCACGAACAACAGCGCGGCATCCTCCGGCTCCCACTACGTCCATGGCTTCGGCAGCAATCACCCCCAGACGGCCCGCCACGGCGATGCAGAGCTTGCCCCGTTCCTGCGCTGGATTATCCGTGGTGGAAACGGCGGAGAGGTGATGGGCGGGGCCTACGGCTGGATTACCTACTGGCGCGTCCCGCGAAAATAGGGGCTACGCAGCAGAAGGCTGCGGGGCGGTTGCTTGCGAGCGCCGCCCCACCCCTAACCCGGAGGTGCGAATGGCCCGTCTGAGCGAGAAGCAGATTCACGACCTCTGCGCCGACAACTGGCGCTGGGCGCGTGACTACTACCGTCCGTGGAACGACCTCTACGGGCGGCTGCTTGCGTTCAGCATGGACATGGAGCACTACAAGCGCGAGAACGGCTACACCAACGACCGCAGGCGCATCCAGCCAAAGGGCCAGCAACTCTACAACCTCATCCGCCACAAGACGGCGCAGCTATCGACCGCAGCCCTGAACATGGAGTGCCAGCCCGCGCAGCCCATGGTGGACGGCACCAAGGCCGAGGTCAGCAAGCGTCTCATCCAGCAGACGGTGTACGACCCCCTGCGCCGCTACAAGACGGTGCGCCGCCGCATGATTCTCGGCGCGCTGGCGGCTGGCCGGGGCTGCGTGGCCATCGAGTACGACAGTCGCATCGGCGTGGCCTTCCGCAATGTGGACCCCCGCAGACTGCACACCTGTCCGGGCTTCCTCGACATGCACGACCCCCGCAATCCTTGGGTCATCGAGGAAGTGCCGATGAAGTTGTCGGCGGTCAAGGCCATGAAGGCTAATGGCTGGAAGGTGCCGTCGGACCTGATGCCCGATGACTGGAAGTCGGACTACGGCACCGGCCACTCGCAGGACACCTCGCGCATCGAGTTCGAAGGCGACAGCAACCAGCCCGGTGCGGACGAAGGCGAGGTCGATGGCATCGTCACCATCCTCAAGTGCTACTACCGCCAGAATCCCGATGGCAGCGCGCAGGAGCCAGCGCCTACCCGCGCGCTCTCGCGCGACGAGTGGCACTACCGTTCGCCTGACGGCCAGCGCATTCCGGCAGGTCCGGGCCTTGAGGACGGCACCGAGGAGCCGCCTATCGGCATGGACGGGATGCCCCTGCCGCTCATCACCGAGAACGATGCCGAGGACGCATACCCCGAGATGCCTGACGGCTACTTCTGCGTCGTGGCCCCGTTCTACGCTGGCAAGAAGCTTCTGTTCAAAGGCGACTGGCTACCGGGCAAGGTGAACGAGGATGTGACGCTGACGGCCTTCCCCTACATGCAGATGCTTGGCTACCAGCATCCCTTGCGCCTCATCGGCACGTCCGACACGCAGTTGAACCACTCCATGCAGGTCATCGACAACGCATCGTTCCGCGCGGCATGGGAGCAGATGCGGATGGCGCAGGCCTTCATGGTGTTCCAGCAAGGCTCGCTGATGGACGAAAGCGGGCGCGACTTCGTCCTCACCGACCAGCCCATCCAGATTGCCTACGCCAAGGACCGCATCGCAGCCGAGGCCATCAAGGTCCATCAGGCTCCCGGCATGAATGCGGCCATGCCCCAGTTCCGCACGATGCTGAACCAGCAGTGGGCCTACATCGGCACCGGCGACATCTCCATGCCTGCCGAGCGCAGCCGCGACATCGCGGTGGGCACCGTGCAGGCCTTGCAGACGATGGGCGACCTGCCGGTGCGTATGCACCTTGAGGACCTTGGGCTGGAGGAGAGCGTCGGCTTCCGCGTCGTGCTCGACTACACGCGGGCCTACATGACGGCAAAGCAGATGGTGACTTGGGTCGCGGACGACGGCGACATGATGTACGCGGAAATCACCGCCGAGGACTTGGCTCCCATGAACGTGATGGTCAGTCCCCCGAGCGAGAAGTCCATCCTCGACACGGAACGCTTGCAGGCTGTGAGCCAGTTCGCAGGACAGACCGCTCAATCGCCCGAACTCATGATGGCATTGCTTGCCGAGACGAACTTCTCGCCCGAGACGAAACGCGCACTCGGCGCGATGGCCAACCGAATGATTCAGATGCAGCAGATGCAGATGGCACCGCCACAAGGGGCAGAGGGAGCGCCGCCCCAAGACGAAGGCGCACCCGTGATGCAGTAACAAGGAGCCTCAAATGTCGGAGAACCCGCAGGCTGGGACGCCGGAAGCCACACCCGTAGTCAGCGAAAGTGCTGGGAGCGCGGTTGGGGCGACGGACGGCAGCGAAACGGCGAAGGGTCTGGCAGGCGTTGACCCCGCGCTGGCGGCAGAGTGGAAGTCCAAGGCCGAGAAGTACAACAAGGCCGAGGAGGAAGCGAAGGCTCTCAAGGCGCAGTTGGAGTCCATCCAGCGTCAGCAGCAGCAGGGGCAGGACCCCCGCTATGCGCTGGCGGTGAACCTCCAAGAACGTGCCCCGTATGACCCCGATGCAGCAGCGCAGTTGCAGTTGCTGCACTCGCAGGTCATCCAAGAGCGAGAGATGAAGCTGCAAGAGGAGATGTTCCTGCACAACGTGCCCCGCGAGGCATGGGCGCAGGTGAAGGGCCTCGTGCAGAGCAGCAACTACCAGCTTTCGGTCCCTGCCGCGCTGGCTTCGGTCGTGCCCCCCAAGGACACGGCGATGGAGTCGGAGGTGGCGAGACTGAGGGCTGAAATCGAACAACTCAAGGCACCGAAGAAGGTCTTGGGCGCGTCGGCTGGAGCGGCTAGCACGGTTCCAGCGGCACCACCCACGACCGCGAGCGAAGAACTGATGCCCCTCTCGCAGTACAAGGCCATTCAGGCGGCAGGAGGCCCGAAGGCCAAGGAGACGAAGGGGCGCAAGGATGCCGGTCTGTTGAGTCTCGACTACTCCGCGTAGTCGGGCCGGGCTGGCGAAAGGAGACACACAATGGCGAATGAAGGTCTGCGGCCCGGAACTGAGCTTGTCAACGTTCTCAAGGAAGTCTATGGGAGCGAGTGGGCAGCCAACCCGACCGAGGAGGCCGTCATCGCTGGTTTCGTTCACCAGCCCAATGGCGTCAGCCGCATCGGAAACAAGCTCCATCTGCCCAAGGTCGCTACCATCGCGGCCACCACTCTTGGTGCCACGTCCAGCGGTAACTCGCTGACCCAGACGCAGAACACCGAAGTGGACACCACGTACAGCCCGACGGCGAAGTACAGCTACGTGGGCATCAACGCGCACGCCAAGACCCGCATCATCAACGACGGTGCGTATCAGGCCGTCGTCCGCAAGCAGATGCTCGCGGGTTTGGAAGAGGCCATCGACACGGACCTGTTCACGCTGTCGGCTTCGCTGTCGCACACCGAGAGCGGCGCGGACGTGGACAAGTCGATGCTCCTGTCGGCCATCGGCCAGTTGGCCGAGTTCGGCAAGGGTCACATCAAGGTCGGTCAGACGGACCTGATGCTCGTGGTTCATCCCCGCGAAATCAAGAACGTGCTGGCGACCAACGAGTTCGTGAACGCGCAGTTCCGTGGTGACTCGTCCAACCCTGCCGTCAAGGGATGGGTGGCGAACGCCTACGGCGTGACCATGCGTGAGAGCGGCCTCGTCTACAACCCCGCAGGCACCGCCTACCAGCCGTTGCTGGAGAAGATGGCGTGGGTCCTCGCGTGGAACCAGAAGCCCACGGTGCTCGACGTGCAGCAGTACCAGTTGGAAACCCGCCTCATCGCGTGGTGTGAGTACGCGGTCGGCGAGTTCTTCGACCAGTACGGCGTGTCGCTGAACACCACGGTCTAGTCGGTGCGGGGGTGGGCCGCGTGGCCTGCCCCCGTCAACCAAGGAGTTTCAAGTGGCACTCACTGACATCAAGCGTCCCGTTGGAACCGTCGAGGAGTTGCAGAAGGACGGCGTGGATACGGCCATCGTGCCGACGTGCAGTCTGCCGGTCGTGAACGCCCAAGGCGAGACGGTCGTGGTCGGATGCCAATGGGCCAAGGCCCGTGACGAGAACGGGATGCCCAAGTGCAACCTCTCGGTCAAGTTCAAGAGCGGGCCGCGCATGTTCGCGGTGGCTGAGTTCAAGGGCGAGAAGAACGGTGGCGGTACGGTCGTCAACGAGCGCGACTGCCAGTGGATTGCCCAGCACAAGGAGACGGTCGAGAACCAAGGCGGCGTGCTCCGTGTCGTGGCTGGTGAGGGACAGGAATACGAGACGTACACCTCCGTGCGTGAGGACGACAAGAACCCCCTCTCGACGCGCGTGTACAAGACCGTGAAGAAGGTGGTGCAGCCTTACCACCGGCTGGAGAAGAATCAGGACTACGCTGAATACCTCCAGCGCAACAAGGCCCGTCGTGTGTGGAACGAGCAGCGTTCGATTGAGCGCGAAACCGCAGTCCTCGGAGGCACCAATGAGCAGTCCCAGCCCCTCGATGCTGGCCTCGACGGCGGCAGCAAAGGCAGCGGAGGCAAAAAGTAACGCTGCTCCGACCAAGGATTCACTGGTCAAGGAGTTCGGCGCTGCTGGCCTCAAGGAGTCGCCTGACGGCAAGTGGGAGTACAACGTCAGCGGAGCGGAGAACGTCAAGCGCGCCTCGGAGATGATGTCCGGGGTGCGCCGCATCGACGTGGAGCGCGGCAACGAGGTGCAGGCGGCCATGCAGAGCGAGACGCTTCTCGACCACAGGGGCCGCGACACGCATGTGCCGGTGCATCTGGCGGAGCGTGCGGCCATGAAGCGTGGTCTGCACGCCAAGCCCTTCTGGGGCCGCGCCAAGACCAAGACGGTGTACCACGCGGACGGGACGGTGACGGTGTACGAGCGCATCAACGGGCGTCTGGTGCCCATGAACGAGGAGGACTAGTCCATGGCGACCCAGCGCACCGGCACGCAGATTCTCCAGTCGGCCCGCTATCTGGCGGGCGACGATGACTCCGCGAACTACGGCGTCAGTGCGACCATGGCTCTGGACGTACTCAATGGCATCCTGCGGGTGTGGTCTGACTCGGTGGACAACCGCAAGAAGCGCATCTCGGCCACGACCAGCGGCCTGACGTTCGCTGCTGGCGATGTCTACAAGGAAGTGACGGCTGGCGTGGATGCGGCGTCGTTCGCGTCGGTGCATCCCTCCAGTTCGGCTTCCATCAACACGCCGCTGGCTCCTGCTCTGGAGTACCTGAGTCCAGACGAGATGGCCGCGCTGATTGATGACGCTGGCGCAGGCACGTCCTCGGCCACGCGGCAGTCCTCGGGCGACTGGCAGTACTGGAGCTACGAGAAAACGGCGGACCTACAGGACCGCTTCCGCGTGTTCGTGTGGCCCCCACTCAACCGCACGGCGTACCTGACGGCGGTCGTGCCGGTGCAGTTGGAGATTGCGGCTATCAGTGACACGCCTGACGTGTCGCCTGCGGACGCTGACCACATCGCGCATCTGCTGGCGTGGGAGATTGCCAGCTTCAACGAGATGCCCGAGAACTGGACGAACCGCTTGCTGGCCCGCGTCCCCGAGGAGGTCGTGCGCATCATCCGTGGCCGCGCTGTGCGGATGACGCAGCAGGCTGGTTCCATCCGTTCGGTGGAAGATTGATGGGCAAGGAACGACTCCGCATCGGGCCTTGGCGGGGCTACCGCAGCAGCGTGACGGCGTATGACGTTGCGCCGAACGAACTGCCGACTGGCTCCTACAACTACCACGTGGACCCCTATGACGGGCGGCTGCGTAAGCGCAAAGGCACGTCGGTTCTCATCGACTCGACCGGCCTGAACGAGTACGCGCCCACGCCTGCCATGACCGGAGTGAAGCTGTTCGGCCTGACGACCTACGCCAACGGTGGCTTGAGCGCGGCTCCAACTCAGGCCTGCCTATTCGCCTCCGAGGACACACCTTCCTTCTACGGGACGCTGTGGTGGAACCGTGGAGGCACCAAGGTCAACATCGGCTCGGAGCAAGGCTCCAGCTACCCCACGCTGTTCAAGCCTTGGGTGCCCAAGTCGGGACTGCGCTACGGCACCGCTGCACTTCGCGGCGTTCTCGCTGCGGGAAGCCGAAACTGCATCACTCTTGGCGACCGCGTGTACTTCCCCAACTACAGCAACACGCCGCAGTTCTGGAACAAGAACACCCCCAACGGCTCCAGTGGATTCACTGTCGAGGTGGTGCGACCCACGGGCATGATTCCCCCGCTCGTGGAGTCCACCATCACGCAGACCGCGCCTGCTGGCGGAACGTCGGCCAACTGGCCCGCGTCCAAGCGGTTCGCGTACTGCTGGGCCTACAAGGACGTGACCGGAGCGTGGTCGATTCCCACGACGTGCCGCGTGTCCAACACCAACCTCCTGACCGGCATCGGCATCTACGACATCACGGCGACGGCTCCGAACAAGCTGGTGCATACGAACGTGCCCATCGGGCCGCGCGACACGGTGCAGCGTGCCTTGCTGCGAACGCCGCTCGTGGTGACCACGGTCATCCCCGACCTGACGGACTTCCGCGTGGCTGGCTACATCAACAACAACACGCAGACGACCTACGACGACTTCTTGGGCGTGGACGACAACCTTGAAATCAACGCCTTCGTGTTCGACAACGCGACGAACGCCTCGCACAAGATGCCCCCGCGCGCCCGCTACTACTGGACCGCGCGTGGTCGCGTCTACGCTGGGTGCCTACGGCCCAACCCCACGGGCATCATCATCGCTCCGTATTCGGGCAGCACGTTCAACGTCAGCGACGATGACGCCACGTCCATCACGCCGCGACTCTATGTGAAGCACACGGGAACGTCCATCATCTTCTACTTCTGGGACGGCGTGGCTGGTCATGCCGATGCCTCGTGGACGCTGACGCTGACCTCCGCCAAGACGTTGCAGGACGTGTGCGACGAAATCAACGCCCACGCGGCCACGGCGGTTCCCACGGACGGCACCAACGTGTCCGTGCGGGCCTGCGTGGCTCCCGGCGCGGACCCCAATCAAGCCTCCGTCGTCGGCGGCGTGAGCGTGTTCGATGACACCGGCAACGCTGACAACTTCACGTCGGCCACCGCAGCGCGCACCGGCACGCAGCGGGCGTACGCGCAGTCGTGGCCCGCGCTCCTGCACCTGAGCGACACCATCCTCGACACGCGCCGCACGGACGGCAAGCGTGCGGTGGAGTTCACCAAGGGCGACCCCGGATTCGCACGCTTCAACGTCATGCACTGGGACGCGCGAAACCGCCGCGAACTGCCGCAGGACATGGGCACGGTCGTTGGCGGCGGCGAGGTACTGAACGGCTCCGTCGTCTGCGCGACTGGCGGCATCATGCTCCTGAGCAACACGCGCGACTCCGACACAGGAGCGGACGCCGACATTGATTGGCGCGTCATCAACAAGTCGCGGGGCTGCATCGGGCCGTTCTCCATCGTGCAAGGTGAGGGCTGGGTGGGCTACATGACCACCGAGGGCTACGTCATCACCGACGGCGAGCGCGAAGTGCTCATCTCGGGTGACGTGTGGGATGCAGGCAGTCAGCGCGGCGAGTGGGCCTACGAGATTCAGGCCAGCCTCAATGCCGTGGAAGCCGACACGATGGCATCCAAGTTCTTCGCCTGCATCGTCGGCTCCAAGCTCGCGGTGTCCTACCGCACCGGAGCGAACAACGGCAACGTCCTCTACTACGACTACACGCCGGGGACCGCAGCGAACGGCTTGGCGCAGGTGCTGCGGCCCAACGGCGAGACGTATGGCTGGAGCACTCCCATGAACTACGGCACGGTGGCCAACGGCGCGTCCTCCATCGCTGGCAAGTACGGCTGTCTGGGCGTTGTCAAGGGCACCGACTCCACGCACCTCTACATGGAGACGGGACTGGACGGCGACAACGCCACGACGTTCGACGGACTCATTCAGGAAATCGAGGACGCGAGCGAGTCCACGGACTCCGGTTCCAAGCGGTTCGCGGCGGTATGGGGCACGCCCATCATCCGTGGCCCATCGCAGGGCTTCCGCGAGAGGCTGTCCTTCGTGCGGGCCGACGTGCTGCACTACACGGACATGACGGACAGCCCGTCGGGGCAGGTCATCGGGCGCATCTACAAGAACGACGGCACGGCGTCGGGCAACGTGTTCGCGCTGACGGCGGCTGCGGCATCGGGCACCCAAGGCGCTCCCAAGCGGACCATCCTGCGGAGCCAGCCGTCGAGCCGTGGGCCGTGCGAGAACTTCCAGTTCCGCGAGAACGTGGTGGCATCGGCTGACGGGTCAGGTTCGCGTGAAGTCCACGGTATCGAAATCGAGTACAATGTGCTAGGCGGCGCACTGTAAAGGAGGCATCATGGCCTACGGCAACATGCAGATTCAGAGGATGCCTGCGGCGCAGGTGCCACAGTA
>ERZ869921.973-NODE-973-length-13667-cov-4.929768_pt1 | contig 13667 bp, 16 predicted proteins | sample MGYA00579310_ERZ869921 | MGnify/ENA primary metagenome ERZ869921 (study PRJEB32216, sample SAMN09231816) | wastewater metagenome | place: USA: Maryland | collected 2016-06-21 | study: EMG produced TPA metagenomics assembly of the PRJNA472060 data set (Reclaimed...
ACGTCAACGGCGCGCTGGTACTCGGTTCGACCGTGTTCCGCCTGGACAACGCGACCGGCCCGATTGGGCTGCTCGTACACCTCGAAAAGACCAGCGCCGCGGACGTGTACGAGATCGACATTGAGAAGGTGCGGGTGTGGTACTCGGAGCAGTAATGGGCGCGCGGGGGCCGAAGCCGAAAAGCCCGGCGCTGAAGTTGTTGGCGGGCAATCCCGGCAAGCGGCCCGTCGAAGCGAAGCGCGGGCGCCGGGTGAAGCGCGGCATCCCGCCCCGGCCCGTCGAACTGACGGGCGAGGCCGGCGCGGAGTGGGATCGGCTCGCGGTCGAACTTGACGACGCGGGGATGCTGGCCGTTACCGACCGCGGGATTCTCGCCGCGTACTGTCTCGCGGTGGCCGACATGCTCGCGGCCCGCGACGCGATCAACCGCGAGGGGCGAATCCTCAAGGTGGCACAGCAGACGAGCAAGGGCGAGGTGATCGGGCACAAGTTCGCGGAACACCCGGCGTGCCGGATGCTGGAACGCGCGTCGGGGCGGGTGGACAAGTTCGCCGCGGCGCTGGGACTGAGTGCGGCGGCGCGGTCGCGGCTGGAAGGCGACGCGCCGGTTGTCGAGACGGCCGCGGACAACAAGGTGATCGGGATTCGCGACCGCATTCAGGCGGCGCGCAACGGGGGCTGAGATCATGGCCGAATGGCAGAAGTGGTTTGCGTTCGGCGCGTGGCTGGCCGGGATTCCGCTGTTCACGCTTGGGTTGCTCATCGGCGAATGGATCGCTAATCGTGGGAATAATCGAGCTTGACACTTGCACATCTTACGCTCGCGATGTCGTCGCGGGCCACACCGTAACGGGGCGCCTTGTTCGCCTCGCCTGTCAGCGGCACCTCAACGACATCGACACCGCAAGCGCTCGCGGTCTGCGGTTCGATCCCGTCGAAGCGCAAGCGGCAATCGACTTCTGGGAACTGTGCCCGCACCTCAAAGGGCGCGAGGCCAAGCGCGGCGAAACGCTCGCGCTCCAACCCTGGCAGAAGTTCGTCATTGGATGCGTGTACGGCTGGAAGCGCGCGGACGGCACTCGCCGGTTCCGCTGTGCCTGGGTTGAGGTCGCGCGCAAGAACGGCAAGTCTACCCTGCTCTACCCGGCCGGTCTGTTCGCGCTCGCGCTCGACGGTGAAGAGGGCGCGGAGGTCTACAGCGTCGCGACGAAACGCGATCAGGCGAAACTCGTGTTCGACCTCGCGAAACGGGCCGTGACTCGCACACCCGATCTCGCGGCGCTCATGCAACCTCTCGCGTTCGTCATCACCTGTCAGGACACGTTCGGCAAGTTTGAAGCGGTGTCGAGCGACGCCGACACCCTCGACGGCCTGAACCCGTCGGCGGCGCTGTGTGACGAGATTCACAAGTGGCCGCACCGCGCGCTGTGGGACGTTATCGAGACCGGCATGGGGGCGCGCGACCAACCGCTGATGTGGGCGATTACCACGGCGGGGGAAGAGGGCGCCGAGGACGTGTACGGGCAGGAACACGACTACACGGTTCAGGTGTTGGAGGGTGTGGTTCAGGATGACTCGCGGTTCGGGTACATCGCGTGCATCGACCCAGAAGACGACTGGACCGACCCGAAGAACTTCGTGAAGGCGAACCCGAATCTGGGCGTGTCGGTGTTCGCGGACGAAATTGCGGCACAGGTGGCGCGGGCGCAGCGGGTTCCCGCCGCGGCCAACGAGGTCAAGCGGCTGCGGTTGGGGCGGCGCACGCAGGGCGGCGAGACGTGGATTCCGCTGGAGATGTGGGACGCGGGCCGCGACCAGCGCCTGACGTTCGACGCGCTCAAAGGCTTTCCGTGCTTCAGCGGGTTGGACCTCGCGAACGAATCCGACTTCGCGGCGCTGTGTCACCTGTTCCCGCTGGCCGAAGACCTCACCCCGGCGGAAGACCTGACCCGCCCGGCGCTGTGGGCGTACCTGTGGCGCCTGTGGATTCCCGGCGAGACGACCAACCCGCTAGGTATCCGGTTGCGGGAGATCGCGGGGCCGTGGATCGCGGACGGCTGGGTGAAGGAAACCGAGGGTAACGGGATCGACACCGCGGCTATCGAGGCCGCGGTGATCGCGGACGCCGGACTCTTCGACCTGCGCGGGCTGGCCTTCGACCCGTTCAACGCGGCCACGGTCGCGAACCGGTTCCAATTCGAGGGGGTCGAGTGTCACAAGTTCCGGCAGCGCATGGAGGTCTTCACGGAGCCGACGAAGTTATTCAGTGACGACCTCGCGGCGAAGCGGATGCGCCACGACGGGAACCCGGCGGCGCGGTGGATGGCGCGAAACGTCGTGCTGGTGAGCAACGGGGCGGGACACCGGATGCCCTCGCGGAAAAGAAGTGCGCAGAAGATCGACGGCATCGTTGCCGCGGTGATGGCGCGGGGGCTGGCCGCGGTCGGCACGACCGGCGGGAGCGGCAAGTTCTACGAAACCAACGGGGTTGAGGTGGTTTGAATGAGCGCCGAAAATCCCGCCGTCCCGCTGTCCTCGATCGCGGACGGCGACGATATCTATGACGCGCTCACCGGCAGCGGATCGACCGGTTCCGGGGTGAAGGTCACTCGCAAGACCGCGCTGGGGCTGTCGGCCGTCTGGCGCGGGGTGAACCTGATCGCGGGCGACGTGGGGCGACACTCGTTCCGGGTGTACCGCTACGACGGGGCCGGGCTGACTCCCGACCCGGCGCACCAGGCCGCGCTCGTGATGCGGCGCCCCAACGAGTACATGACGCCGTTCACGTTCCGGCAGACGATCCAGGCTCACGCACTGTTGTCCGGCAACGGGTATGCGTACATCCTCCGCGACGACGCCGCGCGCCCCTACGAACTGCTGCCGCTCGATCCCGATTCGACGTGGCCGGTGCGCGTCGGCGGGCAACTCTGGTACGTCTCGCAGGTGTCGGATTCGCCGCTGAAGGGCAAGCGGCGCGGGCCGAAGTCGATGGTGAAGATTCCGGCGTCCGACATGCTCCACGTCAAGGGGCTGGGGTTTGACGGGCTGGTCGGGTACCCGGTGCTGAAGGTGTTGCGTGAAACGCTCGGCGCCGCGGTCGCGGCCCGCGATTACGGCGCGCGCTACTTCGTCAACGACGCATCGCCCGGTGTGGTGCTGGAAGTTCCGGCCGCGATGAAGGACACCGCAATCAACAACCTCCGCAACACATGGTCGGAGATGCAGCAAGGGTTTAAAAAGGCGCACCGGCCCGCGATCCTGCGCGACGGGGTGAAGCTCGTTCCGTTCTCGAAGGCAACGGCGCGCGACGCGCAGATGTTGGAGAGCCGGGCGTTCGACGCGCGCGAGGTCGCGAACGTGCTGGGCGTCCCGCCGCACAAGGTCGGCGATCCCTCGCGGACGGCTTACAACTCGCTCGAATCCGAGAACCAGGGCTACCACGAGGACACGCTAGGGCGCTGGTTCGTGGCCTGGGAACAGGAGTGCGATTCCAAACTCTTGACCGAACTGGAAAAGATGCGGGAATCGCACTGCTGCCGGTTCGACCCGCGCCCCCTGTCCGGTGTCCCGCTCGCGCAACAGGCCAGTTTCTTTAGCACGATGTTCAACATCGGGGCGTTGAATCAGGACGAAATCCGCGCGTTCATCAACCTGAACCCACTACCCAACGGGCAGGGGAAAGTGTACCGCGTGCCGGTGAACCTCGCGCCCGCGGCGGCGCCGGCCGCGACCCAACCCGACCCACAACCCGCGCCCTCCGAGGTGATGCCGTGAGTAAAGAAATCCAGCGCCGCTACCTCCCGCGGGCCGCTCAACAGATTCGCCTTCAGGAGCGCGCGGACGGCGCGCTCCCGCTCATCACCGGGTACGCTAGCGTGTTCTACCGCGCCGACGATCCCGGCACCGAGTACGAGATGTGGGCGGCGGATGAGTGGGGGCCGCGCGTCGTGGAGCGGATCATGCCCGGCGCGTTCGACCGCGCGCTGAAGGAAGACGACGTGCGCGGGCTGTTCAACCACGCCGCGACCGTCGTCCTGGGGCGATCCGCGGCGGGTACGCTGCGCCTGTCGGTCGATGCCGTCGGGCTGCGGTACGAGATCGACCCGCCCGACACGCAGGCGGCTCGCGACCTGATCGCGAACCTGCGCCGCGGCGACATCAGCGGCAGTTCGTTCGCCTTCCTCCCGCGCGACACGGTGTACACCGACATCGTCGCGGATCGGAAGGTGACGCAAACGGTGATCGAGCGGCGCGACGTGCAACTCTTCGACGTGGGGCCGGCCACGTTCCCGGCGTACAGCGGCGCCACGTCGAGCGCGCGGGCCGCGGACTCCGACCTAGCCGCGGTTCGGGCGCAACTCGACCAGCGCCGCGCGGCCGACCTCGCGGCCGTCGAACTGGCGCTGCTGCTGGCCGACGAGAGCGAGTAGGACACGGAGCAACTTGGCGGGACACGAACGGGGAGACTCACTCCCCGTTCTCTCGTTTAAGGGTGGCAATGTCCTTCCAACTCAAGGCGCTTCGCGAAAAGCGCGGCACGATCAAGAAGCAACTCGAAGACCTGGGTAGCAAGCTCAAGGCCGAGTGCCGCGCGATGAGTGCGGACGAAAAAGCCGCGTTCGACAAGCTTAAAACTGATTGGGTGGCAGTGTCGGAATCCGTCCGCACCGCGGAGGCCGACATCGGCGCTATCGACGCGCTGATGAGTTCCGCGCCCGACGCGCCCTCTACCGATACGCCGGTGCAGAATTCGCGCGTGGTGCCGGGCAAGGAAGACCGGCAGCACGAGCCGGGGCGCGCGGAGATCGACGCGGACGCCGACAAGCGGCGCGCGTTCCGCGCGTGGGGTTACGCGCAGTTGGGCGTAGAGATCAGCGACGACGACAAGGCGGCGTGCAAGCGCGCCGGGGTGAACCCGCGACAGAAGGAGTTTGAAATCAAGCTGGGCGACCCGAAGACGCGGGCGCGGCGCGCGGCGCAACAGCGGGCGCTGACCGTGACCACGACCGGCGGCGGCTACCTGATCCCGCAGGACTATAGCTACGAGTTGGAAAACACGCTCGTCAGCTACAGCAACGTGCGCGGGGTGGCCGACGAATTCCAGACGGAAACGGGCGCCGCGCTGCCGTACCCGTCCGAGGACGACACCGGCAACACCGGCGAACTACTCGCGATCAACACCGAGGTTGCCTACGCCGACCCGTCTTTCGGCAGCGTGACCTTCAACGCTTACAAGTTCAGTTCTAAGGGAATCATCGTCCCCAACGAACTGCTTCAGGATAGCGCTTTCAACCTCGACCAGTATCTCATGGAACAGTTGGGCGTGCGCATCGGGCGCATCCAGGGGAGTTACTTCACGACCGGTTCCGGTTCCTCGCAGCCGCACGGCGTCGTAACGGTGGCGACCGCGGGGTTGACGACTGCGGGTGCCACCGCGATCACAGGCACCGAGTTGACGCAACTGGCCTTCAGCCTGGACCCGGCCTACCGCAACGCGCCGGGCGTCGGGTACATGATGAAGGACGACGTGATTGGCTACCTTCTCACGCTGAAGCGCGCGGACGGTACGCCTCTGCTCCGCGAATCGTTCCGCGACGGCGTGACCTCGCTCATGATAAACGGGTTTCCGGTGTACCCGAATCAGTTTATGACGGGCCTCACGACCGCGGCCCCGGTGAGCGCCACGAAACACGTCCTGTTCGGCGACTTCAAGGCGCTCAAGATTCGCGACGTGGGCGGCATCCGCCTGAAGCGACTGGATGAGCGCTGGGCGGAAAAGGATCAGGTCGGGTTCATCGGGTTCCTCCGCAGCGATTCGCGGTGCGTGAACACCGCGAAAATCAAGTACCTGTTGCAAGCGTAATCGACCGGCGCGGCGCGGGCGTTGTTCCGTGCCGCGCCCTTTTCCGGGTTGGGCCAGTGCTCAGCGGAGGCTCATTACCTTCGCCCGCGTGGTGCGACTCCACGAACCCGGACTCTTTCACACTCTCGCGAGGCCACACATGCCAGCAGACAAAAACGCGCCGCTCGTGCTTCAGGGCGCGCTGGCCGAACAGTACGACGTGATTTCCGCCGACGGCGCCGTGACGCAGCGGTCGGGCGTGCTGTTCGTCACGAAGTCGTCGGCGTGCGCCATGACTATTGCCAACCCGGTCAGCGGCGACCCGATGGCGGGCGGCGACGACGGGAAGCGGCTCACGATCGTCTCGACCACGGCGCAGGCGCACACCCTGACGTGCTCCACGACCGGGTTCAACGACGGCGGCTCTGGCGCGGACGTGGCGACGTTCGGCGGCGCGAAGGGCGACGGGCTGACGATCGTGGCCTACGGCGGCAAGTGGTACATCGAGAGCAAGATCAACGTCACGACCGGCTGACGCACAGATGGGGGCGGCTGACCAGTTACCCGCGCCCCGGCGCGGGCTTTTCAGAAGCCGGTTGCGGCGCGCCGCTTCTCCCGCTCTGGTCGGCGGGAACCCCGGCCCACACTTCACACATAAAGGGCCCGAATGGCGTTCAAACAGTACACGTTCCAGGGCGCGAGCGCGGCCGGTGCGATTACCGTGACGGGCCTCGCGGTCGGAGATCGGGTAGTGGCCGTACTCGGTCAGACGCGCGGCCAGAACTATTACGCGCCCGTCGTGTCGAGCGCGTTTGAATCGCGGGTGTCTGTGCTGAACCAGATTCAGCAAGCGGCCACCGGGCTTCAGGATTACACGTTCCTGATCGTCGCGGAGACGCAGGACGTGACGGCCGTTACCGCGACCGGCTCGAACCAGGGCAACGCGGCGGCGCTGTCCGAGGGCTTCAACGTCGTAACCGGGGCCGACGCGACGAAGGGCGTCGTACTCCCGGCCGCGGCCGTCGGGAAGCGCGTGGAGGTCAAGTCGGTCACGGCGGCTGTGCTGAAGGTGTACCCGGCGTCGGGCGGCACCATCAACGCGCTGTCGCAGGACGCGGCAATCTCGCTCGCGTCACTGGTGCCCGCCGTATTCGTCGCGACATCGGCAACGCAGTGGTACACGATTCCCCTTCTGCCTTCCTAACGGTGATCGGTGGGAGTAATCGGCCTGAAGTTGTACACCTCGCCCGCCTCCGAACCGCTCACGGTGTCGGAGGTGAAGGCGCGTCTGCGCGTCACTATCAGCGATGAGGATACCGACCTCGCGGCGCTCCTCACCGAATGCCGCGAACTGTGCGAGGCAGAATGTCACCGCGCGTTCATTACTCAGACGTGGGTGCTGTACCTCGACGACTTCCCGCGCGGCCGGGACAAGGCAATCCGCTTGCCGCTCCCGCCGCTCCAATCGGTTACGCACGTCAAGTATTACGACGTTGACGGCACCCAGCAGACGTACAGCAGCGCGAACTATCACGTCGCGGTCGGCGCGGAGCCGGGGCGCGTCGTGCCGGTTGACGGCAACTCCTGGCCGACGGTCGATTACGGGCGCCCCGAAGCGGTGGAAATCCGGTTCGTGTGCGGGTACGGGCTGGCCGCGGCGGTGCCGAACGCGGCGAAGAACGCCATCCTCGTGACGATGGCGGAACGGCGCGAGAACCCGGCCGGCGCCGTCGCGCTCCCGCCCGCGGCCCGCCGCGCCCTCGACACGCTCGAATACGGCGAGGTGGTGTGATGCCGCGCATCGGGGAGTACAAGGACCGCGCCGAAATCTACCCGCGCACGCTGGCCGCGGCCGACGCGCACGGTCAAGAGGTCGAATCGTGGGCCGCGGCCGATCCCGCGCAGAAACATTGGGCGCGGATCGAGGCGCCCGCGGGCAGCGAATCGGCCGCGGCACCGGTCGCGTCGGGCGACGGGCTGACGCTCCGCTTTCGTACCCTCGTGACGCTCGCGGCCGTGGATCACGTTTATATCGCGGAGGCGGAAGCCGAGTACGCGGTAACGGGCGTGTGGAAAGAGCGCGCGGAGTGCGGCGGCTGGCAGACGGTGTGCAGTTTGTCGGGGCCGGTCTAATGGCGCGCGCGCTGGGCGTCCGGGTGATTACCGACCTCCCCGGCCTCGACGCGATCGAGAAGACCGCGAAGAAGCGCGGCGTCACCCTGAAGGCGGTGAAGGCCGGCGCGAAGCTCGTGCAAACCGGCGCGAAGTCGCGCGTCGTTCGCCGGTCGGGGGCGCTGAAACAGGCGCTCGGCATCAAGCCGAAAAAGGGCACGCGCGGCAAGACGCTGGCGTATGCCGTCGTCGGTGCGCGGACCAAAGTGGTGAAGGTCTACAAGGGCAAGAAGACCGTGCCCGCGTACTACGCACACCTCGTTGAAAAGGGCACGAAACCACACAGCCTGTTGCGGCGCCGGAAGGCCGCGCTGGGCAAACTGGCGCGGGCCGCGGCGATCCGCGCCGGGTTCGGCCGGCGACACCCCGGCGCGAAGTCGCAACCGTTCTTGAAGCCGGCGCTGGACACGCAACAAGAGGCGATCGGCGCCGCGATCCTGCGCGTACTTCAGGCCGAAATTCTCAAGGCCGCGAAGACGAAAAAGGGGTGACGTGTGGCCGCTGCCGATCCCGTCATTGCGGTTGTCGCGAAGCTCAAGGCCGCGGCCACGAGCGCGGGCAACCGCGTCAACCCGCAACTGAACACGCAAGAGCCGACGTTCCCGCTGATCCTCGTTACCGTCGTCGGGGCCGAAGGGTCGGCCAAACTGTCGGGCGCGTCGTCGGCGCTGCGCAAGCACATCGTCCGCTGCGACTGCTACGGCGACACCGAGGCCGCGTCGCAGGCGCTGGGTAAGCAGGTGCGGGACGCGCTCGCGCCGGACGGGACACCGTGGGTCGATGCGGGAAACGGTGTGCAAGGGTGCTTCTGGCAGGACGGGTCGGACGGCGCGACCGAGGACGGCGCGCGGTTCCGGCAAGAGACGTTCGCGGTGTGGCACTCACCAACCTAACAGCGGGGCTTAATGCCGAAGATCGGGCTTGGGGCGACCCTCGCGGTGAACGACGGGTCGGGCGGCGCGGGCAGCGCCAGCGCGATTATCCTCGACATCTGCAACCTGACGGTTCCCGACCGCGAGGTTCAGATTGTCGATTCCAAGCGCCTGAACATGAGCGACCGGCTCATCGGCAAAGTCGCGGGGATGGACGAACCGGGACAGTTCCAGTTCCAGTACGAGTTCTCGACGGGAAAGAAGACCCGTCTTGATGCGCTGATCGGCAGCGACCGCGTGTTCGTGGTGACGCTCCCGACCGACACCGGCAGCGCCTGGGCGCGCACAGTGCCGGGCATCATCGTGAGCAACAAAAGCGAACAGGTCGAACCGGACCAAATCCAGATGTGTACTTGCGTGGTGCAAGTCACCGGGGCCGCGTCGTAAGGGGGCGTCGTGTCGAATAGTGACAGTCTCGCCGGGTTGCGCAAGCAAGTCGTTTTGCTTCAGGAGTTCGGCGCCCACATTAAGCCGTTGACGGTGGGCCAACTCCGCGCCTACGACGCGCTCAAGGGCGCGCCGGGTGTCGAGAAAGTCGCGTGGCTCGTGGTCGCGTCGCTGTGTGACGCGGACGGGAAGGCGCTGCTGGCATCGACCGATGAGGTCGCGGACCTCGATTTCCAGACGTGCGAAAAACTGTGCGAGCGAATCGCGGACGTGAACGGGTTCGGGGAGGGTGCCGCCGACCCAAAAACCGGTTCCGCACCGACCCCGGCTTAGAGTTCGCCTGTCGGCTCGCGCTCGCGCTGCGCCTCACGCTCGTTGAGGTGTACGAGTTGAGCGCTTCGGAATGGGCGACGTGGCGCGACTGGTACGCGGTCCACGGCTTCCCCGACGAGCGTCGCGAGTGGGGAACGGCGCTCGCGGCCGAGTACGTCGGCGCGACGATGGGCGGCAAGGTGCGGGCCGCGAAGTTGATCCCCAACCGCTCTAGCGCAGAAGCCGATGACGTTAGCGCCGTGGCCGCGTGGTTCGACGGGTTCGTGAAGGCCGAGGGGTAATGTCCACAACCACCATCGGGACGGGCGCGGTAGTACTGACCGCGAACGCGGATAAGCTCCTGACCGGACTTGATCGGGCGACCGAGAAGGTCGGCGATTGGTCCAGCAAGCTCAACGCGCGGATCACAAACGGACTCACACAGAACCCCGTCACTCGCGCGCTGTTCGGCCTTCCCGAATACGACGCCGAATCCGGCAAGTACCTGGGGCGCGTCGGCGGGTTGCTCGGTCGGCTTCAGGCGCTGCTATCGAACGGCGAGCGCGGGCACGGTCGAATTAACCGCTGGCTGTTCGGCATCCACGAACACGACGCGAAGACCGGCGAGTATTTGGGGCGCGTCGGCGGGCTGGCTAACAAGCTCAAAAAACTCCTCACTCCGAAGGCGGGCGGGTTGCTCCGCGGGTTCGTGTTCGGGGCCGGCGCGGGGCTGGCGCTGAGTGCGTTCGCCGCGGCGGGCAAGGGTGTCGAGAAGTTCGCGGAGCGGTTCACGGAGGTCAAGGAGCGGGCGCAACAGTACGGCGGGATCGACACCGACCGGTATCAGCGCATCGAGCGCGCGCAGGACGCGCTCGACCGCATTAGCGCCGCGTTCGACGACTTCGTGTTCCGGTCGGCCGAACGCCTCGCGCCGTTCTTGGAGAAGTTCGCGGCGGCTTTCGAGGTAATTAGTTTCGTCGGCTCGGAGGTGTTCGACCGGCTCGCGGATTGGGTGTCGGAGTTCGTCACCTGGATCGCGCGAGGTATAGACGAAACCTTCGGCTGGGCCACCGCGACCACGAGCGCGGGCGAGCAGACTTTCGCGGTGTTGAAGAAGGTTGGGCGCGTGTTCGTGTACATCGGCGAGGTGGCCGGCGTGCTGGCCGTCGCGGTGCTGAAGACGTTCGCCGCGATCGCGGACGGGGCCGGGCGCCTGTTCGCGCTCGCGGGCTTTGACGAGATGGCGGGCAAGGCGCGCAAGCTCGCGGCCGACGTGGGCGGGATCGCGGGCGCGATGGAAGGCACCATCGGCACTTGGGCGGTGCAGTACGACGCTTGGTTCGACCGGATGCAGAAGCGGTTCGGGGAGACGAAGCGGATCGCGAAGGAGACGGGGCTGGCGCTCGCGGGCGCGTTCCAAGCGGGTTCCACCGAAGCCTATTCGGTCATGGCGAAGTTCCAGGCCGGGAACATCCTCACCGGGCAGGCGCCCGCGGACAACCCGGTGAAGATCGCGAAAGAGAACCTGAAGGAACTGAAGGAACACAAGCGCGTCCTGTGGAAGATCGTCGGCGCTCTCGACCTGGGCACACCGATTCGGGTGATTCCGTAATGGCAATTCTGGGCGCCAACAAGCTGTACACGACCCGCGGCGGAACGCACGCGCTGGGCAACCGGTTCGCGTTCCGCGAGATGTGGGAGGTGCGCAGCGACAGCATCGAGGACGACGAGGACACCGCGGGCGCCGCGCCCGGCATTCCTCGCCTGGGTCAACCGCACCCGAAATTCCCGACGGCAATTTGCGTGGAGGTGGCCGCCGACCAATCCGAAGACACCCCGTTCATCTGGTACGTCGCGGTCAAGTTCGATTCGCAGTTAGACCTCGCGAACAGTACCGACCCGAACGGCGACGCGCAATCCCCGGCCGACATCCCCGAAAACCCGCTGCTGCGACCGGCGGTGTGGCGCACGTCCTGCGTGTCCACGACGGAGGCCGCGACCCACTGGCGCCAACTCGACGCGAATTTCAACCTCGCGGCCGTCTTCACGCCGATCCGCAACAGCGCCAAGCTGCCATTCGACCCGCCGCTCACGATCGAGGTAACGCGACCGGTTATCCGCGTCACGAAGAACGTGAAGAAGTTCGACCTGCCGGCGCAGATGCGCCTCGAAAACGCGGTCAACGATCGGCTCTGGTTCAACGTCCCGAAGTGGTGCGCGCGCGTCTGCAACGTCGAAGCGAACAGCAAATTCGAGAACGGCGTGGCGTTCGTTGAGGTCACGTTCGACGTGATGCTGAAGCGCGAGACGTGGCTGGCGCAACTGCTCGATTGCGGGTTCTACACGCTCGATCAGCGCACCCAAGAGAACGGGCAGCAGAAACAAACCTGGACGAAAATCCGCGACCCGTTCGGCCACGAGGCCACCGACCCGCAACCGCTCGACGGCAACGGTAAGAAACTCGCGCCGACGGCCGACCCGGTGTTCCTGCGCGGACTGCCGTCGAACTACCACCTGGAAAACTTCACCCTCCTTCTCGCGGGCGTCTAGCGTGACAAATCCCGTATTCGCGCTGTCGGCGCCCGCGGCCGATCGGCTGAACAAGCTGTTCGCGAAGCGCGACGGCGGGCGGCGCGAGCGCGGCACCGGCGCGGGGAGTGGGCGCATTCAGTTCGTGGAGTGCCTGTCCGCGACCGCGGCCGGGTCGGGCATCCTCGCGGAGTGTTACCCAGCACACATCATCGAGCCGGCGTCCGATAAGGCGCTGCCGGCCGAAACCGGCGAACCCGTACTCCTCACCCTGATTGACGACACCGGCGCCGCGACCGTCCCGACTTCGGGCGCGGTCTACCTGTGCGTCGTGACGGGCGACGTGGAGCAGGACGGATCCGGCTCGCTCGCGGGCCGGGCGCGCGCGTTCGGCATTGCGTCCGCGGTTGGATCGGGCGGGGGCGGCTCCTCTCCCCTCACCACCAAAGGCGACCTCTACACGTTCGACACCGCGGACCAGCGCTTACCCGTCGGCACCAACGGCTACGTGCTGAGCGCCGACAGTGCCGAGACTACGGGGCTGAAGTGGGTTCCCTCCGGCGGCTTCTCGTTGACGGTGCAAGAGGACGACGGCACGCCGTCGGTCGCGGACGTTGACACGGTACGGTTCGACCAGTCCACCGGGCTGCTGGTTAGCGAACCGACCGCCGGTGAGGCGCTCATCGCGAACGACCTCGCGGTTGGCTCCACGGCGACCATCGACCGCGTTCAATCGACCGTGCTCAGCGTCCAGAGCGGTGCGGTACTTCGGCTGAGCGCTACCAAGTGGCAGACGGACTTCGACCGGACCGCGGCCGGCTTCGTGGTGGACGTGTCCGAGGCCATGAGCGGCGTCACCACCGACTACGACGTCACGTTCGCGGACTCGTCCACGGTGCTCTTCAACACCGTGGACGGCACGACCCTCGAAGCGGTCGTGAACCGGCAAATGTCGATCGTGTCTCACGCGAGCGGGATCAAGCTCGACGGCGACGAGGAGACGCCCGCGGACGGCAAGTTCTACGGCAAGGTCGGGGGCGCGAAGGGGTGGTACACGCCGTCCGGCGGCGGATCGTCACCGCTCACGACCAAAGGCGACCTCTACGCGCGCACCAGTTCGGCCGACGCGCGGCTGTCCGTTGGAACCGACGGCTACTTTTTGACGGCCGACAGTGCCGAGACGACCGGACTCAAGTGGGCCGGGACTCTTTCCCCGGCCCGCGGCGGGACCGGCGTCAATAACGGCAGCAGCACGATCACGCTCGGCGGCTCCCTGACCGTATCCGGCGCGTACACGCTCGGTCTCACGCTCACGGCAAACACCAGTGTAACCGTGCCGACCTCCGGCACGCTGCTTTCCACGACCAGCGCCAACACCGCGTTCCTGAAGTGGATTCTGCTCGGCACGGTCACGCACGCCGACCTGACGGCGGCGGCATCGTCTCAGGACGTGACGGTCGCGACGCTCGCGGCGAAGACGACGCACCGCGAGT
>ERZ869921.974-NODE-974-length-13666-cov-3.795386_pt1 | contig 13666 bp, 23 predicted proteins | sample MGYA00579310_ERZ869921 | MGnify/ENA primary metagenome ERZ869921 (study PRJEB32216, sample SAMN09231816) | wastewater metagenome | place: USA: Maryland | collected 2016-06-21 | study: EMG produced TPA metagenomics assembly of the PRJNA472060 data set (Reclaimed...
ATTATATATTAAAAAATACAGGAATTTTTTAATTTTGTAAAGGACTTTATGTTAGAACTACAAACACTATATTACCTACTTAAGAAACATAACTACGACAAGTATAGAAAGTATCTACAACCTTCTGATGCTGTCAAGAAATACTACAAAGACCTAGACTCACTAATGTCATCCCTTAACAGAGACATTAAACTAGAAGAGTTTGTATCTTCTTGTAAAGAGTTTCCTTCTGAGGATGTTTTACAAAACCTCTTTGGTGAGGACTACCTACAACAATCACTTTCTGAGATAAAGAAACGTCAACTGGCTTATGACTTAGCTATACTTTCTTCTGAGGTGAGCGACGGTAGAAAATCCACTGATGATATTCTCAAACTCGTAGAGAAGTTTGATAAATTAGAGCTAAAGAATAATGAATATGTAACCGATGATATAGATGAAATCTTAGGTGACTTAGATGAGACAACAGGTATTCCTTTCAGGCTGAGAGTATTACAGAATGCTACAAGAGGGTTAAGAGGTGGAGATTTTGCTGTGTTCTTTGCACGTACTAATGTTGGTAAGACAACATGGTTAGCTAGTGAAATTACATACATGTCACAGCATGTAGATAAACCTATTTTATGGTTTAACAATGAAGAACGGGGTATTAAGGTTAAGCGTAGAATAATACAGAGTGCATTGGGATGGACTGATGAACAGTTATTAGTAGACAGGGAAAAAACAAAACAAAACTACTTGACAATTACAAAAGGAAACATTAAACTTAAGGACGATGCAGCTTTAAAGTATTATGAGATAGAGCGTATCATTGAAGAAGAGAAGCCTAGCCTGGTGTTGTTCGATCAGCTAGATAAGATAAAAGGGTTTAAACATTCTGACAGAGTAGATAAAGAACTTGGTAGTATCTATGTATGGGCTAGGGAGTTAGCTAAAGGGTTTGACATACCAGTAATAGGAGTTACACAAGCTGCAGTATCAGCAGAGGGTAAAGCTTGGTTAACTACCGCCGATATAGCTGATAGCAAGACTAGCAAACCTGCTGAGATAGACTTGTTAGTAGGTATAGGAAAGAAGAATGAAGAGGGGTATGAGAATCTTAGATTCCTTTCTGTACTAAAGAACAAGTTGACAGGTGATGAAGGTAGGTTAGAATGTAAGATAAGAACAGACATAGCTAGGTATGTAGACTTATAGGGGAATATATGGATAATGAAGAAATAAATAGATATAAACGTTTAATGCTTGTACATAGCTATATCTACTACACACTTAATGATTCAATTATAGGGGATGATACATGGCAAAAGTGGGCAAATCATCTTGTTAGAATTAATAGACCTACAGGATTTTATGATGAGGCATTTGATGGGTGGGATGGTACAACAGGGCACCACTTACCAAAAGATAATTGGATAATGAACAAAGCTCTTTATTTATTAAGGATACATGATGAAAAATATAATTTTTAGTTTGATGTTATTACTAAGTAGCAATGTAATTGCTCAACAAGTATATTGTACTAACTACCCTAATGGGAACACTATATGTGTAGATGGTAGAACAGGGCAACAAATCATTTATAGGAGAGGGTTATGAGAGTATATAAAAACAGAGCAATATTACAATTCATAGATGATTGGATTATAAATTATGAATTTACATTTGATATGAAGTATCAATTCACTATAGCGGATCATTATAAAATAAAGAATACTCTCTTTGTGTATGAAGAAAGAAATTTCATAGATGCTGTTGAATTTTTAATGATAGATGTGGAAGAAAAAACTGGGTATGTTTTTGAGAAACGGATGAATGAGAATACTAACCTTTGATACAGAAACAACCACTAGTAACAAGGGACATTTTGCTGATAGAAATAATAAGTTAATTGTTACGGGTACTAAGTGGTTAGGTGAGTCTACAGTGTGTAATTATAATTTACAATCTGTTAAAGAAATTATTAATCAAGCCGATATGTTAGTAGGGTTTAATATTAAGTTTGATTTACATTGGTTAGACAATGTTGGAATAGATACAACCAACAAACAAATTTGGGATTGTCAAATAGCTGAGTTTCTTTTAGAGAGTCAACTAAACACATACAATAGCCTTAATGATGCTTGTCGTAAGTATGGACTTGAGGAGAAGATAGATGTAGTTAAGACAGAGTATTGGGATAAAGGTATTGACACAGATCAAATACCTAGAGACATCCTTAATGAATATCTAGCTAAAGATTGTGAACTAACTGAGCAAGTTTTTCTTAGACAAAGAGAGGAATTTAAAACAAGACATCCTAACCTACTTAAACTATTTAAACTTGAATGTAGAGACTTAGTAGTATTAAAGGAGATAGAACGTGCAGGACTTAGATTCGACACAGACGGAGCAAGAGCTGAAGCAGCAGAACTGGAAGGTAAGATGGCTACTATGGTTAATACAATTATTGATATTGTTGGGAACATCCCTTTTAATCTTAATAGCAATGATCATTTGTCTGCTATATTATACGGGGGTACTATTACTGAAACCGTTAGAGAACCTGCTGGAGTATTTAAGACAGGGGCAAGGGTCGGTCAAATAAAGTTTAAGAATGTAGATGTAGAGCATAAACTACCAAGACTGGTTAATCCCCTTAAAAACACTGAGACATCCAAGAGTAGGAAGCTCAGAGAAAAAGGGGAGACACAGGAAGAAAAAACATGGGAAGTTAACACAGATACATTGAAACAATTAAAGGCAACAGGAAAGGCTAAGAAGATATTAGATGTATTGTTTGAATACTCAGCAATGGAGAAACTAAGAAACACTTATCTTCTTGGATGGTCAGACTTAATTGATAAGATGAACTGGCCAAAAGATATGATACATGGTAATCTAAATCAAACCTCTGTTGTAACTGGGAGACTTAGTTCTACTAAGCCTAATATGCAGAATGTAGATAAACAGACAAAGAGATATATAGTGAGTAGATATGCTAATCAACATTGACATTAAAGGGTTAGAAGTTGTATGTGCTGCATATCTTTCTAAAGATGAAGTTTTATGTAAAGAGTTAACAGATGGTGTCGATATACATCAAGACAACCAAACTAAATTCAATCTACCTTCACGGCTGATAGCAAAGATATTTAAGTTTAGATTGTTATATGGAGGTACAATATTTCATAGAGACTCTGATTTTATTCCAGTGTCTAAGGATAAGAAATATTGGGATGGGGTTATAGAGAAGTATTATAATAAATATAAGGGAATAGGTTTATGGCACAAATCCTTGATAAAAGAAGTACAAGAGACTGGTAAGATACAAATGTTAACAGGACGTAATTATAAGTTCGAGTATACACATAACTACAGAGGGGAACTTGAACTTCCGTTAACGACAATAAAAAATTATCCAGTCCAGGGATTTGGAGCCGATGTTATGAAGATTATACGGATTGATATGTATAATCGAATGTGTAAGCAAATGGAAGTAGAATGGCAACATGTAGGAACTGTGCATGATTCATTAGTGTATGATGTAAATGGAGGAGAAAAAATAGTTGAACAAGTAGCAAATATATTTTATAATGTGTGTAATGATTTCCCTACAAACTTTGAGAAAGTATTTGGTACACCATTCTTTCTTAAGGTGGGTGGTGAAGTCGAATTTGGAAATAACTTAAAGGAAATGAATAAATATGGAAGTTAAAGGTAAAGTGGTAGCAGTGGAGATTGATGTACAAGTACCTAAGAAAGATGGAACAACCTATCCAGGTACAATCCTTAGATACATAGATAGTAATAATAAATCAGCAGATCAGTCTTGGCATGAAAATGCTTTTAAGTATAATAAGCCAATGTTATCTACCCTTAAGCAATTGAAAGCAGGGGATGTAATTACGATAGTTAAGGAGAAAAAGGGTGAGTTTTGGAATGTAAGCGAGATTAAGATGGGTGGTGAAATGTCTGCTGCACCAGCATCTAGCTCTAGCAGTAGTGGGACGGTCAACAAAACAAGCTCTACATATGAAACACCAGAAGAACGTGGTATGAGACGTGCCCTTGATAAAGAGAAGTTTGACTTTGAGAAGTCTAAACAAAAACTCATTATTAAACAAAGTTCATTATCAAATGCTATTGACTTTTTAAAAATGGTTCCAGGAGAGCATAATGTAGATGAGGTTATCGAAACTGCTAACATCTTCTATGCTTATGTTTTAGATGATGGAGTCTAAATTTAAGTTAGGGGATGTCGTTATTGTAGCAGGTAATCTACAATATGTTGGTAGGGTTATAGCCATTCAGGGAACAGAATCAAGGGATTTAGTTTCAATTAACTACTTACTTGATAAACTAAATGGTTGGATACCTGAACATAAACTAGATGGTGTACAGCAGTGATAGCCCTAATTGATGGGGATACTCCAGTATTTGTGGCAGCACTAAGTTCAGAGGATGGTGAGCTTTGGCAAGCCACCTCTCGACTAGATAGGATGATAGAGAACATTGCTAGTGATAGTGGTGCTAGTGAATATAAGATTTTTGTATCAGGTGGAACTAACTTTCGTAAAGAGCTAGATAGTAATTATAAGGCTAATAGAAATGCTGAAGATCCTAAATATAGGGCAGATTGTAAGCTCCACCTTATCAAAACATATGGGGCTATTGAGGCAGATGGCTTTGAAGCTGATGACTTATGTGGTATTTACCAAGGCGAAAATACTATTATATGTGGGATCGACAAAGACCTGCTACAAATTCCTGGGAAGCACTTTTCTTGGGAACTTACACGAAAAGGGAAGGTTGTACGTGAGAAATGTTTTACTGAAGTATCGGAAATAGAGGGACTTAAGTTCTTTTACAAGCAACTTCTAATAGGAGATACATCAGATAATATTAAGGGAGTATATAAAGTTGGAGAAAAGAAAGCCGATAAGATTATAGACCCTCTTAATGATGAACAAGAAATGTACGAGACAGTGTTAGAGTTATATGAGGGAGATGAGGAAAGACTTATAAGGAATGCAGATCTATTATGGATCTGGAGAGATTACGGAATTACTTATTCAATCAGAAAGGAAATGTTATGTTAACAGCAATAGTTATATTTGTATTATTATATGTAGCAATCTATCTCACCACTCGTGATAAATGATTAGTCCAGTGGAGGATTGGACTGTAGCTAAGTTCAAGTCTTTCATTGTATCTGCTTTAAGGGGGGCTTTTAGACGTTATCCCCCTAAGCAACAATGTATAGAACAAGCTTACACTAAGACCAAGATTAACAAGAAATCTAACAGAAAAGCAAAGCATTATAAATGTGCACATTGTAAACAAGAATTTCCTAGAACAGATGTACAAGCTGACCATATAGTTCCTATAGTGGATCCAAAAAAGGGGTTTGTAGATTGGAATACATGGATAGAAAGGGCTTTTGTTGGTAAAGAATGTTTTCAATGTTTATGTTTAGAATGTCATAAAATAAAATCAATGGAAGAACGAAAGAAATGAAATATATAGTAATTCCTGACGTACAAGCAAAGCCAGATGATGATTTTAAATTTCTCTCTCATATAGGAGAATACATTGCTTGGGAAAAACCTGATGTTATAGTGCAGATAGGAGATTTTGCTGATATGCAAAGCCTCTCTTCTTATGATGTTGGTAAGAAAGCTTTTCAGGGTAGGACAGATAGTGCAGACATAGATGCTTCCATCGCAGCTATGGATGCATTAATGCTTCCTATCCTTAGAGAGCAAGTCAAATTAGAAAAGAGTCATAGAAAGAGATGGAACCCAAAATTATACTTGACATTAGGAAATCACGAAGCTAGAATAGACAAAGCTATTAACTCAGACAGAAAGTTAGAGGGTCTTATATCTACTTCTGACCTACGTTATGAGGAGTATGGATGGAATGTTTCTCCATTTTTGCAACCAATTATCCTTGACAACATCTGTTTTTGTCATTATATTTGTGCAGGAGTTATGGGAAAGCCTATAACCAATCCTAAATTGCTAGCTAGTAAGAAGCATATGAGTGTTATAGTCGGTCATCAGCAAGGTAGAGACATAGCCTATTCAACAAGAGCTGATGGTAAACATATCACTTGTATTATTGCAGGAAGCTGTTATAATCATGATGAGGGCTACATGAACTACCAAACAAATAATCATTGGAGAGGAATAATACAGCTTGACAATGTGAATGATGGTGAGTATGATGAGCACTTTATATCTTTAAAACATTTGGAAAATATTTATGAATAAAAAGAGTTTAATTGGTTTACTAATGTTGTTTAGCAGTGGTACAGCTTTTGCAAGTTTAATTCCCACTGCCCTAGTTCCTGTAGAAGTTTCAATAGGTACTTCTACGTATAACCCAATAGGGCATTATTGGATACAGTCATTCAATGTAGAGAACACTTCAACAGATAGAAACAAAGTTGTCGTTATGTTTGGGTTAAATGTAGAACCTGATAGTTTCTTTCAAGTTGGTACACCTGGAGGATGGAGTCAAGTTGATGCAGATCCACAATGGGATTTAACATATCGTACTAGACCAGTACCAGGGGCAGAACTTCTACCGACAACTTATGACATAGTTTGGGATACTCCACATGACCGCAATGGAATACATGCAGGAGAAACAAAAGGTGGATTTAATGTAAGGTTTAATGGGGATGTTCTCCCTTCTGTAACTGACTATCATTGGTTTGCAGTGATACGTACTATCGGTGATGGAGGAGGTGGAACAGATACAGGTGGTGGATGTATTGGACAATGTGGTAATAATACAGTACCTCTCCCATCAACTTTATTATTAATGTTATTAGGAGTTGTAGCCCTTGTTCGACGAGTATAATTTTATAAGCTTTACATTCGAGAATGAACTGATGCAAGAAAGCCTCTCCCTAAGAAGGGAGGCATTTGTAGAAGAATCAAAGATATTTGAGCAAGAAGAGTTGGACGATCATGATATAAATAGCGTACACATTCTAGTACAACACAAAGAAAGTTGTAGATATGTAGCAACAGCTAGACTTATCATGAAAGACTTACCCAGTTTAATCAACCCATTTTTTACTATCAAGAGGAAACCAGTAGAGCATGGGTTAGGTGAGATAAGTAGGATATGTGTACCAAGAGGGCGTATAGGTGGATTAAATATAAAAACTCCAGCCTCATTAGCTCTTTTTGCCGGTATAATTAGAACATCACTAAATCATAAATTAACTAGTTGGATAACGTGTATGGAACCTAGATTAAATAAGCTCTTGAATAAAAATCATCTAGGTTTAATACAGATTAGTGATTTAGGTAAATATTATGGTATAAGAGCAATATATTATGGTAAGATAGGGGATGTAGTGTATAATGTACATCGAAAAGATAAACAATTATTTTATGGAATGGGGAAGGTGAAAGTAGATGAACTCTAATATAGACGAAATTATGGAAAGACTAAAAAATATGGATCAAGACTCAGTAGTAGATATGTTAATGCTTTCATCAGATGATATTGTTAATCGATTTGTTGATCGAATTGAGGATAGAATGGACTATTTTGAAAATGAGTTTAACATAGATACGGATGACTATGAGTAAGAGACTTGCTGTAACTATAGAAGATTTAAGAACAATTGAACCTAGAACATCCACACAAGGGAGTTTTTGGAAAAACTGGAAAGAGTATGATGTACATGTTCTTTCTGGTTATGCTGGTACAGGAAAGTCTTTTATCTCTGTATATAAAGCTCTTGAGGACATACTAGGAGTTAACAGAAAGTTTAAACAACTTATTATTATTCGTAGTGCTGTCCCCACTAGAAATATAGGAGCATTACCAGGGGATTTAGAAATCAAAGGGTCAGTATACGAAGCTCCCTATTATGAAATATGTGCTGATCTATTCCGTAGAGCAGATAGTTATGAGAGACTAAAAGCCCAAGGTAAGATACACTTTTGTCTAACCTCTTACATCAGAGGTATTACTTTTGATAATTCAATCATTTTAGTTGACGAGATGCAGAATATGAACTATCATGAACTATATTCTGTAATGACAAGGGTAGGGGAGAATAGTAAGATAGTGTTCTGCGGAGATTTTAGACAAGCAGATACTAAGGACACAGGTATTGATAAGTTCCTTAAGGTGTTAGAGAGAATGAGAAATACTAAATCTGTTATGTATTCTTTCTTTATTGGAGACATTCTAAGAAGTCAGATAGTTAAAGACTTTATTATTGCAGATGAAGAACTGAAAAGTATTAAGGAGAGTAAAAAATGAGATGCGGGGTGATTAAATGAGTAATGTCACATTAAGCGGGGCATATTTGGCAGATTCAGATTTGAGCGGTTCTGTCTTAATCGATGTAGATCTTAGCAGGGCTAACTTGGGTGAAGCTATTTTGAGTGGGGCTATTTTGAGTGGGGCTAATTTGAGTGGGGCTATCTTGAGTGGGGCTTACATGGTACGGACTAACCTAAGTGGAGCTATCTTGAGTGGGGCTTACATGGTACGGACTAACCTAAGTGGGGCTATCTTGAGTGGGGCTTACATGGTACGGACTAACCTAAGTGGGGCTAACTTGAGTGGGGCTAACTTGAGAAATGCAAACTTGGACTTGGCTAACTTGGAGGACGCGGATTTGAGAGGTGCAAACTTGGAGGGCGCGTATTTGAGAGGTGCAAACTTGAAAGGTGCGGATTTGAGTGGGGCTTTTGTGGACGAAGCAGACTTCGACGGCGCGGATCTGAGAGGAGCAACCGGTTTAGACTCTACGAATGGGGCGGCGCGTGGCTTGGAATAAATAAATTAAGGGGATATTAGTATGATCAATAAATATGAAATCAAAAAAGGCTATGCGAACATAATTGGAGAAATTAGAAAATGACAACTAGTGCTAAGGTAATAGCAGATTCAATTAGTGAGGCTGGTATACGTATAACAACGATGCAGTTGAGATACCCGCTGATTATACATGGGGAAGCTAAAACACACAGACGTTTCAGTATTAGTGACGATGATCAATATGAGCTAGTGCTGAAACAAGAGGTAGGCTTTATGGACGATAAGATGTTGTCTCGTAATGCTGCTAGTAATAGAGCTATCCCTACCAAGAATATATTGGAGCAGGTAGAGAATTGTGCTTTCTACCCACAAAGTTGGGGCAGGAACCAACCAGGGATGCAAGCGGATGAGGAACTTAACGAAGCGGATTCAAGGGAAGCAGATGGAGAGTGGGAAATGGGCATTAATGGCGCTATAAAACATGCCCAAAAGTTAAGTGTTATAGGTGTACATAAGCAGTTGGCCAACAGGTTGTTAATGCCATTCCAGTATATCGAAGTTATAGTAACAGCTACGGAATGGGATAATTTCTTTAAACTTAGGATACACAACGCTGCACAACCGGAGATGCAAACACTTGCAATTAGGATGCAAGAAGCTATGAATTACAGCTGTCCAAAGGACTTGAAACCTGGTGAATGGCATTTACCTTATGTAGATTTTCCAGGTTCTAGAGGAAAAGAACTTGTCCTGGAAAAGGCTATTAAATGTTCTGTTGCTAGATGTGCTAGGGTCAGTTATCTAAACCATGATAACAGTACACCGGATGTAGAAAAAGACATAGCTCTAGCAGATATGTTATTAGCAGCAGGACACATGAGTCCCTTCGAGCATATAGCTACACCTATGAATTTTGCTAAGGATACATTTGAATTGGCTTGGGAAAATGGTGTTACCCACAAGGACAGAGATAATAATTTCTGGAGTGGTAATTTTAGAGGTTGGATACAACACAGGGCTTTAATATAATGGGTTATAAAGAGAGATCTTGGTGTTATTCATCCGTTAAATGTATTGATGGTGTATGTACTAATACATTATGTTATAGAAATTTCACAGAAGATGAGCATAAGAAAGCTGTACAATGGTGGGGAGATGCAAATTTCCCTATAGTTTTTACAGAGATGAGAACTAACAAATGTGGATATAAAAATGATTGATAAATTGTCAGAGAAAGTGTTAGAATGGGCAGCAGAAAGAAATATATTATTAGGTAGTACATCTAAGGATCAATATATAAAACTTGTAACTGAAGTTGGGGAATTAGGGGATGCTCTATGTGAGGAAGATGGAGATAAAATAGAGGATGCTATTGGAGATATTTTAGTTTTACTAACTATAATAGCCTCTATGGAAAAAACTCCACTTGCAGAATGTTTTGAACTAGCTTATAATTCTATTAAAGATAGAAAAGGTGTTATGTACAATGGAGTGTTCATTAAGGAATCTAATATAATGTATAATGATATTGTCCGTAGACTAGTATTAAGTGAGGTTGTTAATGAAATCTAATAGACGTAGGTTAATATGGTTCCACAAAAAGGAGGGTAATGTATGAGAAGATTAGCAAAGATGCAGACACCTACGGATATATTCAGAATTGAATATCCAGAGATAGAAGAGTTCACAAGAGAACAACTAAAAGTATTCTGGACAGCAGATGAGATTAAAGTTGAGAAAGACATTCAAGATATTAAAACAAACTTAACTACTGCAGAACAGCATGGAGTGTTCACAACCTTAAAGCTATTCACCCTATATGAAATGAAAGCAGGTAGTGATTATTGGACAGACAGATTCATGAAGATGTTTCCACGACATGAATTTGCAGGGATGTCAGCAACCTTTGGTATGTTTGAGCTAGCAGTACATAAACCTTTTTATAATAAAATTAATGAACTTCTACATGCCACAGATGATTCTTTCTACACAGAGTATAAACATAATCCAATACTTTCTGCTAGAATGAAAAGTATTGATGAGGTTGTAGATAAAACAGATCCATTTGTATCTTTAGCTTGCTTTAGTATTGTAGAGGGTGCTATACTATATAGCTCATTTGCTTTCTTAAAACACTTTCAGTCCTTAGGAAAAAACAAACTAATGAACGTGGTTAGGGGAATTAATTTCTCTGTTAGAGATGAGAACATTCATGCCCTCGCAGGTGCTTGGTGTTTCAATAAACTGAAACATGAATTAAACAGAGGTGGTATAGCAGATGATGGGTGGGTTAGATTAATGGAGGAAATATATACCTTCGCATTAAATGTAGCAGAACATGAGAAAGAAATTATCAATATGATTTTTGAAGATGGGGATATTGAGGGGATTACTAAAGAGGATATGCACCACTTTGTACAGAATAGAATAGATTTTTGTTTAGGTAATTTAGGACTTGACTATCTGTTCAATGCACCCCATTCTAAGATTAATGATTGGTTCTACAAAGGGATTAATAACTATCAGTTTAATGATTTCTTCACTGGTGCAGGAAGGGAGTATACTAGGGATTGGAATGAAAAGGGGTTCGTATGGTAAATAAGTATAGTGATGAGAGAAAGCAAGGTCAAAAAGATGGTAATATTCCAGAATGGTTTACTACCCAAGGTTATCAGCTATTTGAAAAGAAATACTTATGGGCAGATACAGTTAGAGATCAATATAAAGCTATAGCACGTACTGCTGCTGTATGGTTACAATTTACCCCTTGGGAGGAATTAGCATATGATAAATTCTTTTCTCTTCTTTGGAACGGCTGGTTGTCTCCTTCTACTCCTATTCTGGCTAATATGGGAACTGAAAGAGGATTACCAATTAGTTGCAGTGGTGGATACATTGGTGATAGTATCGATGGGTTTTATACTGCTAGGAGAGAAACTGCAATCTTAACTAAGCATGGGTTTGGTACATCAGGCTACTTAGGTGACATTAGACCTAGAGGTAGTAATATCTCTATTGGTGGTACAGCATCAGGAACCCTACCTGTTTACAAGGGGTTTGTTAGAGACATGCAGGAAGTTAGCCAAGGAGCTACACGTAGAGGAGCATGGGCAGGTTATCTCCCTATTGATCATGGAGACTTTGATGAGCTTGCAGATTTATTACATGCAACACCAGATGATTTAAATGTAGGATGGGTTATAAACCATAAGTTTATTTCTGAGCTGGATGAGCAACATCCAGAAGCTGTAAGACGTTATCAGAAAGCATTGAAGATAAAGATGATAACAGGTAAAGGTTATTTCTTCTTTGTAGATAAAGCTAATGCCCATAGACCGGAAAGCTATAGAAATAATAACCTAGACATCAAGGCTACGAATCTCTGTACTGAAATAATGTTACACTCTTCTAAAGACTATACATTCACTTGTGTTCTCTCTAGTATGAACCTAGCTAAGTATGATGAGTGGAAGGATACAGATGCAGTATTTTGGGCTACCCTATTCTTAGATTGTGTGGTTGAAGAGTTCTTATGGAAAGCTAAAGACATTCCTGGGTTAGAGAAAGCTGTAGAATTTACAAAAAATGGTAGAGCATTAGGACTAGGTGTTTGTGGATTTCATACATATCTACAACAGAATGGTTTACCGTTTGAGAGTTTAGATGCTCAATATTTAAATTCTAATATATTCTCTAGTTTAAGAATTGAAACAGAGAAAGCTACACGTGCTTTAGCTAGAGAGTTTGGAGAGTCTCCTTGGTGTAAAGAGACAGAAAGGAGAAACACCCATCTGATGGCAATAGCTCCAACAAAGAGTACAGCATTAATTATGGGAGGAATATCTGAAGGGATTAATCCAGATCCAGCAATGACATATACACAGACAACATCTGCTGGTGAAGTGGAAAGAATTAATCCAACATTGTTAAATTTAATGAAACAGAAAGGCGTATATAATGAAAAACGAGTTAATGAGATTGTTAAGAATTTCGGAAGTGTACAAGGAGTTGACTGGCTTTCAGACGTGGAAAAAGTGGTATTTAGAACAGCTTTTGAAATTGATCAAGGAGTTGTCCTACGACTTGCAGCTCAGCGGCAAAGATATATTGATCAAGGGCAAAGCCTTAATTTATTTTTTGCGAGTAACGCTCCCGAAGAATATATCAGTAGAATACACAAAGAGGCATTTAAGAATCCAGATATTCTCTCTCTGTATTACTGCTACAGTAAAGCAGGAGTTAAAGCCTCAGAAGGATGTCTAGCATGTCAGTAGACTACGACAAAGCTTTAAAGGATGCTGAAGAAGAAGAGACTAATGATTTTATAGCTATACATATTCTTGCTATGCAAGACATAATAATGGCTATGCTACATTCCCATACAATTGTAGAGGGGGAGGACTTAACCTTCCCCAAAGTAATTAATTGGGCTTATGAAGATATTCCTCTACGGTTTACATTAGTAATAACTGAACCCGTAGAGAACGAGAGTATTATATATCAACCTTTAATGAATGATTTAAAATATCACTAATATGAAAACAGAGATTGAAGATGACAACAATTAGAGACATGGTGAACTCCCCTTCACATTACACTCAGGGGAAAATAGAATGTATTGATGCTATTAAGAGCTGTTTAACTAAGGAGCAATATATTGGTTTTCTCAAAGGAACCATATTTGCTTATACATGGAGGATGGGATTTAAGGATGACATGTTACAGGAAGCAGGGAAGATAGAATGGTACATTAAACGTTTACAAAAGGAACTAACAGATGTATCAAATGCAGTTTAAATATACCGGTCAACAGATAGGTATTCGCCCTCTAGGCATAAAAGGGAGGGTGTTAGGTATAAACTTATCAGGAAGTGGTATTACTTAT
>ERZ869921.975-NODE-975-length-13656-cov-5.579884_pt1 | contig 13656 bp, 22 predicted proteins | sample MGYA00579310_ERZ869921 | MGnify/ENA primary metagenome ERZ869921 (study PRJEB32216, sample SAMN09231816) | wastewater metagenome | place: USA: Maryland | collected 2016-06-21 | study: EMG produced TPA metagenomics assembly of the PRJNA472060 data set (Reclaimed...
CGGTTCGCGTTTCAGCGGCCTGCTGCTTGGCGGTGTGCTCTAGCACTCATGATCCGCTGGCATGATCGGCAGTTGGTCGACCTCACGCCCCGAGGTTCAATCACCATATCCACGAAACCCGATGTCCCGCACACCGGACGCCATCGCACAGGATCAGCCGCTCCCATGCTGGAAAGCATCATCACGTGATACTTCGCCAAACCGCCTGTGGTAAGCGGGAGGATCCCTAGATGGGTGTAGGATAAATCATCCGCATCTTTTTTCATGCTGGGCGTCCTTGGGCGTGGCTCTGCGAGTTAAGCGATGCGGTTATTCCGGCTCGATCTGTCAAGCAATGCGATCAAAGCCAGATCGAAGATTTGATCGGCGGCCTTGGCGGCCTCGATGATGTGGCGGTCGTTCTCGGGGCCGATCGGATCCTTCGCGAACCGAAGGTCTCCCGGATCGGTGGCCCGGAAGGCGAAGAGGTTCGTCACGACCAGGCGTTCGTAATCCCAGGCCATCGCGAATCGGATGCACCGCCGGATCGTCGGGTCGTCCGCCGTCGCGTCCGCCGTGCTGGGGTTGAGCATGATGAAGTTGACCGTGCGGGCTTGCGACTCGAACAGCGTTACGCCGGTGGCCCGGGTCAGGAGATAGCGATATGTACCGCAGTCGCTGATGATGGCGCTCACGCCCTGGCCTCCTTGGGCGGGAAGTACTCCGGGCCGGGCCGGAGGTGCCGGGGCAGCCTCTCGCGACCCGTCACGGCCTTGCGGACCCGCACGAGCGACTGCTGGGCCTCGCTGAGGCCGATGCCCATGATCCGGGCGACGTCGGGGAAGCTGACGGGCTCGCCGGTCTCTAACCCGAACCGGAGCCGGATGGCCCGACGGTCGGTGTCGCGCGGGATGGCGTCCAGGATGGCCTGCGCCTCGACACGGGCCTCGGCGGCCTCGCGGTCGCGGGTGTCGTCGGTCGCGACCGCGAGCCACATCTCCCGGCCGCCCCTGCCGGGGTCGTACCGGATGCGGGAGACCTTGCGGGCCATGACGGACCGGGCCGCGTCGACCTGGGGCTGGGTCATGCCGCTGTAGAGCTTCGAGGACCGGCCTCTGGACTCGCCCTTGAGGTAGGCCGCGACGTTGGCCGGGATCGACAGCGGGGACGCGTGGGCATAGCAGAGCCGGCCGATGCGGTTATCCATCCAGTAGGCCGAGTAGGTCTGGAACCGGATCCCCATCTCGGGGTCGAACCGGTCGACCGCGTCCAGGAGACCGATCCGGGCCTCCTGGAGCAGGTCGTCGAACTCGTGCCGGCCCTTGGCGTGCGGCCAGTATCGCTTCGCCCGCAGGACCGCCCAGCCCTCCATGCGTTCGACCAGCTCGTCCCGGGCCGCCATGTCGCCGGCCCGCGCCCTCCGGGCCAGGTCGGTCTGCTCGGCGGGCGTCATGATCCTGGAGTATCGCCTCACGGCCTCACCTCGCTCTCGCGCTCGCGCCGGCGGTCGTTCCACCGCCGCTGGCGTCGCCTGTACTCGTCCACGACCATCCGGGCCGCGGCCTCGGGCGACAGGCCCGAGACCGACGCCAGCTCCTCGGTCGCGCCCATGAACGTCACCGACAGCTCGTAGGCGTCCATGCCGGCGACCCGGCAGGCCCGGATGCGGCCGACCGTGGCGCCGTCGGCCCGGACGAACGAGACCCCGTCACGACCCGCGATCAGGACCATCGTCGCCTCCGGCCAGGTGGGGATAGGAGCCCTGGATCAGCTCCAGGCGGTTCACGTCCCTGGCGATGTCGCGACGGAGCGCGTACAGCTCGTCGAACAGGCCCGAATCGCCGCAGGCCGACATCTTCCAGTTCACGTCCTCGATCGCATCGAGCAGCGACTGCCCGGCGCGGCAGAGGGTCGAGGCCCGGGGCCTCTCGGGTGCGGTGGCGGTCGTCATGGTGTGGGGCCTTTCCGGAATTGCCGCCATTCGCGGATCCAGCCGACTGTTGTGGCGTTTGCGGCCTTCGTCTCATCCGCGCACAGCGAGGACAGCCAGGCCCAGCCGAGCGAGAGTTCCGGCCTCTGCATCGCGTCGACGTCGTCGGGCCGGATGCACAGGAAGGGGCAAGAGAAGTCCTTGCGGACGAGATGCCGGAAGTCGATGGTCGGGGTGCTCATCATGAAGCCGTGAGTAAACGTCCAGAAGTTGTCGGCCCCGATGAATCGCTCCAGCAGCTCGTCGAACGTCGCCGTCCCGTAGTCGATGATGCCGTAGATCAGCCGCTCCTGCGGGATCGCGGCCAGGGCGTCCAGGAATCCCCATACCGAATCCCTGTGGTGCTCGGGCTCGAACCAGTCGCCGCCGCAGCCGCACCATCCATGCCCGTTGACCCAGGACACATGCCGATGGTCGTCATCTTCGTTGATCTTGTCGTTGCACACGCGACAGTAGTAATAATAGTCGTCGCATCTCTCGCACCGGCCGAAGTCGAGGTCGTCCGGGTCGCATAGCACATTGCAGTCGGCGCAGCGTTTCCGCCGCTTCGCCTTGGTCGTCATCGTCCCTTCCTCCCGCCGTCGAGTCCCATCAGGTAGGCCCCCAGGACCGCCCCGGCGAACGCCAGGGCCAGGATCGCGTAAACCATCGGGGCCTCCCGTCAGGCGGCGGCGTCGCGGCCGACCCGGACCCGGACGCCCCGCGACCTCTCGGCCGCCCGCAACGACTCCCACGCGGACCGGAACGCCCCCTCGGCGGCCTCGGTCCGGAAGTGCTGGGGCAGGGCCGGGTCGGACCCGAATACCAGCGCGGGCCTGGCCCCCGCGAGGCCGAGCGTCAGGCACCACCGGCCCATGCCGTCCTCGGACAGCTCCACGGCGTGGTGGGCCCAGGCCCACCGGGCCAGGACGCCCCGCCGCCTCTCCATCGCGCCCCGGGCGATCACGAGCCTCGCCAGGGCCACCCTCTGCTTGTCCACGCTCATTCGAAGCTCCTGTCCAGGGGGATCGTCAGGGGCACGGGCCGCTTGCGCGACCGCCATCGGTCCAGGGTCATCAGCGACCGCCTCAGCAACGCGACCAGGGCCCCGAACGCCGCCACGACGACTCCGGCGATCAGCAGCATCTCGGGCCTCCGGTTGCGACGCCCGATCAGCCGGGCGACGTTGTAGAATCTAATACAGAAGAATTGCAGAATCAATACAAATCCTGCAAGAATCAATCGGCGGTGCGGAACCCAATGAATGCCAGGGCATTGCGGCGTGATCGCGTTGGAGACGTCGTGCCAATGGTGTTGGCGATGCTATAAGAAAATCGTTGCGGAATCGCGGATCCGGGTTAAGTTGGAAGTGTAGGAAGCAGCGGACTCATGGAGGGTCCGTCCTCAATGGATGAGGCACGCCGGGGCGACCCGGCGTCGGGGCTTGGCCGATGAAGACCCGATGGAAACCCGGCGCAGGGCTGCGGGACCCCGGTCCCGTGCTGCTGGTCGGCAACCGGGCGGTCTGGTCGGAGGCCACGATCCCCCTGGAGTGCAGATCCGAGCACGTCCCGGACTGCACGTGCGGCTGCCGCCGCCCTCTCGGCGCGGCCACTTCCCGGCGAGGGTCGATCCTCGCCCTGGAAGCAGACCCGGACTCGCGGGTAACGATCGACCGGGAGCGGTGTCCGAACGGATGCGGGCACCGCGACCTCGTGCGCGAACGCCGACTCGGCCTGAACCGCATCTGCCTGCGGTGCTACTGCTGGACGTACGACCCGCCGGACTGGCGCCAGCTGGCGTCCTCCAGGCGGGTCCTGCCGTCCTACCACATCCAGACCGAGCCGGTCCGCCGCCTGACACGCAAGCAGCTCCGGGCCCGCTGGTTCGGGCCCACATTGCCACCGCGCCGGGTGGTCTACCGCCCTTCCTGACGGAGCCGCCCTTGGACGGCGACCACGACGGCTGGTTCCGGACCGCCCTGGGCGTCATGGGCTGCTTCGCCCTTGCCTCCATGCTGGTGACGACGTGGCTCCTCAGGCGGGGCCCGGGTCGCCGGCCTCACCGCTAGAGGGATTGCGATGCGTTCACTCCTGCGTTCGTCGCTGGCCGTCGGTGTCCTGGCGTGCCTGGCCCTGTTCGATGCCTCGACGGCCCACGCCCAGGCGACTCAGGGCTATCGATTCGGCGGCCGTCGCCACATGGCGTACTCCTCGGCCCCGTCCTGCGCCTCAGGCCAGTGCGGGACCTACCAGGCCGTCCCCCAGGTCAGCTACGCGACGCCCGCCGTCCAGCCGGTCCAGTGGGGCCAGGCCTCGCAGGTCGCGACCCAGGCCCAGCCGGATCCGCTCGTCTACACGGTCGCGACCACGGTGCCGTCGTACATGCAGCCCGCCCAGGCGCCGGCGCAAGCCCAGCCGCAGGCCGACCCCTACGGATTCGTCGCCTGGCTCAACGGCGTCAGGGCCCAATCGGGCCTCGGGGCCGTGCAGTACGACCCGAACCTGTCGGCCTGGGCGGCCAGCAACTCGCAACGCGGCTTCGGCCATTCCGTCAGGGCCGGGCGAAGGCAGAACGTCGGCATGGGGGCCTTCGGGACCGTGTGCCAGATGTGGCTCGCCAGCGGCCCGCACCGCGTCGCCCTCCTGGACCCCGGCATCACCCGCGTCGGCATCGCCAACGCCGGGGGCGTGTGGACGTTCAACGGCGACTGATCCTCATGTGATGGCCTCGTGACGGCCATGTGATCGATCCCGGCCGACGGAAGGCCGGCGGCTGTGCCGCCACGGAAGGGACTGCGATGCGAGACGAGATCGTCGGTTTCGGAACCCTGCCCCCGATCACGAGGACGCTCCCCATGTACACCGATGTGGTAGTCGGCGTCGGCACCATCGACCTCCTCACTCGGACGCCGCCCCCGGCGCCCACCGTGCACTTCGACCCGGCCCCGGCCGACATTTACGTCGTCCCCGAGGGCACGGTCACGATCGTCTATCCCCTGCCGGCCCACGCCAAGGGCGACATCATCCCGGTCGTCCTGGCCGTCGCGGTCATCCGGCCCGAGGACGAGATGCCGACCGACGCGGCCGGCATCCTGGCCCTCCGGACGGCCTACGCGGAGGTCGAGGTCGCGGACCTCAGCATCGGCCTCCCGGACGACGCCAGCGTCCCCAGCAGCCTCCACCCGGTCCCGATCGACTGCAAGGGGCTGTTCCGGGGCCGCGAGTCGAAGCTCGTCGGGCCCAAGTTCGCGGCCGTGGCCCGGTACTACATCCCGGACGCCCCGACGCCGGATCCCGAGCCCACGCCGGACCCGGAGCCCGCCCCCGAGCCGGCCCCGCCGGATGAGTTCCCGCCGCCCGAGCCCGAGACGCCCGCCTGAAGGGATCTGCTGGCCCGCGTCCGCCGGTGGATCGCGGGCCTGTCCTGACGCCGCACAACTCGATGCCCCGCCCGCTGAGAGGAGGTTGATCCTACCAGCGGCGCGGGTCGGGGCGTTCTGCGAATCACCTTCTCCAGCCCCCTCAAGGCTCGTCGCGAGACGCCCGGGGCCGCCCATCCGAGGGATCGACCGATGCTCAAGGCCGTGCAGCTGCTCGCCGTCGCCGGCGTGCTCGTCCTCTGGACGGGCCTGGCCGGCGAGTCCCGTTCGAAAGCCCAGGACCCGGGCCCCGCGCCGGCCCCGCCGCCCTCGGCCCCCGACGTCGCCAAGTCCGTCATCACGCTGTTCGACGGCCGACCGGTCCCGGAAAAGTGGCGGCTCGGCTTCAGCATCCCGCTCAGCGCGGCCAAGTCGACGGCCGGCACCAGGCCCGAGTCGGTCCGGTGGTACGTGGAGCCGGCCGAGTTCGACGCCTACTGCGTCCGGCGGGACCAGGGCCGCTCGATCGACATCCAGACCGGCATCGAGCCCGTGCGGCTCCGGGTCCGCCTGGCCGTGGCCAGGGGCGACACGTTCGACGAGTCCACGGTCGAGATCCAGGCCGGCGAGAAGCGGCCCGACCCGCCGGCCCCGCCGGCCCCGCCGCCCAACCCCGTGGACCCGCCCCCGGTGCCGCAGCCCCCGACGCCCCCCGACGGCGCGTTCACGAACCCGAAGATCAAGGCCGCCGCCGCCGAGTTCTTCCGCGGCTTCGGCCAGGACTACGCCCAGGCGGCGGCCCGGACCCGGATCGCCCCCCAGCCGTACAACGACCTCGTGAAGCAGCAGGCCGCGGCCAAGCAGCTCCGGGCCAAGGCCCTGTCGGAGGCCGTCGACGCCCTGGTGTTCCCCCAGGTGGACGACAAGACGGGGCTGTTCCGCGACAAGGCGGCGGCGGCCGAGGCACTCCAGGGCGTGGCGGACTCCCTCAAGGCCGGCATGGCGGAGGCGATCAAGTAAGTCATGGACATCCTCACCCCGTCATCCGGCGACGACCCGGGCTCGTTCGATCACCTGCTCGGCCGCAACACGACCGACACCATCAACTCGGCCGAGCACTGGCAGGCCATGATCCCGCCGGCCCCGGACTTCTTCCGGGGCGAGTCCGATGCGGTCGAGGTCTCGCCGCCGATCTGGCGTTACTGCCCGGCCGGCTGGGACGACCAGATCATCGGCATGTGCGTCGGGAAGGCGACCAAGAACGGCTGCGCGACCCTCATCCGGATCCCCAAGGGCGCGACCTGGGATCCCGCCAGGCCGGATGAGATCTCCGCGCCCCTGAAGAGCGTCCAGCTCAGCGGGTTGTACTGCTACTGGAACGCCCGCAACACCCACGGCCGCAGCGGGTTCGGCGAGGGGGCGGTCGTGGCCTACAGCCTCGACGGGCTCAAGAAGTTCGGGTTCGTCACGGACGAGCTCTACCCCGACTCCGAGGCCAACCAGCGGGCCTACGGCGACGGCCGCCCGCCCACTCAGGCCATGCGGGAGTTCGGCCTCAAGCACATCATCCCGGAGGCGTACGCCCGCCGGATCACGAGCCGCCAGCAGCTCATGGACTACCTGGCCCAGGGGTTCCCGGTCGTCGACGGCGTCCCGATCGGCAGCGGCTGGATGAAGACCGCCGAGGACGGCCGCTTCTCCCTGGGCGGCAGGACCGTCGGCGGGCACGCCACGCTCAAGGTCGGGTACGACAAGCGGCAGAACCGGATCTACACCCGGAACTCCTGGGCCGGGGCCCGCTGGGGCGCCGTGACGGACAGCCCCGAGTTCGCCGACCGCAGCGGGGGCAGGAACAACGTCGGGTACTGCCCGCTGGACGAGTACCTGGACCGCTACTACTCGGACCGCGACCTCCAGTCCGGCCAGACCGACGCCTTCGTCCTCAACGACGTCCCCTGGGACGACCGCACGCCGGTCGAGCCCAAGATCAAGCTCCTGAGTTCGCTCGAGATCTTCGGCTGAACGCCGTCCCGCCCTCCCTCGACCGCCGCCCATCCCCGACAGCCCCCAGCACCAGGAGACCGCACCGTGGCCAAGGACAAGCCCGCCCCCGCGCCCCCGCCCAAGCCGATCCTGAACGCCAAGCAGACCTCGGCCCACCTCGCCGCCTTCAAGCGGGTGGCGCAGCTCAACCTCAAGACCGCCACGGATGCCCAGAAGCAGGCCGCGGCCCTCGACATCGCCTCGATCCTCCAGGCCGTCATGATCGCCTGGCCGCTGATCGTGAAGCTCCTCCAGGCCATTGGGCTGCCGATCCCGGCCCAGCCGCCCGCGGCCAAGTGAGCGACGTCAAGCCGTTCCGCTTCGCCTCCTGCTACGTGATGGCCTATCTCCGGCTCTGCGAACGGGCGAGGGAGATGGGCTACGCCCTGACGCTCCACGGCTCGCTCCATCGGGACCTCGACATCGTCGCGGTCCCCTGGGCCGATGAGGCCGCGGATCCGAAGTCGCTCGCCGACGCCCTGCTGGAGACGTCCGGCGGATTCATGAAGCCCCTCGAAGCCGAGGACGAATACCACCAGCTCGGCTGCCCCGGGATGAAACCCCACGGGCGACTGACCTGGACGTTCTGGCTCGGCGGCGAGTCCTACATCGACCTCTCGGTCATGCCGAGGAGCGACCTGTACCGGGACCCGCAGTTCATCCTGGGGCAGAGCCACCTCGCCTGACCTTCAATCCACCGCGAAAGCAAGGTCCGTCCGCCCTTGCGTCTCGACCCGACCCCGCCCGGGCTCGTCGTCCGGGCGGGGGTCGATCGCCGGAGCCCCGCCGATGAACCTCAGCGGCTACAAGACCTACATCGCCGCCGCCGGCCTGATCGGCCTCGCGGTCTACCAGGCCAGCCAGGGCCAGCTCGACGCCGCGCTCCAGTCGGCCTTCGCCGGCCTGGCCGCCCTCGGCCTCCGCAGCGCCCTGGGCCGGACCCTCGCGGCCGCCCTGGCCTCGACTCCCCCGCAGGACCCGCCGAAGCCGGGCTGAATCCACGCCGACTCACAACTTTTCATGTCGCGATGACGCATGCTTCGCGGTCCGCCCGGAAGTGCTCATCACCGGCTGGAGACGCCATAGCGATGTCGATCCACGCCCACCCCGCCGTCACGCGCCCCGGAGATGCCATGACGGGCCTCTGCACCTGGACCCTCTTCTATCTCTGCGGGCAAGTCCTGGCCCTCGGGCTCTGGCTGGCCGAGCTGGCCAACCAGGGCTGGGGCGACAAGTCCTGGATCGCCCCCACGATCGCCGCCGTCGGCGCGGTCCTGGTGGGCCTGGCGGGCAAGCTGCCGCCCATCATCCGGGCCTTCAAGGAAGAGCCCAAGAAGCCGCGGGCGCCCCGGAAGCCCCGGAACAAGGCGGACTGAACCTGCCCAGGAGCACGGACGATGCCTTCGCCTGAAGAACTGGAACGCATGGCTCGCGAGTTCAGCAAGAGCCAACCGCCTGGCGTCCTCGCCAAGCTCATCGACTCGGGCGAGATCCCGGTCGTGACCATGCCTCGGATGAACTTCTCGCCCGAGATCATAAAGCTGGTGCGAACCCAGGAGATCCCGCGTGTTTCGATCCGGGAAGTCTAAGCCGATCCTCTGCCTCGACTTCGACGGCGTGATCCACAGCTACTCCAGCGGCTGGCTTGGCATCGCGAACATCCCCGACCCGCCCGTGCCCGGTGCCCTGGCGTTCATCGAACGCATGCAGGACTACGGCTGGGAAGTCCACATCCACTCAAGCCGCAGCCGCAGCCTTCGCGGCCGATGGGCGATGAAATCCTGGCTCAAGCGACACCTTGACGCCTACACGCTCCCGATGGAGGCCGACGACATCTACTGCGGCATCCGCTGGCCGTGGTTCAAGCCGCCGGCGCTCATCACGATCGACGACCGGGCCCTAACGTTCACCGGAGTGTTCCCAACCCGAGACGAAATCATGACGTTTCGGCCCTGGAACCGCTGACGCCTGACCCTCACCCCACGTCTACCCCAGCGCAAGAAAGGAGCACCCGATGGCCAAGACCAAGCCGAAGCCCAAGCCCACCGGCGGGACCAAGGGCGGCACCAAGAGCTGCTGAGCCACGGGCCCGTCCCGGCGCCGTGGCCGAGGAGACCGCGCAGCAACCCCATCAGGACAGGCGGCGCATGGCCGAGCCCTGGGAACGGATTACCGAAGGCGACGTCAAGGAGTCGACCCAGGCCTACGCCGCCGCCCTGATGTACTTCGAGCTGGGGCCGGACCGCAGCCTCAAGGCCGTGGCCCAGGCGCTGGCCAAGGGATCGAAACGGGATCGGGAGGGGATCAGGATCCCCCAGCACATCCGATCCTGGTGCAGCAAATACGGTTGGGTCGAGCGGGCCAAGGCCTATGACGCCCACCACAACCGCATCCGCCTCGACGCCACCGCCCAGGTCGTCGAGGCCAGGGCCAAGTCCGACGTCGAGACCGCGCTGGAGCGTGAGGCGGCGATCCGGGAGCGCCACTGGCTCATCTACGACCAGGTGACGGCCCGGCTCGTCAAGGCCCTCCGGGACGACCCGGACCGCGTGGAAGGGCTCGACGCCCTCCTGGCCACGTACATCAAGGCCATGCCGGTCGGGGACCGGGCCGTCGCGATGGCGCTGCCGAATGGCGTCGTCCCCACGGAGCAGACCAAGGCCGACGTCCCCCAGCAGCGGAGCAACCCGGTCATCCGGGAGGGCGTGATCGCCATGGCTGCCGCCCTGAGGAAGCACCAGCAAGGAGAAGGCGAGCCGTGACGGACCATAGCGATCGCGACGCCCTGACATGACACCCGAGGAACACGCCGCGCTCCTCGAATCGCGGGAGCGCATGCCCGAGGACCCCGCGTGGCTCTGGGCCTGGGTCAAGCTCTACACGGGGATCGAGGTCCAGCACACGGCGGTCTGCCGGGGACACTCGGCCCCGTTCGACATGCTGGCCCAGCAGTTCTTCGAACGGCCCCTTATCAGCCTCTGGCACGGCCCGCGAGGCGGCGGCAAGTCTTTCCTGTCGGCGCTCGACACGCACCTCAACAGCCGCTTCCTCCCGGGGCACGGCACCCGGATCCTGGGGGGCTCGAAGCAGCAGTCGAAGCAGATCTACCAGGCCCTCGACTTCCTGACCCGCGAGGCTTCGCCGGGAATCGTCGCAGGCGACAGCTGGGGCGACCACGGTACGATCGGGCCCCGCGACCTCCTGGCCGAGTCGGCAAAGTACGCGAACGGCTCCGAGGTCTCGATCCTGCCGGCCAGCGCGACCGGGGTCCAGGGGCCGCACGTGCCCAGCCTCAAGCTCGACGAGGTCGACGAGATCGACCCGGAGATCCGGGAGCGGTCGCTGGGCATGGTGATGGAGATCGAGCGGAAGGGGATCCGGCACCGGCCGTCGATCCTCATGACCTCGACCTGGCATCGCAGCAACGGACCGATGGCCGAGCTGCTCAATCGGGCCCACGACGGCGAGTTCCCCAGCCACACGTTCTGCATCTTCGAAGTCCTGGAGCGATGCCCGGAGTCCCGCTCGGGCCCGTGGGTCGGGGGGCATGATCGGTACCTCAATTGCCCCTCCTGCAAGATCCGGGAGTGGTGCCACGCCGACAGCGGCCGGGGAGAGCGGCCCAAGGCCAAGCGGTCGAACGGGCACTACACGGTCGAGTCGCTGGTCCAGAAGATCTCGGTCGCCTCGGCCGCGACGGTCCGGTCCGACTACCTGTGCGCGGGCCCGCAGCCCAAGGGGCTCTGGTTCCCCGAGTTCAGCGAGGACGCCGGCGGGAACGTCACCGAGGAGGCCGAGTACATCCCAGGGCTCCCGGTCCACGCCCCGATCGACTCCGGCAACCACACCGGCGGCGTCCTGCTCCAGTTCGAGAACGTCCAGGACGGCGAATACGAGGTCGAGCGGGTCCGGGTCTTCGCGGAGTATTACTCGAAAGGCCGTGGGGCCAGGCTGGCCGCCACGGAATACCAGGAGGTCGCCCGGCAGCGCTGCGACGGCAGGATGGACCGGCCCACGACCGACCCGGCCGGCAAGGCCTCGACGGCCGTCGGGCCCGTGGTCCTGGGCGAGTATGCCGCCGTCGGGTTCCGGCCCGAGCCGTGGCCCAGCTATCCCGGCAGCGTCCGCCAGGGCCTCAACCTGATCTCCTCATATCTCTGCACCGCGACGGGCCGGCGCGACCTCATCATCCACCCCAGGTGCAAACGGCTCATCGACGCGTTCAAGCACTACGAGCGGAAGAGGCTCCGGGGCGAGTACCTGGACGAGCCCGCCGACCCCCAGCACCCCTACGAAGACATGATCGACGCCCTCCGGGGCGGCCTCCACGCCGCCTACCCCGAGGGACGCCGGCCCGAGCCCAAGCTGACGCGGGTCCCGGCCCGCCAGGTGTTCTGACGACGACCACGACAGGGAGGTTGCGATGCTGGTACTGAGCCGCCACAGGGACGAGTCGATCGTGATCAACGGCGGGACTGCGGACGAGATCGTCATCACGGTCGTGGACATCCGGGGCGACAAGGTCCGGTTGGGCATCTCGGCCCCGATCGAGATCCCGGTCCACCGCCTGGAAGTCCAGCAGGCGATCGAGCGCGAGAACCGGGAAGCCAGGGAACGCACCGAGGGCCGACGACGCGATGGCTGATGCCCTGATGGTGAGCCGCCGGCACCCCGAGTGGAAGGCCCACCAGGTCCGGTGGCGCTGGCTCCTGGACTCCCTGGAGGGCGGCAACGCCTACCGCCAGGCCGTCTACGGGACGGACTCGCGCGGGCTGCCGGTCCGGAACCTCGTGCGGCACAAGCGCGAGTACCCGGACCCGCGCGAACAACAGGCCTCCGACGGCTCCGTCTACCCGGCCGGCTCGGCCCGGTCGGTCGAGAACCTCATGGGGATGTCCTCGGCCACGCTCGGCGTCGACCAGTCGGCCTTCGCGACCGACGACGATTACGAACTGCGTCGCGCCAGGACGCCCGTGCCGACGTTCGTCCGCGAGGCCATCGAGACCCACCTGGGCAAGATCTACGACCGCGAGGTCGAGCGCGAGTCCCCTTCCGAGGCCCTGACGCTCTGGTGGTCGGACGTGGACGGCAAGGGCACGTCGGTCGACGAGTTCATGGTCGACACCGTCGCGCCGGTGTTCCTCGCCCTCGGCCAGGTCGACCTCCTGTTCGACCACCCCCGGGCCCCCGACGGGGCCGAGATCCGGACCATGGCGGACCAGCGGCAGCACGGGCTCGACCGCTGCGTGGCCAGCCTGGTCCTGCCCGAGAACGTCGTCTGGTGGACCCTCGACGCCCGGGGCCGCTACGCCGAGGCCCTGGTCCGGGAGTTCCCGGACGACGCACCCGACGACAGCACGTGCACGTATCGCCTCTGGACCGCCGCCCAATCGACCCTGTACGACGCCAAGGGCAAGCCCGTCGGCCAGCCCATCCCCCACCGGTTCGGCGTCTGCCCGCTCGTCCGGGCCTTCGACCGCCGCAAGGTCCGGTGCCGCAACGTCGGCCAGAGCCGCTACGAGGGCATCGCGGAGCGGCAGCGCGAGTACTACAACCGCGACTCCGAGCTGATCCTGTCCGACACGACCCAGGCCCACCCGCTGCTCCAGGGGCCCGAGGACTTCATCCAGGCCGACGGCTCCATCCCGATCGGCCCGTCCTGGCTCCTGCCCAAGAAGAAGAACACCAGCGGTACGAGCTCGTCCTACGAGGGGTTCGACGTCGTCGACTTCCCGAAGGACGGCGCGGAGTCGCTGCGGAAGAACAAGTCCGACATCCGGGACGACGTGGACCGCGACGCCGGCCTGACCAAGCCCGCCGGGGCCGCGGGCTCGACCCGAGGCACGGTGTCGCAGTCCGGGGTGTCGAAGCGGCTCGACAGCGTGGACGGCAACGCCAGGCTGGCCTCGATCGCCAAGAGCCTCGCCCGGGTCGAGCGGGCCATGGCCGAGATGGCCCTGACGGTGCTGCTGGACCGGCCCGACGTCGCGGCCGAGATGGAGTCCGTGAAGGTCGTCTACCCGACGACGTTCGACCTCGACTCCGTGGAGGAGATCACGGCCGGGACCCAGGCGTTCCAGGCCCTCCTGGAGCAGGCCGGCAAGGCCCCCGAGACCGAGGGGGCCCTGCTGTGCAAGCTCGTCCGCCTGCTCCTGCCGGGGCGTTCGGATGAGGCCTACGAGGAGTTCGAGGACGAGATCGAGTCCGCCATCGAGGCCAGCGCCGAGCGGATGAGGCAGGCCCAGGAGGCCGGCGCGGCCCTCATGCAGTCCGGGGCCGACATGCAGGATCAGCAGCAGCCCGG
>ERZ869921.976-NODE-976-length-13646-cov-8.385549_pt1 | contig 13646 bp, 14 predicted proteins | sample MGYA00579310_ERZ869921 | MGnify/ENA primary metagenome ERZ869921 (study PRJEB32216, sample SAMN09231816) | wastewater metagenome | place: USA: Maryland | collected 2016-06-21 | study: EMG produced TPA metagenomics assembly of the PRJNA472060 data set (Reclaimed...
AAGGAGCCGCCGTTTCACCCGTCGCTAAGCGCTGGCATGAATAAAATGGATTCGGTTGGTTCGTGCGTGGCTATCAATGTACCAGAGTTTCACCGGTTGACCGTGCCAGATGACACTGTGATCGTCGGCGTCTGCGAACAGATTAGGGCGCTGGGTGGGTCGGTTTGGTGCGATACGTCGCTAACTGTTTATCATCCGTGAGGAATTATGGCTAATGTAGTCGTCAATTGGTTCGCAGACAAGGCCAACAATCTCATCCATGCCCGCGCGCAAAGAGCTATTGAAGCGTTGGCCTACGATGTGCGCGAACGGGCGCGGCAGAACCTGGAGGAAGGCGGGCATATAGATACCCACTTTCTCTATAACAGTATCTATGTGGCTACACCTAACGGGCATTCCCCAATTCACCCCAGCGGTGACTACACAAACAGGGATGGTGAAACGGTACGCCGCGAGAATGGCGAGATTGTGACCGTGGGGCGCGGCGCCTTCGTCGGGGCAGCGGCCAGCTATGCGCTGTACGTGGAACTGGAAGATCCGTTCCTCTTCCCTGCCATCGAAGAGACGGCTGGCGCAGCAGACAAGGTTTTGACAGGGCTATATGTCGATTAGTGAGATTGTCGAATTATGATTGACGAAGGCGGCGCGATTAAGACAACGCTGTTGGCTATCCCCAGCATCACGGCGTTGACCGGCTCAGGCAGCGCGGCGCGGCTATGGCCTGATCGGGTGGCACCGCTGGCTGGCTACAACCCAACACAGGGGATCGCCATTGCGTGGGCAACCAGAGGCGGGGGCAGCTTGTACAATCGGGCCATGATGTCGCCGAGAATCCAGTTTAAGGTGTGGGGCGCTGATGTGGTCACCGCTCGGCAGGGCTACGCGGCGCTTGTCGATGCGCTAGATGGCAAATCGCCGGGCCTGATCAGGGGCGCCATCCTCGAAACGCTGGGGCAACCCGGCAATGAGCAGAGCGTTAACGCCGGCTGGGATTACATTTTGTGTTTTTTTACCATTTGGTTGGTTAGATAGTAAAGGAAATCGACCGGCTCACTTACCAGGGCGCGCCGGTCGATTGACCCAGGTTTTCACACTGAGTTGAGCGGGTATAATCCGCTTGACTCCTTTCACACAAGGAGTTTGAAATGGCAGCAGCAGACGATATTATCCTTGGCTACGCCAAGGTTTGGACGGCCCCTACCGGCACGGCTTTCCCTGCCGCTACGCTGGCATATGGATCGGCGTGGCCCTCGTGGACCTATTTCGGTGACACACTTGAGCCGCTCAGTTTTGGTGGAGATCGCGCTCAGTTTGATGTGGAAATCCAGCAGGCGATCACCGCGGTTAAAACCATCATTACGAAAGACGAGCGGAATTTCAAAACCAAAATGGCGCGGCATGATGTCAACATGCTGAATCAATTATTGCTGGGGACGCTCACTACAACAGCGCCAGGATCTGGAACGCCAGGCTACTATACAATCGATTTTGGTGGGAAGACCATCCCCAACATTTTGGCCGTAGGCTTTGAGGCGCTTTTCCAGACAGAGGCGGGCGTGCAGACCCCGATCCGCTGGATGTTCTATCGCGGGTCCGTTGTTCAGGATGGAGAAATTGTCTATGACAAAAACGGAGTCGCTGGGGTTCCGGTCAACTTTCGCACGTTTGTCGATACCACCCAGGCGACCAACAAGCAGGTCGGGCGGCTCCAAATTGTATTCAGTCCGGGGACGTAATCTATGCCAAAGACAGCAAAAGTGCTATTCGCTGGGCGCGCCTACGCGATCTCCGAAAAGAACATGGGCGCGGCCAGCGCGTGGCGTGCCCACCTGAACGCTAGCCAAACCATGCGCATTTTCAAGTCGCTTGACGGCGCAATGGCTCAACTGGTAGCAGCAATGGATAGCGTAGTCACCGACGAAGACGGCCAACGCGACTGGGGTAGCGTCAATCTATCCAGCGTGATCAACGTGGCCGAGTTGCTACCGGTCATTGTCAACGGGCTAAGCCATTCGATAGATGAGATTATCGAAATGGTCTTTGACTACAGCCCAGAGTTGCAGGCCGACCGCGAGTGGATCGAGCAGAACGCCGCAACCAGTGAAGCGGTAACGGCATTCATCGAGGTGCTTAAGTTAAATTTCCCTTTTTTGGAAGTTTTGGCGCTGCTACGTGGACCGAAGGAGCAGCCGACCTCGTCGAACTTGCCTACAGTGAATGGGGCATCTGGCCGCAAGGTTGCGGGGCACCGGACCAGAGCCTAGACCTGCTGATAGACAGCTATGTAAGGCGCAAGCGCTGGGAATGGCGTGGGCAGGCCGTAGCGAGCCTGAATGCCCAAGCCGAAGCGATGACGGCGGCGCAGGGCAGCAGGCTCGGCAACAGGGCAGCGCAACCGACCAGCAATGAGGTCGTGTTCAGGCCCAACAATGGGGGCATCAATTACGGGCCGCCGCCGTTGGGTGAACTGGCAAAACTGGGATTTGATATGGAGATGTGACATAGTTTGGCGACGAAAATTGCAGACATTTACGCTGCACTAGGGATCGATAGCTCAAAATATGACTCTGGCCTATCCGCCGCGCAAGGGAAAGCATCCAGTTTCGGTAACGTGCTTACCGGAATTTTCCAGGGCGTTGGTCAGCGTCTGTTCAGCGGCATTGTCAACGGACTAGAGTCGCTCGTCGGTAAGATGGGAGAGGCTGTACAGGCATCGAGCAATCTAAACGAGTCGATCAACAAAACCGGCGTCGTCTTCGGTTCATCAGCACAAGAGGTTGTCAAGTGGTCAACGACAACCGCGGATTCATTAGGTATCAGCCAGCAGAAAGCGCTAGAGGCAGCCAGCGGCTTTGGCGCTTTGGCGCGACAGATGGGCGGCACAACCAAGGAGTCTGCGGCCTTCGGCGAAAGGCTTGTGGGGCTGGCCGCAGATCTCGCCAGCTTCAATAATATCGATCCAACGGTGGCGCTCCAAAAGCTCAAGTCGGGGTTAGCTGGCGAATCGGAACCACTCAAAGCGGTCAATGTTTTTCTAAACGAAAACATTGTCGCACAACGGGCGGTACAGTTAGGACTAGCCGCGTCTACCGACTCGGTCAGCGAGTCAGCTAAGGTTTGGGCGCGCTATTCGCTCATCCTAGAGCAAACAAAACCACAGCAGGGCGATTTTGCCAATACAAGCGAACAACTAGCCAATGCGCAACGCCGTCTGGCTGCGGCGTTCGAGGACGGTTCGGCGCGACTTGGGGACTCGTTTCGCCCAGCGCTTGCGTCGATTACGGATACCCTGGCTGGCCTCGTGCCGCAAATGTTCCAGTATGGCCAGAATATCACCGACCAACTCGCCAATGGCCTAGCCGCTGGCATTCGAGCGATCATCCCCGTTATCCAGACCGTTCGCCAGCTATTCACCTATTGGTTCGCCCCTGGCTCCCCCCCGCGCGTGCTGCCCGACATTGACAAGTGGGGCGCGGCCGCAATGGGGCAATTCCTGGGCGGTTTTAGTTCTGTGGATGTCAAGGGCGCATTCGACACCGTTGGCAAGGCCATAGAGTCGATCCTGCGGTCTAATGTTGCGGCGGGTAAGGGTAGCGAAAACGGGTTGGTCGGTGCGGTCTTTGGCACACGCAACGCCATTCAAAACGCGGTGGCTGAATTCGCCCGCGCTGGGTCGGTATCCGAAGCGACGATCAATAAAATCGTGCGCAGCGCCGGCACGGCTGGCCCTAGCATCGCCGCCTTAGTCAAAGCCTACTTCAATCTACAGACAGCCACCACAGCCGCCACGCGTGCCCAGGACGACCTAAACCGTATCACGGACCAATACGACGCCATCCTGACGCCACTACAGGGCAAACTGGACAGCGTACGCGCCGAACAGCGCAAACTGGCCGACCAGCAACGGCTCATCGCCGCGCAAAACGTGCTCACGAATTTCGACAGCACTGCCGCCGAGAAGCGCGCCGCCCAGTTGGACATCGAACAGATCCAGTTAGAGAGCCAGATTTCCACAGTCGAGGACCAGAAGAAGGCCGAAACCGACAAAGCCCAGGCGCAGTTAGATGGAGCCAAGAAGGCCGAGACCGCAGCCCAAAAACAGCTTGACATTGCCCAGGCCACGATTGACCAGCAAGTGGAAGTCAATAATCTCCTGGCCGAGCAAAAACGCCTAACCGAACAACTCGCCGCCGCGCAGGAAGCCGCCGCTAAGAAAGCGCAAGCCGAGGCCGAGCAAGCCGCCAACAAAGCCGAGCAACTCGCCGCCAAACAGCAACGCGAGGCTGACCAGTTGGCCGCCGCACAACTACGCTACCGACTACAGGTCAGCGACACCGCCGGCGACATTGCGATCATGGAAGGCGAGCTAGCCAAGCTGACGCCGGGGACCGTCGAGTATTTCGACGTGTTGACCCAGCTAGACTCGCTTCACAAGCAGTACAATGCCGAGCTGGAGCGGGCCGCTAAGGCTGCGGGCGCGCTAGGTACGACCGATATAGGCGCAGGACTAGAAACGGGCATTACGGGGCCACTGGGTGAGGCTAGCGAGGCCGGGAAGAATCTGGCTAAGGCGCTACAAGAAGCGTTTGCGCCAGTGGGACCGGCCTCGAAAAATATCCAAATACTAGGCGATAAAATCAGCCTGCTTGTAAATAGTTTTGGGCGATTGGTCGGGATTGATTTTTCCGCTTGGAATCGAGCCAACGCTGAAGCAACTAACGCAAATGGTTGGGACGGCTACGGTATCGCGGCTAAATCTAACGCAGAGATAGCGCAAAAATCAATTGATGAAACTGTCTCGTCACTCACCAAATGGGTGAATATATTAAATGAACTTCCCAAGGGCAACTGGATACCACTGTGGAACGAAATTAAAGCTGCGTTGACGGCTGATTTCTCGCTAACCGGTGGTGGCATAATCGGATATCTTCAAAAAACTTGGACGGTGCTCGATGGCTTTGTCACGAAGGCCAACAAGGCTTGGAAAGATTTTTGGGACGGGTTGGCGGGTTCCGGAAAATCGCTAATTGATAATATATGGGGAGGCGCGCAGGGGGCATGGGAGACCTACGCCGGTTGGTGGCGTGGAATTTGGGAATGGGTGCGCGGCCTGCTGCCTGGTAGCGAGCCAAGCGATACTAGTAGTCCGCTCTCCAATCTGGGTGACAGTGGGCGCGCCCTTGTCAATAACATCTGGGATGGTATCAAAGAAGTCTGGGCTACGCTAGAAACTTGGTGGACGGGGGCACTTTCCGCTTTTGTAACAGCGATCAGCGCATACTTAACGCCCATTTATGCCGCCAGTACCGCATTTTTAACACAAATGTGGGATGGGGTCAAAGCCGCATGGAAATCAATTTCCGATTGGTGGAGTGGTGGTGATGGGGTTCTCTCCGCGTTTATAACGACTATCGCCAACTACCTGACCACAATCTACACCGCGGGCAGCACTCTACTCGTGAAGATGTCAGACGGGCTAAAGGCGTCATGGAAAACCATTACTGATTGGTGGGATGGTAAAGACGGTGTGCTTACTAAGTTTATTAACTCTGTTACTGGCCTTGGATCTCGCATGTATGAGGCAGGCAAGAGCTTACTAAGCAACCTATGGGACGGGATGAAAGCGCAAGCCCCCTCTCTGCCTGGATGGGCACAAAGCGCGCTCAAGGGCATCACCGACCAACTACCCGGCTCCGAACCCAAAGATCCAACCAGCCCATTAGCGGGCTTGGGCAAACGCGGCGCGGCGTTGGTGGAAAACTTCCAGGCCGGCATGGATAAGGCGTCTTTTAGCATCGCGCCCCTGGCCAATAGCCTACTGCCCAGCATGGCCACCGCAGGCGCGACCAGCAACGACAACCGCACGAGCAACAGCAATCAATTTAGTATCTCGCTCACCATCAACGGCAACGCCGATGCGTCTACGGTGCGCGGCGCGGCAATCGACGGTCTAACCAGCGCCTTACGCGCTGCGGGGATGGCCTAATGTCCTACACGATCACCCGCTTTGGAAGTCTCACATTGCCGGTTGGCCTCACCAACTACACCTTGTCGCCCGTACCAGCGCAATTGTCCATTGTGCAGACGACCGCGGGCGCCTACAACAACAATGGCAGCGGGCGCCAAAAGCAAGCATTCCCGCATTCCGTATCCTACAAATGTACAGTGACGGAGGATACGCTAGCCGCCAATCGCGCCGTGCTGGACACGCTACGGGCCGCGGTGAGCACACAGGCGAGGCTATACCGCACCGCAGACGATGACGGCGCCATTCACTACTGTACGGCTATTCTGGCCGCACAGCCGCACGAGCGACCCTACGGTAACCGCATGTATATCCACGAAATCGAGTTGAGCTTTCAACAGATGTCACCCTGGCGCGGGCTAATCCACGGCGCGGGCTGGGAGCTAGATGCGGGTATCGATTTTGACGATACCCGCACCCTTGATGAGACGCCGCCGATAACGATGACCAGTAGCCCCGAAATTTTGACCATCAACAACGCTGGCAATCTGCCGGTCAGCGACGTGCGCGTGATTGTCACCGCGGGCACTGACGACATAGACCACGTGTACTTGTCTAGCGAATTGGTAGAGTTGCGTTGGACCGGCACGCTGCTGTCCGGCACGTCGCTAGAGATTGATTCTGGCGCGTTCGCGGTCACCAACGCGGGCAGCGATGCCTACAGCGGCATGACATTGCAGCCGGATCACAGTATCGAGGGTCTATTGCAAATTCCCGCGGGCAGCAGTTTTCTGGCCGTCTATTTTGGCGGCGGTTCCACGGATTCCACCGTGGCAGTAATATTTAATGACGGATGGGCCTAGATGAGTACCTTAAATCATACACCAGTTACAACCGGCGCGGCGGCGAACGCTTCGACGTTTAATTCTCCCTTGGGGCAGCTTGACGCGGCCATTGGCAACCTAGCCGGGATGGGCACCGTAGCGACCAATCTAGCCGCGGCCATCGCTGAACACCAGGCGCTTATTGCCGGTTCTGTGGCCGCTGTGCGCGCCAGTGCCACCAACACGGCCGCGGGTATCAGTGCGCTGACCAGCGTTGGCGCTGGCACCTATAACGCCGCATTCGGCACAAGCGCATTGGGCGCGGTCACCACCGGCGGGCAAAACACGGCCATCGGCTATGCAGCGCTGCTCTCCAACAACGCATCTGGCAATGTGGCGATAGGGTTCCAAGCGGGCTATTTCGAGACAACCAGTGATAATTTTTACGTATCTACCTTTCCCGGCGCCAATGAAGCGCAAGGGCGATATAAGGCGCTCATGTACGGGAAATTTAGCAATGACCCGACGTTGCAAACCCTCGTCGTCAACGCGCAACTTATCCCAACGACGCTGGCCTTTCGCCCGATTACCCCGCCAGGTGCACCAACGATTGGTAGCATCACCGCGGGTGGCAGCGTCGACGCTGGCGTGCATCAGTACTGCGTGACCTTTGTCACCAGCGCGGGAGAGACTGATTTTGGCACCACATCAGCCACGGCCACGGCGACGAGTGGCAACAAGACGATCAACCTGACGGCGATCCCGGTCAGCACCTCTAGCCTGGTCACCGCGCGCAAAATCTATCGCACCAAGATTGCCGATATCGCGTTGGGCCACAGCAACTTTATGTACCTAGTGGCGACGATCGGCAACAACACCACGACCACCTACACCGACACAGCCAGCGACGCCAGCATTGGCGTCAATCCTCAACAGTATAAGGACAACACGACCGCGGCGCGCATCTATTATGCTAGCGCCGTGGCCGGGATGGTTGGGCCATCCAATACGAGTTGGGCGTATAACGCCTTTGCTGCGCTGACCACGGGATTCGATAACAGCGCCTTTGGCACGACGGCACTGCAATCGCTCACGACCGGCTACAACAACGTGGGGATCGGGCGCGGTGGTCTGGCGGCTATGACCAGCGGCAACAACAACGCAGCGCTGGGGACACACGCGCTACAGGACGCGGTGACGGGTGAGAGTAACACGGCGCTGGGGACTAATGCTCTGCGTTTCCTCACCGCCAGCGATTACAACACGTCCGTAGGGGCCAATAGCCTGATCTCCAACCTGTCTGGCACGCAAAATACAGCGGTTGGGTACGCCGCACTCACCACGACGCTAGGTAACGGCAACATTGCTGTAGGCTACCAGGCAGGGTACTGGGAGACGGGGAGCAACAAGCTATTTATCGACTGTTTCGCCCGCTCCAACGAGGCGGATGGGCGGATCTCCTCGCTGATTTATGGCACGATGGACCCAACCGCCACCAACCAGACACTGGCGCTCAACGCCTATGTGACCATGAATTATCGCTTTGGCAAACTCAAGGCGGATGGATCGAACAACGCGCAGTTTATCGTGGATTCCAATGCGGCCAACGGGGGCCGCGTGCGCGTGAGCGCGGGGACGGCCAGCAACACGCCAGAGGTGTACATGTCGCTGATGGGGATCGGCGCAACCCCTTACGGCGAAATTGCCGCGGTCGACACGTTGGCCTGGCGCAATATTGCGCTGTGTCCCAGTGGCGGAAACGTGGGCATCGGGCTAACAGCACCCACCGCAAAATTGCAGGTTGCTGGCGCAATCGCAATCACAGACGGCATGACTGCCCCTGGCACCCTGGCCGGATATGCGCAGATTTACGTAGATACAGCCGACGGCGATCTGAAAGTGAAATTTGGCGATGGAACCGTCAAGACGATTGTGATTGATACGTAAACCCGCGGCCCGTGTGGCGTTGGGACTATTTGCGGCGTAAAGTTCAAAGGAGAAATATGAGTATTCATTTTGACCCACCAGAGAGCAAGCCTATCCTAAATCAAATCATTATCACCGGCCCTAATGAGCCGCCATTCAGCGAATTCGCTCACGCGGAAAACTGCATCATTATCGCGGCGGTTACGCAGGACGAATATGATGCCCTGCTTTCGTTCAAGGCGGAAGCGGAGCGGTACGCTGTTGCTATATTCCGCAACAAGATGAAGACGACAAGCCTACCCGCGTTAAGCCGATACTCCGAGAGTATCCAAAATGGCTCTTGGGATTTTGATGGGAATTTGTGCGTAGGTGCGAGAAGCGGCAAGTAAATCTATTGACCCTATGAGCAGAAAAACAGTCAACAGAAAGCGAACTATGACCCAGGAAAACAACCAACCAACCCAGCCAACCAGTCCAGCCCTAACCCTCGCGGCTGCCCAAGAAGCCATCAACCAATACCGGCAAGCGCGCTCGGACGCGTGCAGTCGCGCCATTGCCCAGACGTTAGCCGAATACGGCTGCGAGGTGCGCTGCCCAATCCAGGTGGTTGACGGTCGGCTGGTCGCTAGTCCTATCGTGGTGGCGCTTTAATCCATGTGGATTGACATCTCCAACAACGCCGGAACCAAACTAGGGGATGGCCCCCTTATCAACATTGGCAAGTGGCGCTACACGATGAAATTGAGCCGCGCCGGAGAATGGTCTTTTGACATCCCGGCCAGTGACAAGCGGCTACAATTTGCCCAACTCAAACGCTGGGTGAACTGCTACGCCTTGCTGGGTGGCGTGAAGACCTGGTTTGGTGGCGGCGTGCTGGAAAAGCGCACTGTGACCGTCCGCGGGCAGGAAGCGCCGATAGTCACTTTGAGCGGCAATGACACGCTCTATGACCTGATGCGCTACACCGCTCGCAACGCCGACGGCACGCCTATCGAGATCGACGCCGGGTCTCCCTATTTGGGGAATGGCGTCTATGGGCGCGTGATGGCAACGGCCGTTGCCGGGGGATGGAGTTATTCCATTGTGGGCGCCACGCCCAACATGACGGTACGGTTCGTGGATGAATCCGTATTGGGCGCGTTGAACACGCTAACCAGTCGAACCGGCCAAATGTTTCGATTGGCGCAACCGGCTTACAGTGACACGACCTCTAAATCCTTGCTCATCTTCTCGGACATTACGAGTTCAGGGATCATGGCTACCAATTTGGTGGCCGATCCGCAAGCGATTGACCGCAACCCCAACGCCTGTCTAATTGTGGATATCGAGCAACTCCAAGACGCCAGCGGGATGGTCAATCTACTGCGGCCTTATGGCGTCGGCACCGGCCAGACGCGCCTTACCACGGCTTGCACAACGGTTTGGCCAGACGGAATGCCGATTGCCGGACCGCACACAATTCTGGACGACATGGGGCGCGCGCATACATTTACTATTGATTCGATCCAGAACATCCTGAGAGACACAGGCAGTATCGATACCAATGGTGAATATCCAGGCCGCGAGGAATTCAAGGACATCGCACCAGTTACCAATAACCCCGCCGACATGACCGCCGCCGCCAATGCTCTGCTTGCCGCGGCGGTGCGTTCTCTGCTCAATAGCTCGATTCCGCAAGAGCACTACGCGATCAGTGTTGCTGGACTAAACCGCATGGTCTATCCTGGTCAGTCTATCCGCGTGGTGGCGCGCGAGATGGTTGACGGACGCACGCCTATAAACATTGACGAAAATCTGATCATCCAAGAAGTGACCACAGAGATTGACGCGTCCGGCGTGCGGCCCGTTGGCTTGGTCGTGGCGACCACGCGCGAATTTGCGCAGACCGACGCCCAGATCCTGGTCAGCGAGATTAAAAAGTCTATCGCTTTCCAGTCGCATCCGCAGACCGGGCCGAACAGTTTCACCGTGAGCTATGAACGGGATATTGACGACGATTACGGCTCAGAGCTACGCTTTTGGCTGAGTAGGGACACCGCGCAAATCAACAGCATTATTCTGCGCTTTACGCTGAGCCAAATGCGTAGCACGGTCAAGAGCGTTGGGGGGAAAGTCGATGCTCATTTTAACTTGCCTGACCACTCGCATACGCTAGGCGATCACACACACAGCCTTACCGGACATCAGCATAACATTCAATTTCCGCCAGCCAGCGGCGGGTATACGGTCCAAATATTTAGCGGCGGCGGCAGTCCTGACGTGGGCAGTATTGGGGCAAATGGCGCGCCGCATGACATTTTCGTAAACACAAACGCTGTGACCGGCTCGACAAGCAGCGCCAGCAATACCGCGATCTCTGTTGGTGGCGGCGCGGTGGCAGATGCTAACCTAGACCTATCTGATGCTATCACGGCTGATTATGGCATCTACGAAGACCCCGACCCCGCCCACACGCTGGATGAATTGCGCTGGACGGTCAACATAGATACCGTCACCGAGACGCCAACAGATATTGGTCTCGGCTGGTACGAACTGGACATTACGCGCTACATCATTGACGCCACGTTGACTAAGCGGCCGCGCCAACAGGCTAACGTGGTCACCGTGGCGGTGATCGACCCAAAGACAGATCCACTACTCAAACGCAATGTGCATCTTGACGCACAAATCGAAGTGCGCAACATCATCCAATCATTGGCGGTGGTGTGAGCCGCGCGGCATGACCGTCGAGGCTGGGCTGCTGGTCATCATCGGCATGAACGTGCTGCTGCTGGCGGTGGGGCTGGCGTGCGTGTATCTGCTGCGCCGGCGGTAGGCAAAAAGAGAGGCCCGGATCATCACCGATCCGGGCCTCTCTGTGTCGTTTTGCGCTCTGATTGTCAAAGCTGATCGGGATTATAGCGTGCTTAGAATTTATTAGCAATCTCTAGCCAGTATTCTTTATCCTCGCTAGCATCAAACTCTGCCTGACTCGTTGGTACGTCGCGCCATGCGTCCTGGTATTCTGCCGGGCACATCTTACATTCGTTGGCGTACTGTCTGAGCGATTCTAGTTGATTATCTGCTAGCGTGACACTTTCCTCTCCGCCCCTTCGGGCAATGTGGCGCAGGGTGCGCCGCGCTGATTAAATCTCGATTAACTTCTTGAAATCTTTTGCTTTAACGAACACTTCGATTACTTCGTTCTCGTTGTCGAACTCGCCAGCGTCGACGCTGCACCTCTGTGACAATCTCGTCAGGCGCAATCCAGTAAGTAGGCGCTCGATTGGTCCATTCGATATGATTGCCGACAGGGTAGAAAAAGCAACCTTTACCCTCGCCTGCCGTATCGAGGGCCTTTAGTTTGAAGTTTTCATCCTTGGAATAGTGGACCAGTTTCATAATGCTCCTTGTTCGCTGTCCGCTTGCACCGTGGCAAGCATGGCGATTGATTCGTTACAAAATAATTGCCTTGGTCGATTTCTCGACCGTCACGGTATAGCCCAGCAGTTCAGCGAAGCGCTTGACTGGCTCTACTTCCGCCTTGCGCTTCACCTCGAACATGAAGGTATTTCCGCCTAGGGTGCAAGTCAACCGGTAGCAGTCCTTGCGCCCTTGCCCCTGGTATCCCGTGGCCCCGTTGCCAGGACGGGGGACACTGCGACGCGTGCGCTTGGTAATTGGTTCTGTCATAGGCTCCTTTCTCTGGTTTGGCCATCGGGGGATGATGGGCGGGTTACGCTATTTCTTCGTACGAAATTACACCAAGACATTGATCAATAGCCAGTGTCAGATCGTGGTCAGATTCAACTTCGTAAAACTCGTTGCCATCTTCATCCAACTCATCGGGTTCGATGACAATATCCTCATCATAACGGCGTAGCGGAAACAACCCGCCTTCCATAGTCTTGTCCATCAGTATCTTGTACTTCATCTGCTCACTGTCTCCTTGTTCGTCTACTTGCGTTCGGTGCATCCGTTCGCTTAATCAAATTATCTCACAATTTGATTAAGTCGTCAACCCCCAGTTTTTGACATTTACCGTGTAATTTACCCAAAAAGCCAACGAACACTTACGTTCACATTACGCAATCGCGCGCAAAAAAACAGGACCGAAGCCGCAGCCCCGATCCTGTCGTGTTGTCATCTTATCGCACCGCAGCCGAGCCAGCCAATGTGCTTTTTTCCCGAAAGGACTGCTGACCCGGCTGCTCTTGCGTACAATTCGTGGAGTTCCCGCCCCTGCGAATTTATATTAGTCTACCACGGGATGGGCAGGAACGCAATAGGGATTACATGACGATTTGCGTAAGGTTAAGTTGGCACGTCTGGGCCAAATACATCTAGCGACTTGCTCAGCGCCCATGCTGTCGCCTCCTGTAGACTCTCCTGGCTCTCATTCGTGATCACGAGAGTCATTTTGTCGTTGCTCGGATCACGGGCGATCAGCGTGAGTTTGCTCATGGGCAGCCCCCAGCGCCTAAGCACCGATTCTATACTGGATAGACAACCCTCTATCTCTAATTGCATGTCGAGCATTTGTTCTCGCTTGCTCATCCTCTCGTTGCCTCCATATCAAATCGATAATTCGCGTTAAGCCACTTGGCTACCTTGATTTCGACCGGCAGCAGATACACGTAGGGCATAGCGGAATGCGATTCATTCCACTCCTCAAATTCATCCCACGCCACTGCATCGCCCTCATCACTTGGTATCTCCGGCTCAAACTCACATTCTACATGAGGCGTTGCATCCTCCATTGCGCCCCATAGTCCATCGTCAAGCTGGGTCCAGGTGTCCAGTTGCACGGTCAGTTTCCCGCCACAGTAGGGGCACACTGCGACCTCTGGCGGAACAGCGATAATCTCATCATGCGGAACGGTTCTCATAGCTCTCTCCCTCGTCTCTCGATATAGCCCATCCATCGCCCCAGCCGCAACGACACGTACGCG
>ERZ869921.977-NODE-977-length-13642-cov-4.995878_pt1 | contig 13642 bp, 10 predicted proteins | sample MGYA00579310_ERZ869921 | MGnify/ENA primary metagenome ERZ869921 (study PRJEB32216, sample SAMN09231816) | wastewater metagenome | place: USA: Maryland | collected 2016-06-21 | study: EMG produced TPA metagenomics assembly of the PRJNA472060 data set (Reclaimed...
GAAGAAGCGGCAGCATCTTGACCTATACCTGTCTTTCCTTGTAGCCTATTTCTAACAGAAGCACCTGTTTGGTTAATACCATATGCAGATGCAGAGTTATAAGGAAGATCTAGACCATAAAAAGTTCCTCCTACAGCAGTTAAAGTTGGATTAACTCTAAGTCCGTAAGTAAGTCCTGTGTGCCCGCCCGTCTGGTTAATGGTGGGAGCAAGAGTAAGAGCTGTGTACGTAGCGGAGCCTGAAGAAGCAGGAGCATATCCTCCCCCTACACCAACTGCTATTAAGCTAGTGGCGGTTGAGGTGAAAGAAGTGTTTTGAAGTCTTATGCCCGCAGTAGTAGTAGATCTGGCTGCTCCGGAGGCCTCTATAAGAAGCGAAGCTGCAACACCGGAAGCAGCTAGAGAAAGTGCGGCTGAAGATGCTAGCGACGAGTTTATTTGAACTTGACCAGAGGAACCGCCTAGTAATAGGGTTTGGGAACTATTACCAACAGTTAAGGTTGTTGCGGCAGTAATCGAGCTGTTTGCAATTGCTAACTGAGAGGTAGTACCTACAGAAAGTACACCAGCAGAGGTAAGGCGGGCAGCTTCAGCTAAAGCTCCAGCATTGTTTACTCCTACAAAACGGAGATAAGCAGTACGAGAAGCGTGTGTGGCAGTAGACCAAATAGTGTCTATGCCAAACATATCTTGATTATCTGTAGTAGTAGTTTCTCCTTGAAAGAGTAAGCGGTTACCAAAGTTAGTAGTTGCAGAGCCAGAACTATTTACGCGTAGAGTAAGTGTAGGCTCTACGTTATTAGTAAGAGAAGAAACTGTAGTAATGACTACATTACCTCCAGTAGAAGCTCCGCCAGATATAGTTAGACGTGTTACATTATTCGTCTCTAATGCTAGTATATTGGCGTCATTAGTACCTATGTTGAGTTGCGCTTCTAGAGCATTGCCGTCTACCAAAACAACGCCAGTAGTAGAAACGCCTAAAGTACCTCCAGAAAGAGAAAGGGTAGACCCTAAAGAAACTGCTGATATATCTCCATCGCCGTCCCTACCCATGATTGAGGTGGGAGTTCCATCTGAACCAGTGATCCTTGCAGTACCTTGTACGTGAAGAGTCTGAGAGATTGAAGAGGTTCCTATACCTGTATTACCTGCTAAGTAATTCTTTGTAGAAGCCCCGGACTGATATATCCCCCAGGCAGAAGCATTAGAGTAATCTAGATTTAGACCTCTGAAGTCTGCTACAGCTGTCAAAGTAGGAGCTATGTTTAACGCTGAGGTTATACCAGAAGCTCCCCCTGTTTGATTAATAGTAGGCGCAATAGTTATCCAGTTATGGACTCCGGTGCCAGACGTAGGAGAAAAAGATCCGTTGTTACTAAGGCGGTTTATAGTACCTGAAGTTGCAGTAGAAGTTCCTCCAGATATAACAATCGCGTTTCCTGTTATCTCGGATAATAAGATAGTACCAAAACTACCCGCAGAAGTTCCTTTTAATTGGAGTATGCCGGAAGTAGTGTAGAGTGTTGAGTTAGAACCATCTATAGTAAGGTCGTCTATAGTCAGTACATCTGTAGTTCCGTTATAGGTGAATTCTGCGTCTGAAGTAAGAGTATCCGAATCTGCCCAATAAGCCACTCTACCCGTTGCGCCAGACCCATCTACGCCACTAAAGGCTGCTGGGGCCCAGTTAGTGCCGTTGAATTTAAGAAAATCATCGGTAGATGCACCATCTTGTTGTAATTGTCTGAGCTTAAATTGAGTTGTGGCCATTATTAGATTATTTTTTCAACCATCAATACTTCAGAAGTAGTGAGGGCTACAGTAAGAGTGAGAACGTGATTACTAATATTTACAGAGTAGTCACGAGTGGTGAGCGACCCAGTTTCCATGAGACGTTGACCATTGCGATAAACTCGAAAGTTATTGGTAGTAGAAGGAATAGTGAAAGCAACGTTAGTGCCGTCTTTATCTTTTACTGTGCCATCATTAGCATCAAGGTCAAGTGAAGAAGAAGTTGATCCTTCTATAAAGGCTTGAGTAACAACAGTCACGCCAGCAATAGTAGTGTTAGAAGCTGCGGTTAGGCGGCCATAGGCATCTACAGTGTATGTAGGTACTTGAGTAGCGGAGCCATAAGAGGCGGGCGTAACAGCAGTAGTTGCAAGATCTATATTGTCAGCGTTGACGACAATGCGGGCGGTTGAGGCTGTTCCTACAGCAAGAGTAAGTCCTGTAAGTGTAAGACCGGCACCAGCTACTAAGTCAGTAGCTTTGTTAATCTGCGTAAATACTATAGAGTCGGTATTAAGAGTAGTTACTTCAGATACCGTAATCCAGATAGTTCCGGCTAAGGTTGTGCCATCTTCGACAACAACAAGAGTGCCATCTACTTCAGAAGCAGCATCCATATCTGTAGCCCGTGTAGGTGCGCCAGAAGAAGCTACTATATAGATACCATTCTCAGCTGGAGCAGCTTGATCTTTAATTAAAATCCTATCTCCTGTAACAAGTGTTACGCCATCTACAGTATCTCCGTTTTCAAAAGAGGTAGCAAGTGTGCCAGCTGTAGTAGTAGCGACGCGAACAGATTTATTTTTAGTTCCCAGTACTAATCCATCTACGTAGCCTTTGTTGACAGCGTGCGTAGAGAGAGAAGGAGAACCGTTAAGAACTACATTATTGGAGAATGTCCAGTTACCAGATACAGTTTCATTGTCTCCCAACATTGCTATAGAAGCGGCATCAGAAAGGTCTGTAGATGCTGCAGTTGCCCAAGAGGGGATGCCAGCAGCTACTCGAAGAAATCCACCGGAAGCTCCTATCGCCAGCTTAGAGAGAGTATTAGTAGCCGAAGCATATAAAGTGTCTCCTGTAGTATAAGTAGAAAATCCAGTACCACCATACAGCTCATCTACGGTTGTACCTTGCCAAGTGCCTGTAGTAATAGTGCCAAGAGTAGTGATCGAAGATTGCCCAACATAAGAAGTGTGGATATCTATAGTAGGATTACCCGCTACGCCATCGCCATTAGCAATAGTGATACGAGATGCAGTGCCTGTTATTGTACGACCAGTAAATGTATCAGATGCAGTTTGGGTAAGAAGCCCGTTGGTGTTGTAAGCAGCAAGCGCATTAAGCGTGGCGTCGAGAGTTACGTTTGTCCGAGTAGTATCGTCTGAAGCTGTAAATCCAGCGCCTACAAAATTAAGGGTATCTCTTTGAGTAACAGGAGTACCTTCCTCTTGTACAGTTATGTAACCAGTTGAGCCGGTTGCAGATAAAGTAGTGCCTGTAATAGAAATACCTGAGCCTAAAGATAACCAAGCTAAAGAGTTAGCCGAATCGTCGTAGAACAGGATGCGGTCCGCTCCTGTAGATGGAGCAAACCAGGTAGCTTCGTTAGAGCCGTTAGAATATATGAGTGAGGATGGGGTAGTACTTACTTCAAGTTGTTTACCTATCCTAAGTCTAGTTTGAGCCATGTTTAAGTGTAATATTTAGTTGTTACTTTATCTGTAGTAAGCAGATTATAAGCTAATGTAATTACGTTAGATGAGATTGTATAATCTTCTCCTTCTTCTTTTAGTACACCATTAATGTATACACACACTTCTGAATATATTGCAGGTACAATAGGCAGTGTTACTGTATTTGAAGTGGAGCCAGTTTGAGTATTTGTCTGACGAGACAATGTGGTTCAAGCAGATCCATTATAGTAAACTAAGTCTCCATTTCCTGGGGAAGACGGGAAAGATGAAGAGTTAGTAGATCAAACAGGATTAGTTCCATTGGAAGTGAGTACCTGGTTGTTGGTTCCTATAGGTAATCTAGAAAGAGCAGTTGTAGAAGAAGCATATAATATATCTCCTACTGTATATGAAGAAAACCCTGTCCCACCATCTGTAGGTAGAAGAGGGCCCGTTAATATCAATGTTGTTCCAGATAATGCAAAATAAGTGCCCAACGAAATCTCCTCCATAGGCCCATCAGTATTAGATCTACCAAGTAATCTATTAGCCGACACATCTTGAATTTGACTATAAATAATAGAACCGTCTGGAATATCAGGTTCATAGACGATAGTAGTTGTTAAGTTAGTCGGAGCAACAGATGTTGGAACTAACTTAGCAGCTTTGGGAGAAGGATTTCTTGGAGTACGATCTATAGAACGAAACATTATTTTCCGATGTTTATGAAGTTCCACTTATATGTAGTGGAGGCTGTAAGAGATCCAAAGACTGTGAATACTAGAGTAGTTGTTGTAGTCGTTACATACGGCTTATATGTTGCATAATCATTCGCTGTATCCGTAGAATTTGGAGAGAATGTAGCAATAGGAGCACTTGCATATGCAGTATTAAATGTTACTGTAAAGGCAGTTCCAGAAGTTGGAGATCCAGAACCCACATTCAATGTCACTGTAAATGCGGTATCCGTACCAGATACAGAAGCATTACCACCTGTACCCACTACAGAAGAAGAACCAACAGCTACTGAAGGAGCTGATCCTCCACCTATAAAGTGAGTAGAAGTAGTGCTACCTACAACTTGAAGAGCGGTAGAAGGCGAAACTGTACCTATACCTAAGGAACCATCAAAGTAGTTAATCGCTGAAGAGCCTTCTTGAGCAAATCCGAAAGAATCTACATCGTTAACTGCAACGAGAATACCAGTGTATTTATAGCCAATTGAGGTAAGAGTAGGAGCAACTTGAATACCAAATGCTTCTCCATTATTCGCTCCAGTCTGATTGATGACTTGAGAGATTTTAAGACCTACATATTCACCTGTATCGGCTGAGGGGGCGTGTGTTCCTGATAACTTCAGTATGCAGTAAGGACCATCTGTTCCATCAAGAATAGATGTGTGAGTTATACCTAATATATCATAAGTATCGCTCGGTCCGAAAGCTCCTTGAATGGTTAATCCAGTGCGAGTATAACCTACGCTGCCTCCTACTGTACCTGTTTGATATATTCTGGGCAAGGATTCATTATCTCCAAATTGGAAATAACCTGAAGTAAGCGTAGAGTGTATGTTATTACCAGAAGAGTTTTCAACAAGTAGCGCGGTAGATCCAGTGTTATTCGGACCTTTAGCGTGTATTGTTGCTGCTGGAGTAGAAGTACCTACAACTAGTTTAGGAGCAGACCCCGGAGTAACTGTAATGTTAGAGTCGGCACCGAAAGCTCCAGAGTTATAGTATTGGAGATTATAGTTAGTTCCAGCAGGAGAACCACCAGATCCAGCAGTAGAGTTTATAGTTAACGTACCAGAGGCATCATTATAAGAAAGAGATATATCCGTACCTGCTGTTAGCAGATTAGACACTCTATCATCTACAGCCTCATCGAAGTTAGATACATTAGTTGCTGTAATTGCAATTGTAGTGTTAGACGCGGCTGTCAATCTACCCTTAGAATCCACTGTAAATGTAGGTACTGAAGATGCAGAACCATAAGAAGCAGCTGTTACTCCAGTAGTAAGAAGTGAAGCAGTTATAGAAGGAGTAGCATCAGTATATGTGAAATCAATATCTGTACTATCTACGAGGATTCCTCCTACGGCATCTTGTGCAGCTTCATCAGTGTAAGTAGCAGAAGAAGATATAGTAAGAGTATTACCTGCGTCAGAATAAGTAATAGATACTCCAGATCCAGCAACTAAAAGCCCGCCGACTACATCTTGTGTAGCTTCGACAAAGTTAGAAATTTGAGTAGAAACTATGCTAATAGGGCTTTGTACTACGTCGAGTACTCGACCTTTATCATCCACTTCTACAATTAACGTCTCATCTGCTGCTCCATAAATATCAGCAGCTACACCAGTAGTAGTGAGTATTGCCGTGAGATCAGATCCAGTTATGGTGAAATCTAAATCATCTGAATCAGTTGCGGTAGATAAAGTTCCAGATCCAGTAGGTAAGGAGAAGAAGCCTTTAACTCCAGAGCCATCTGTTCCGTAGTATTTAGAGTTACCCGGAGTTGCAGCGTCGTTAGTCAGCTGAAGCCCAGATCCAGAAATAGTTACAGAGTATGGAAGAGTTAATGCTTGAACTGCTCCGCTGCCCGACGAATACCTACCGATAATCCTATTAGCATTAGAAGAAGCAAGAACATTATATAAAGAAGAGCTTAAGTGGTAATATTCATTTGTTGTTCCTCCCTGTTTACTTGCCAATCCATTATGATCTACTGCTGGGCTTGTAGTAAAGCTCCAGTTTGCACCATCAAAATACATGACCGCATCAGTAGTTACACCTGTAGTATCTATTTGGCCAAGCGTTAAAGCGCCTCCTAAATCTTGAAGATTTACCTGAGCCGGTACAAAGTCTATAGCAGATCCAGTACTTAGTGTCAGTGGACTACCAGATAGAGTAATAGCAGATGAGTTGGATGTTAAAGCTCCAGCAGCATCTACATAGTCCAAGTATTCTTCTACAGTTGTTAACGCTTGCTTAATTGTAAGGTTGTCAGGTATAGAAGTTCCGGGAAAAGTTCCAAGATTAGTTGAGTTTGCAGCTACACCAGATAGTGTAATAAGGGAGTTTGTTTTTACTTTATCTGCGGCTGTCATTACTCCCGCAGCTGTTGTAGTAGCGGCAGGTAGAGTAGTGTCAGTTCCAGTAGATGATTCAAGAAGAATCGTAGTAGTAGAAGGAGTATTAGTTAGATTGGTATTAGATGCCGGAGTATAGATGTCATTTAATATCAAATCAATTGCTTGGTAAAGATTTACCGAAGCATTATACACAGCAAGCTGATGCTGGGCGGCATTGAAGTTATTGGCCCGAGATGTACTTTTTTGGATTCAAATATCCTTTAATTGATTAATTGTTAGAGGAGCTGCCATGATATAAAAAAATAAGGTAAAGGGGGTTTCCCCCCTAAACCTAAGATTAAAAATGATTAGTTCAAAGTAACTACGGCGTGGTTGTGAGTAGTAGAACCGAGGTATGCAGCGAAGGCAGTGTCAAGGTCAGTAATCACATCGTTGGGAGTTGTGCCGGAAGAATAAGTCGGAACAGCGATGATTTCGCGGTGCGGCTGAAGGATGTTATGGAAGGTATCAACCTGACGAGCCGAAGAGTGCAGAATGTTGAATACAACATACGTGATGCTGGTATCAAACGGAGCCGTGTTAAAGTTAACAACGGGGAACTCTTCATGGCGCAGATTGTACTTACGTTGACCTTGAGTAGCGTTGTACAGGAGGTTAAGCGAACGACCATCACCTTGACCTTCGTCAGCATATACATACTGAGCGTTAGTGACAGTGTTGAAATCGAAACCACGAGTCAAGCCAACTTGCAGACGAACTTTCACTTGCGGAATGTAATCTACATATACAGCGGTTTCATCCAAAGCAACGAGCATAATCAGATCAGCAGTATCCGTATAAGCGGAAGCCAAATCAGTAGTTACGATCTTCCAGGTTACGTTAGCGATTACATCACCAGACAGTGCGATAGCTGCGTTTTTGATCGAAGTAGCAAGGGCTTCAGTCAGCACGATGCTACGGAGACCAGCAGTAGTGTTAACTACACCGATCGAATCACCAGAAGCGATAGGAGTTACACCACCGATAGCAGTACCAGCAGCGCCAGCAGTATCAATAGCAAAAGCAACTACAGGAGATTTGCTCGGACGACGAGTGTTCAAGTTCAGAGCTTTGCAGTTCTGGTTTACTTGGTACACCATATTGTGTACGATGTAGCTACGACCTTGTGCTTCTGTTTTACCAAGAGTGGTAAAGTTAGGAGTAGTGAAGGAAGTGATAAGCGAAGCAGCAGACTGTTCAGAGTAGAATTCCTCAATACGACGTCCACGGAACATGGTAGTCAGAGTATATTCGGTCTCATCAGCTACATTGATTTCGCCAGCAGTACCAGTAGCATCGCCTACAATCCAAGTAGAATGCGAAGGAGTACGAGCTACCTGTTTAGTGATCGTGATCGGACGACGACCATCAATCGACTCAGTACGCTCGAAAGGACGAACCCAAAGAGGGTAAGTAGCAGAAGCGGTAGACATAGCTGCCGAGTTTTCAGTACCTTGGTAGATAGCGATAACGGGAGCTTCAGCAACCGTGGGAGTTGTGTCACAGAAAGAGTTAAGGGCAACAGTACCGAAGATCGAATCCGATACAATACCAATTTGACCATTGGCCAGATTCACATTGCCGGTAGACGAATCTACGAGAGTGCCGGCAGTAATGGTGGTAGTAACACCTTGTTTACCGATGATAAAACTTTCTACGGGACGTTTATTAGAAGAAGCGTTCATTTCTATAAATTAGATTTAAGTTAAAATTACTCTTGAATCATTATTTTTTGATTCTTGAGCTGAATGTATTCAGGATTTTCAGTATTTAAAGCTGCTATTTGGCAGGCTAAATCCACGATCTCCTGGTGTGTATGCTCAGATAATTCCAAAGTAGATTGAGGATAGTTTACACCATCTATATAGGTGTAATTGCCGTAGCATACTCTGGAGGGATATTTTATGTACTCTACATATACATAAGGAATAGTATAATCCCCCGGATAAATGTAAAGTGAGGTTCCGCTTCCTGTAGAAGATAGTCCAAAATTATAAGGAATAAATTCTAAGGAGGGAGAATTAAAAGGATCTCTAAATGAATAGAGATAATCGTCATGCTGCAAAAACTTTAAGGGAACGTTAGTAGTGCAGTTATTTGCATCTACAATATCGACTGTACCTGAAACAAAGAATAAATACGGATAGAGTAAATCCGATAACCTTACTTCGTAAGTGTTAGAGTCCAGTGTGGGAACTATCGGGGGCTGAAGTGGATTTTTAACCACAAGAGCTGATAGGTCAGCGACACGTTTTGTATTAGACTCGAAACCTCTTCTTTTATTGTTCCATTCGCTAAAACGATTCTTAATAAATACTAATTGAGCTTCATTTAGTAGCCAGTCTATCTCAACCACATTGAAGTCTTGATTAGCCAAAGTATCTATTCGGTCCTTAGCCAGCTTAAACGCATAATGAAGTTCAGCGATTTGCATTATTGGTTATTTTTTGCATTAATCTCAGCTGTGAGCTCTTCAACTTCAGCTGCTTTTTTAGGATTCAATAAGAAATCAATTGCCTCGGTAAGACGATCGCCGATTACAATTGGACCTTTTGATCTCGTCCAGGTATAAGTATCCTGTTTCTCGTAGATTACTCTAGAATCTATAGCCTGTTTAAGCAGGTATCTAGCTTCAAACTGTTCTCTTCCATGTGGAGTCTTGAGCAAAGATAGAACTTCAGTAAGTTTATCAATGTTAGATCCAGGTAGGAACGAAGATTTGTCTACGTAATCATACAGTAGATTTTCCACTTGTTCTGTTGTGAGGCTTGCTCTCGAAGAAGCGAGTTCCAACAAAGAAACGACCTTGCGTTTAAGAGGGGCAGTGAAGTCAGAAGCCTCAAGAGCAGCAAAAGCTTTTGCCTTAGTAGCATTCTTCTTGTGCTTGATCTCATCTGTTTCATTCTCAAGGGAGATATAAAACTCTGCACGAGGCCATTTATGTTCTCTCCATTCTCTTTCAGAATTAGCTACTTTGGACGAACCTAAAGCCACATAGTAGCCCATTTCATCGTGCATGCTTGATAGATCAAATACTGTTGTTCCATCATTGAGGGCCCAAGTAGTTTTTTGAAAGAAGGTGAGATCTTCAGATTTCAAAGAATCTCCTTTATAATAAGGACGATTAGAAAAGAATCCTTCTGGTTTGCCCCATTTCTTCTCAAGATATTCTTGAAGCATTATAGGATGTCCCTTCTCATTAGTAAAGGGAGTACCAGTTTCAGGATTCATGTGCGGAGTATAACTAATGTAATTAGCTAAGCCTCCGATTTTAGACGAATAGAGGGCAGAGATTTTTGTTTGGCACTGCCCCACTTTCGTTTTTTCTAACTTTTTACCAGAAGCATCATTTGCCCATTCCGATATTCCATAAGCGGAAGGACGAGGAATTGATTTAATAAAGACTTTTTTTGACATATAAGTGAGACTTAACGTAGTCTCTAACGACCTTTTAGTTTAAAAATATAAAAGAATTTAATCGAAGTGTAGATTATATCAGAATGATAGCCCGCCAACAATAGATGTTAGAGCAATTAATGCAGGTGATACGGGCTCAAAAGCCGTGTAGACACAGGCTGCTGCTAAAGAGGATAAGAGAAATCTAACCCCGGCAAACTTATGAGAGATGTTCTTTATTGACTTCTCCTGTAGTGTCCAGATCAGGTTTAGAGTCGCTGCTCCCGCTACTATTGGTTGTACTATTTCCATCTTGCTTTAAAGAGTTTAACAGCTTCACATAGGACAGCAGTATAGAGGGATCTTTAGAAGCTTTTACAAAGAGAGTAACGATTATATCCATTATTCTCATAGCCACTAAGCCTATGCCAAAGCCAAAGACTCCAGACATATTATGGGGAAGACCCCAATGATCCGCTAAACTAAAGCCATAGCCCGCAGTAAAACCTCCACCAAGGATAAGGGTTAAGGCTCTCCCGAAAGAGAGCCTCTCCTCATAAGTTAAGGCAAATACACCGCCGACTAAACCCCCTACTAAAGCAGAAATTTTAATACCAAGCTGTTCTTCCCAGTTCATGTTAATTAGTTCTCAAAATCCATAATAAGTTCACCCATGAGAGTCGGGTCGATGATTACAACACCAGCAGTACCTTGGCACCACATATCATAACCAGCAGTAAATGCACCACCTACACCGCCTTTAATCGGGCCTGTGGGAGTGTGAGTTCCGGGGATGTAGCCCCAAGAGAAGCTATCCTTAACTTTCAACATACGGATGTTGTTGCTACCTTTCGTAGTACCAAAATCCAGGAAAGTCATACGAGCCGAGTCAATCGGACGATTAGTGTATTGCGGGTGCATACGCTTGCAGTACATACGATCGTCGTACATTGCATTCTTAGAAAGGTTGATTACAACGCCTTCTGGGCCACGGTAACGAGTGAACTGCGCACCATAAGCAAGGTGAGGAGTATCTACGTTAGACGGAACTTTTTCAATGAAGTTAGTGTCAACAGTCAAGTAACCGTTTGCGATTGCTACGAGAGCATCGTGGAACAGTTCAGAACCGAGAGTACCAGTAACAGCAGTTACGTTACGCTGAGTTTCGTCAGTGCGAGTGAAGAAGATATCCATCAGATATTCTTTCATCATTGCGATAGACAGAGCGCCGGAGTAGTATTGAGTCCAGCCATCTTTGAGCTGCTCACGTACACCGGGACCAGTTTTCTTCCAGTAGCCTTTGGGGCCAGGTTGAGTCTGTTTCTTACCGTAAACCAATTGAGCTTCGATGTTCTGATACAGTTCATCCCACATTTTAGCCTCAGCCATCGGAAGGAATTTAGACACTTTCTGTGTTTTACCATCGTAGTTAGTGTACATAAATTCTACAGCGAGACGGCCTTGATCGCGCCATGCTTTGTCGGTGATCGTGAGTTTCTGTGCGAAAGCACCTACTTGCGATTCCAGCATGAAGCTATTAGGATACTGTTGAGTACCACCTTCATCGTTCAATTCCGAAGCTACCGAAGTCCATACTTTGTTGAACTCTTTACCAACTTCCAAGAGAGAAGCGGGAACATAAACAGCAGGATTGTCACCCTGAATTTTTACAGTGTAGATGAATCCTGTGCCATCAGCGATAGGACCTTCTACGATTTGGAGAGGATACTCATTATCTTCACCGAACAGAACGTCAGGTGCAGCGTAGTAATCCAAGTCCAATTTGATTTTGAATGCGGTATTGTTGATACCGGGAGTGGTGTTAGACGACTCAAGATTTTCTACGAGTCGAGCGCATTTATACTCAGCGCCTTGGAGTTTCCAGCGAAATACTTCAGTGTCAATTTCTTGAGTTCCACCTACGCGACCACCAGTCATGGAGGTTACAAGTTTGGAATGGAAGTATCTCGAACGGGAAGAGAATACACGAGTAAGAGTGTTCTCCAACATAGCAGGTTTGCCAGTTGCGTAAGAAGCACCTAAGTATTGGGAGTCAATGAAATTGCCACCAAAACCATCGTAATGTTTGATAATTAAACTAGATTGCGGAGTTGCCATTATTAATAATTAGAATTTTGGATCCAAGCGTCTCAGTCAAAATCGTCTTTCACTCTTTGCGAAGATGTTCCTTTAACTTTAGATTTGGAATCAAGTTTGTCAATTATTTCTTTAAATTTAATATTGTTATCTGTCTTTAGCTGAGATTTAATTTTCTCAAAACTAAAGCCCTTGTCGGGGTTATACTGTGCAAGTAAATCTGCCAGTTGAACGAAATGTTCGGGATTAGAAGTAATTTGGTTTATAGCTCGATTAAGCTGGGTAGAATACCCTTCTTCGTACTTAACCGGTGTAAACATAAAAGTTTGAAGTCTATTTTTGTAGGACTTCTCTACATTCGGAAGATTTTCAATTACCGTAGTAATCTTCTTAGTCTGCTCTTCTACGAGCTGCTTAGTTCTTTCCTCTTCCTTTTTAGCGTTTTCTACCAGCTCTTGCTGACGCTCTTTAATAATATCTGCTAACTCTGACGCTGTAGTTAGAGCTTCCGATTCCAAGTCTCCAGCTTTAGAAAGTACGTCAATCATACGATTGATCTTTTCCGGAGAGTAATTGGAAGTCAACTTCCAGTAATCAAACATAACTCTACGCTGATTATCTTCAGAGGATAAGTCCATCTGTTCGTAATCTGGCTGAGTATAAGCATCTAAATAAGATTGAATGTTCTTTCCTCCAGAGAGTCCGTATTGTAGAAGCGGCTTGAAATCTTCAGGGAGAGATTCCCATAAAGACTTTGCTGACTCTTCTCTGAACTTTTCTCTAGCGTCTGTTAGAAGCTGTTTAAGTGTTTCGGGTTTTCCGTCGAACTCAAACTTCTCATCTACAGGAAGAATCTCGAACTCTTTTAAAAGCTCAAAAGAAACTTGTGCTGCTGTAAATTCTTCGTCTTCCTCATCTCCATCGTCCTCTGAAGAGGGTTCCGGATCTGGAGTAATATCTGGCTCAGTTTCTTCAGGATCCTTTGTCTCCTCAACAGGGTCGGGAGTTGTGGGATCTTCTACTGGAGGTTCCGTCGGTTCTACCGGTTCGGCATCAATCCAGTCTTTCACTAAGTCATCAAAGTCAAAATCATTATTCATACAAATGTAATTTTATTAAATCAGGTGTTAAAAATGTAATTCTTGGTTGCGGTTAGAAAATATAGCCTAAGAAGATTTTTTTCTCGCCTTTATAGCCAAATCTTTTTTCTTAAGTTCGTTATCAGCTTCATTCTTTTTCTGCTGCATCTGAAGTTTTTTCTCATCTAAAGAGAGTTTCTTATTCTTTAGAGAGAGTTCAGCTTGAAACTTCTGGATCTCAAACTGATCTGGGATACCATTATCATCAACGTCTTGATCCTTCTGGAATTTAAAGGAATCAATCTCTGCAAGTAAGATCTTATTCTCATGCTCTCTAGCTTGGAATTCCAATTGGAATGCTTGTTCAGCTTGTTGCATCTGAGCTTGAGCTTCCATTTGAGCCTGTTGCATTTGCTGCTCGGCTTGTTGGCTCTCCTTCTCAGACTGTAGAATATGCGATTTCAACTG
>ERZ869921.978-NODE-978-length-13631-cov-11.448733_pt1 | contig 13631 bp, 25 predicted proteins | sample MGYA00579310_ERZ869921 | MGnify/ENA primary metagenome ERZ869921 (study PRJEB32216, sample SAMN09231816) | wastewater metagenome | place: USA: Maryland | collected 2016-06-21 | study: EMG produced TPA metagenomics assembly of the PRJNA472060 data set (Reclaimed...
AGATTTTTGATTCTTGTTTAGATTCAGGTGAGAGGGGTTACGGTCTGGTGGGCAGGATAGACTGTTGGACCGCCAGACCGTAGCACCCTCACCGTGCCCCCCTCGGGCTCACCACCTGAATCTAGACTATATCTATATATCCATTCTCCTATCTAGTGTGTATATAGCTAGCTGATGGATATATAGATATAGTATATATATAGGGTATTGTTTTTTTTATTTATAAATTTTGAAGCCCCTAACTCCATGGTAAGACCTTTTCCCTATATGGCACTTATAAGGTGTATATATCACAGGATGCACTAGATTCCCTAAGATGGGGTATCTATGCATAGGATGGGATATCTTAGGTAAGAATATATGGGCTATTGACACGCATAGGCTCAAGGGGTACCCTGGTACAGGTCAACGGGCTGGCGGTCTGGCGGGAAAGATTCACATTTATTCTTTAGATTTTTAACTCACTCACACAATAGGAGATTCTATCATGGTTGAATTTCGTATCATAGTTCCAAGTTATAACGGCAAGCGTATTGAAGGACCGTGGCAAAAAGATGTACCATTTTACATTATTGAATTTTGCAAAATATGGATCGCAAGAGAGACTACATTCACAGTTGAATTTAGGTGAATATCTAAAAACGAATTCTTTATATATGCATTCTCTCAAGCGTGCATATATGAGGGTGATTCTGCCCACTTTCAGGAGTTGATAAAATGATCTTTGAACTAATCCAAGAATCTGAGCATCATCGCCCAATTCTTAAATTCAAAGACACGGATTCAGCCTGGGATGCACATTCTATGATCTGTAGTGCATTCTCTTACCCACTGCAACCTTCAATTGTTTCTTACGGAGGATATGAAAATGCATTAGAACTGTTTTCAGATAATTTCCCGTTTCCGTTCGCATCTTTCTCTGCATATGCAGACAATCTGAAATAAAGGAAGCAACATCATGAGCGCATCAGTTTCTATCAAATCTATTCTCTCTCACTCTTACAATTACAATGGCCCGAATCCAGCATCAGCTCAAGAAAGAATGGAGGCGCGAGTTGATCGTCTCACAATCCGCACAATTCATCCTTTTTATAAACTCGCACGAGGGAATCAACTCGCACTCGCATGTGCAAATGCGGCACTGAAAAATCTGAAGCATCCTCTCAGTTGGAATATCGCGCAGAAATTGAGGTGATTTCTCAGATCAGATAATTTCCTGAGATGGCGAAGCCGGTGATCAACACAATGATCCACTGGCTTTTCCGTTTTCCGCTTTTCCGTTTTCATTTCACGACTCTACATAGAAAGTTCTCACATCATGGCTAAAAAATTCAATCTCGCAAAACGGGCACAAATCATTTCACATTTCAGAAAGGAATTCGGATTCCCCAAAGATGTGGCAGTAAAAGCATTTAATAATTTCCGTGTTTCCTATTTGGAAGAAAATTGGGAAATTATAGATAATTATGTTTGGAAAACTTCCATCATACATCTATTTATGTTTGCTACAACCCCGGAAGGATCTAAATTCTGGCTTACTTGGAAAAATAAAGCTGAACAACATAAGCAAGAAATGGAAATTCTGAAAGGATGTCTCTAAATGATTCAAAAATTCCGCCCATATTTCACGGCCGCGGAACTTCTCACTGTCATAAACACATTGAAAAGTTCCACAAATCCGCCCACTCAAATCATTCGATATCTGGAAACCTTTGCAATAAAAATAGAGCGAGGCGTCCTAACTCCTTCTATTTCTCTGAATCCGCCAGAATCCATTGAATCTCGGCTTGGTCTGGCTCCATCTGTTCCATTCTCCATCCAACTAAAGGAAGATGAGATAGAAAATAAAGTGACTCTCTGGGAATCCTATCCAGAATCACGACATAAATTCACTGTCCCTGAGATAGAAAAAATCATGGCTTGGAGATATGAAAATGATCGCATGACACCAGATGAAGAATCTGCATATGAATCTTCTATCATGGGAGGATAAAAATGGCCCGATCAATCTTTCTATCTAAAATCATGGCCCGTCTCAGATCCAGACTCATAAATTTCATCATCTTCTGGGGCGTGATTCTCGTAATGATCCTGGCTCAATGGCTGGATTCACTTGGCTGATTTCACGAGAAATTAAATCGCGGCGAAGCGGTGATCACTTCTCATCCTCTCCTATAATTCTATTCCCACTCATCATATAAAGAGATTCTATCATGCACATTATATGCAGTCTTTCCAGTCTCTCATTCACATGTGAACATTTTCCTGGATCTCTCTCCCAGCGTGAAATGTCCCATCCAGTTTTTTCTCTCCCGCAGAAAAAACTCCTTTCATATCTAGGGCGCTGGAGTGAACAAGATTCTGCGAAATTCACTCCCACAGATTCTTATCTCTTATTCATCGCTCTCCTTCGCTCGACAAATCTCGTTGAATTTCGCGTCCCTGCGATTCAAACTCCTCTCACACAATCTATCATCTTCCAAAATATGGAAGCTCTGTGTCGCACAGTTTCCCGTCTTTCAACAGTTCGTGATGTTGAAATCACATTCCCTCACTATGTAATCACTCCAGAAACTCGCACATTGGAGAATATAGATTCCTGGATTCAAAATTGGGATGAAGCGTACGAAGATTTCAAATCTGGAAAACTCCGAGATATCGAAGGCCGCGATGAATGGAAACGTCTCCTCATCCGTGAAAATGCACTCCAGAGATTGATTAAAAATCCCCATCGTCCGATATCTTCATATGCCTCCCAGCTCGCGGATTGGGCGGCGGTGGCGGGAAATTTCCCGGAATTCGTTATCACAAACCCGTTTCCTCCATTCCAGAAAATATCCTGCTCAGATTACTGGCGCGCCCTAATCACGAAAGCGGCACATTCAGATCATCTATTCTCAATCCGTCGCGCCGATCTGGAAGAACTTCTCTCTCATTGCGAAGATAAAATCAGCGCAGGATCAATCTATTCGGATGCACTCTTTAAAGTTCTTCGTCATGCACTAGATCGTCAGAAGAATTATCTAGGTCTGGGTGATCTAGATATCACATCCACAAAATTCGTAATTCTGAATCCAACATCATCTGTAGAATCTGCGAATCTTCAGGCTCTTGTGGATATGGCGCCTCAAGAATATCCACGGCGAGAGCAGTATAAAACTAATTTCGATTTCATGCGTGCAAAGATGCGGTGGAATCTATCGCAGAAATTCGGAAGTGTGGACGCCTCGGCCGGACAATCCAATGGAGAAAATGATGAATAATCAAATTGATTCTCGAATCTATACAGAATGGGATCTCACGAAACTCGCAGCCAGTGTGCAAGATGTTAGAGATCTAAAAAGATATTATCTAATCTATTGGGATTATTCACATTTCATTTCCCAGATTCGATTCACTGAATCTGGAGTATCTCTAGAACATCAGGGAGTAACATACGATGCACGACTTCTTCCTGGAGAAGATTGGCGCGAATTTGCGAAATCTAAGAGAATCTGTCTCAGTTTCCGCGCCTGGATAGATCCTAAAACATCTGAACATAAAGGTGTCGTTCTCGTAAAGAAAGCGTGCTGACATGCCACCTCCTAATCATTCCATCCATTCTCTCCATCACAAAAGATTCTGCATGAAATGTCTCAAGGATAAATCTCTCACAGGAGGATCTTTCGTAAAAAATCAAGGTGTTCCCCGCGCAGGTTTTGTGCAGAAATTCGTGTGCGCAGATTGCATCCCAGGGCTTTCAGAATCTTTCAAACTCAAACTCGGACCATCAAGATCATGAACATTTTCGTACTAGATACAAATCCAGCAATCGCAGCATCTATGCATTGTGACCAGCATATGGGAAAAATGATTCTAGAATCTGCTCAGATGCTCTCCACAATCGTATTTCTCAATCAGCCAGAATTACACAGCACAGGACATTATTACAAACCAACTCATCCTAAGCATCCCCGCACAATTTGGCTCATAAGGTGTACCCTGTTTACTGTTCTCTTGATTATATAGGTGCATCTTATGAGAAGTTCTTTTCTCTCTCTCTCCTCTCCTTCCTTCCAGTCCACTCAACAACCTGAGATTCTAAAATGAGCGCTCCATCTCTTTCTAAAATGAATGAAATTCTGGCGCGGATTCGTGCGCAGAAATCTCCAGCTCCTGCTCAGATCCCATCTGCACAAATCCCAGAAATTCCTTCTCCAAGTTCTCCTGCTCAAACAATCGAAATTCCATCCATCCCAACTCTCTCATTCGATCAGATCACCGATAAATACGGAAACATTATAACACTGAATTCTAAGCAACTAGAATTCGTGAGTCTTTCCACAACTGGTCAATCTTGTGTACTCATTGGTGCAGCGGGAACGGGGAAGACGACTTGCCAAAAAGCAGCCACACAGGCACTCATTCAATCCGGTCTCGCAGGTATTCTGGAACCACAAGGACATAAACATCTTGCCTCAAATGTTCCTGGAATTGTAATCACTGCATATACGAGGCGCGCAACTGCGAATATTCGCAGAAACCTCTCTGCCGAATTGCAGTCTAATTGCTTAACAATTCATAAACTCCTAGAATATCAGCCAGTTTACAATGACGTATTCGATGCGGAGACTGGAGAGACTCGGACTAAAATGTCTTTCCAGGCAACGCGGAATGCAGCTAATCCACTTCCATCATCTATCCGTGTAATTATCATTGAAGAAGCCTCAATGGTAGGAACAGATCTTTTTCAGGAGATTCTCGATGCATGTCCACACTCGCCTCAGTTTATCTTCCTCGGAGATATCCAACAACTTCCCCCTGTTTTCGGTTCTGCAATTCTGGGTTTTAAACTTCTTGAACTCCCAGTCGTTGAACTCACAGAAGTTTATCGTCAGGCTCTTGAGAGTCCAATCATCTCACTTGCACATCGTATTCTCTCAGGTAAAGCCATTCAACCCGCTGAATTCCCCGAATGGAAACGTCCAGGATTAACTCTCCATCCCTGGAAAAAACGAATTGAATCTCACACAGCATGTTCCACAGCTGGACAATTCTTCATCGCAGCAGAAAACGCGGGCGGCTATGATCCAGAAGAAGATATCATTCTCTGCCCATTCAATAAAGCATTCGGCACGGATGAATTGAACAAGAAGATTGCGAATCATCTGTCTCACAAACGTGGCGCAACCGTCTTTGAAATCATCGCGGGATTCAATAAACATTACTTCTCAGTAGGTGATAAGGTTCTCTATGATAAACTCGATGCAACAATCGTAGATATCCGTCCGAATCTTTCCTACGCCGGACAGAAAACTGCGCATCCTTCACCGACAATGGATTATTGGGGATATGATCCGGAAGCTCAGAAATATGTCGGACTCTCTCAAAATGATGGAGATTTCGACGTAGATTTCATGCTCTCATCTGCGGCATCTTCTGATGAGCGCACTGCCCAATGTTCACACATCATCAAGATTAAATTCGCAGACTCTGAACTCACACAGGAACTCAATAAGGCTGCGGAAGTTAATTCCATGTCCCTTGGTTATGTTCTCACAGTACATAAATCCCAAGGTTCTGAATGGCGCAAAGTTTTCATCACTCTGCACCAATCTCATAACACAATGATCCAGCGAGAACTTCTTTACACAGCAGTGACTCGCGCACGGGAAGAGCTTTATATCATCTGCGAGCCGGATCATTTTGTGAAAGGAATTGAATCGCAGCGGATTCGTGGGAATACTCTTGCGGAAAAAGCTGAGCACTTCAAGGGCATTGTAAATAAGCGAGATGAGAAATTGGTAAACTGATCCATGAATGAAAGGTACCGTACCATGAACTTCCTACAAATCCCTCCACGATCAGCGGATTCTTGGCGCATCTCACTTCTTCATCCGCACATTCAAACAAATGTATTTCGTTTCCGTTGTTCAGGTTGTCTCACAATCCAGGAGATTCATCTCACCACGATTGTTTCCGAAGAACAAGAAAAATTCAATGAAGCACATAAACATTGTTCATCTATTGAAATGAATCGAGAGCCTGAATATTTCTTAGTTCACAGAGGATATGTATCATGAGATCAAATTACGTTCCCATAGGAAAACGTTGCCCACACGGATTAGATAACTCCTCTTGTTACACATGCACAACAGCTCAAAATTACTGGGACAATTACAGACCTAAAGAATCTCTTAACAAGGAAATAGCTATGAGTCCAGGCAATCCATCTAATAAAACAACCGCACCATATTCAAATCAATCCCATCTTCACCTTCTCTCCCCTGAAGATTCAACTAAAGTAAATTCCAGACTTTCCGAGCGCATCAAAAACCATCCACTCAAATCTCTTCAAGTCCGAGAAACATATCGTCCAGGTGCACCAGAACCTGCAAACTATTCATCACTCCAGATCCTTCATTCTCCTGCTGGATACTATCTAGGAACAGTCTACATTGATCCAGATCAAATGTTCGAGGAGCCGGGTTCACGAGACACATCGTATTTTAAAACTCTCGATCAAGCAATTCGTGCTCTGGAATGTATGGTCACGCTGGCTATTTCTGGGAACTCTTCTTATCCATTCGATGTGGCACATTGGGAAAGACAGATGACATTTGAATTTAAACACAATGTGAGGTATCGTTATGCTCCATAAATATCAGATCACTCTGATTAAATAACCCCAGGGGGGGGGCTTGACACGCGATCCCCCGCGTGCTACTATGCACTCAACAGTTCGGGAAAGTCTGTATCAAAACTTTCCTATCTCCCAACTTCGGAATCACAGATTCCACAACTTAGAAAGTAATATCATGTCTGAAACTACTCAAACCGCCGCTATCAACGCAAACTTTGATAAGACCGTTGATGCTAAGGAATTCAATTTCCGTTTCAAGAAGGATAAGCTGGGTAATCAGCGTTCGCCAGTTAAGTTGACCGTCGGTGTTCCTTCTGTGGAAGGTATCATTGCCATTCTGGAAAAGGGCGGCAAGGAACTGGAACTTCTGCAAGATGCTCTGTATGATGTGCTTCAAGGTGTATTGCGTGGTTATGTTGCAGATAATGAAGATGCTGCGCAAGATAAGATTGATCTGACCAAGTTCACTTGGGAAGCAATTGCAAATCAGCCGCGCGAAGATCGTCGTTCTGCTACCATTTCGGAAGAACAGTGGGCTGGTTTTGCAGCAGATTATGCAGCTATCATGCCTGGAGTTTCTGGTAAGACTACTCAGCAAGTTGGCAATGCTGTTGAAGTTTACCTGAAGAAGCTGACTCAAGTTAAGACTAACAAACCGGTTCTGAAGGCTCTGGAAGTTCAGCTGGGTCTGTATCTGGATAATTCGCCGAATGCTGCGAACTTTGAAGATGTTCTGGAATTCCTGACTCGTCGCCTGGAGAATTATCTGAAGGCTGATGATGTGGAAGCCCTGATCTCGAATCTGTGATTCCCTAGATTTCCTCAGCATTAAAGATCACATCATCTGCTGAGGGAACGTCCTGGACATGACGTAAAACTGTCCAACTTCTCCTGTCTCTTTTGAGAATATAAAAAACCCATCTAGCTGGTAACTGATTCGATCCATCCGAGCCTGGTCGGGCGCGGGAATCATGTCAATGCAGAAATCTAGATGGGCTCTTTATATTCTTAAGGATGTATTTAATCTGTGTGTAGATCGTACTTGTGGCACTAGATTTGCAGTCAGTTGCGCATAAGGATAAAACTGATAGTCGTCATAGGTTGTCTATAACGGCGAAATCCTAGGTTCAGGCTGCACACAGATTAAATATATTCTTATCTCTCTCCTTTCCTCCAATTCCTCCCCTCAACTTCCACCATGCGCCAGTATGAAACTATCTGGACTAAGCTAAAACAACTTCCAGCTAATGAAGCTGCTGAGGTGGGAATTTCTGTGGCCGCTCCTCGCGTATTACATGCAAGAATTATCAAGGCTGTAATCAAAGAGAAGTGGAAGGATCTTGGATATAAACTTCTTCTTGATGATAAGCGCGCCACACTTTCATATGTGCAGAAACATGCTATCATCACATTCTTTCTTACATTCACTCTTGGCAAAGATGATTTCTAGGAGATTCAAATGACTCGAAGTTCAAATGATCCGAAGATCACAATTTATGGAACAAAGGTCGCAGAGACGGCGCGCGCTGTAAGATTTACAATTCGCGCAATCGGAACAGCTGCTTTAGATTCGCCGAAATCTGAATGGTTTCCGCTCTCGCAAGTCAGTAAGATCGTCACGAATCCGGATGAAGCTGGACGAGATTATCTTGTGGTCTCTGAATGGATCATGAAGCAGAAAGAGCTTCTGGATTCTGTAAAATCTCCTGATCCGCGGATGCCGTCTCCGGAAATAGACGATGATGAGGATTCATACAATGACATTCCTTGGGAAGACTAATCATGGGACTCGCAGAAATTAAAGCAAGGTTGGCAGTACAGAAAGCAGCGGCGCAATCTACTGTTCAATCTCAACCTGCACCTCAACCTGCACAAACTAAACCAGCTCCAGCTCAACCTCCTATTCAACGCAATCTAATTCAAGCTCAAGAGAAGAATCTTCCTTCTGCATCTGAACTAGATCGTAATGTTCAGGAACTCCAGGAAGCACTTCTCGCGCGCCATCCACGAATGCCAGGATTGCTTCGTGAAATTCACACAGCTTTGCGAGCGCAGCCTGAGAATGTAACTCTTCTGAATGAAGATCAAATCTCAGTTATTGTGAATGGTCTGAAGGTTCAAACGGGCGTAGAGTTCGCAGCAATTTCCGCGAAGAGTTCTTCTAAGGGAATCAAAGCGAAGATTGCTGCGCAAGGTGTTGATGCATTCTAAGGAATAAATCATGAACTCTTCTCCAGAATTTGATGAACTGTTCACAAAAGCGGAACACATTGAAATGAATACTCGACACAATCAACATATTTTCAACCAGCTCTTCCCGGCTCCATTCAAGCTATCACAGGTTGCCATTGCAGCACATTTTGTGTGCATGAATTATGGGCGCATTAGCTGAATTAGATGCTCGCTTGATTCTGAAATGCCTCAGCACAAATCAAGCCTATCCTACATTTAAGCTCCTCAGAAATTGGCTCCATTGTGAGCCTCTTTCTATTTGTAGTGAGCCTCTTTTAATTCACACTCCACTTCTTTTGGAAATAATGTCATGTCTACCTCAGACTTCAATCTCGATACAATATTATCAGATATGGCAGATGGTGGCGATGGTTTTGCAGGATCTTTCCTTGACGAGCCAGCAGAATATTCTAACTCTCCTCAAGGAGACGGATGGAAAGAGTCAGACTATTCGGGAACAATTGACTACAGAATTCGCCAACTCAGTTACTCAAGCCTCCTTACTCTCCATTCGTGCCCGCGAAAATTCCAGCTCTATCGTCTCCGAACCACGCACAAAGCAGAAGAGTCAGTTAAATCAACAATCACATTTGCTTTTGGGCATATAGTCGGCCAAGGTTTGCAAGATATCCTAGAAGGGCGCGCACTTGATGAAGTTATCTGGCGTGCATTTCTAGGCTGGCACACGGATCTGATGAATGTAGATGAGAAGATGAAGAAATCTTTTTGGAGTGCAGTGATTGCATTGCAGCGATTTCACTCAATGCGTGCGGAAGGATTCTTAGATGAATACGAACTTGTTTACCATGACGGGAAGCCTGCATGTGAGCTTTCTTTCTGTGTCACTTTTCCTGATGGTTTTCGCTTGCGTGGTTTTGTGGATGCTGTGCTCCGTAATAAAATTACTGGAGCTGTCCTTGTTCTCGAATGTAAAACAACAGGCTCAACTACTCTTAGTCCGGCGACATATAAAAATTCTTCTCAGGCTATTGGTTATTCTGTCGTTCTTGATGCTCTCTTTCCTGCTCTTTCTAGTTATGAAGTTCTTTATCTAGTCTATCAAACAGGCTCAATGGAATACACTCCGATTCCTTTCACGAAATCATATCTTCAGCGCGCACTCTGGATTCGTGAGATGCTTCTAGATATTGAAACGATCAAGATGTTTGAAGCTGAAGGTATTTATCCGCAGCGTGGAGAATCTTGTTATTCATTCTTTCGTGAGTGTGAGTATATTCAAACATGCGGACTCAGTACAGAATATCTCACGAAGAAATGCACGGCTGAGGAAGAGGATAAGACAGAATATCAGATCAATCTCACATTGCAGGATCTCATCACGGCTCAACTTGAGAAAGCAGAATCATGATTGCAAAATTCATCAAACTATTTGAGTCTAAACTTGAACTGGCATTGAATGAGAAAACTTCTTGGGGGCGTAATGATCTCAAGCTGGTAATTAAAACTGTTCTTGCCGAGACACTGGCAGAAATGGTGGCTTGATATGTCCAGAATGAATCATCAGAAATCTAGATGGATGCTTCTTGGATGGTTAGGCCGGGCACATCAACTGCTTTTTCTTTCAGCCATGTGGACATTTGCAGAAGAAGATGATAAACAATGCACATGGATTAAACCATTCTTTACAGATTCTCAGTCACGAAAACTTATGATCGCAAGAGAATTGATCAATGAAGTTTTGCAAGAAATCAGAGGAACAGAGACATGAGAACACGATCATTTATTCAAACTGAAGAAGATCTGTTCAAGAAGATTATCTCTCTTCAAGAATTAATTGCTTCTGTGAAACCTATGCCAGAAGCATGTACTCTATTGTGTAAACAACTTCAGAAGATGGAGGTTTATGCAGATGATCTTACACAAACTGTTGACATGCTACTTGAAAATATTCGCAGACGGGAAGCAAACAAATGAAACTCTCAGTATACACTCCACCACGATCCCCCTTGTGAAACGCTTGGGGAATATGAGACAGTAAAATCTTTGTGGAGGCCATATGCTAGGTCAAACTTTTGGATATCTTACTGTCTTAAGTTACTCTCGTAAATCGCATGGACAGTGGTATATGAACTGTAAATGCGAGTGCGGAAATTTAAAAGAGGTTCGTGATGATCATTTGAAGTCAGGAAAGACTGAAAGCTGCCATAACTGCAATCTCCAAGAAAAACATCTGGAAGCATATAGATCCTGGGATTGTATGTTATCTAGATGCACTAATCCTAAAGCTCCTAACTATAAAAGATACGGAGGCAAAGGAATCAAAGTGTGTCAACGTTGGGGAAAATTCAGAAACTTCTTAGCCGACATGGGCGATCCGCCTGTAGCTAAAGATAGTCCTTATAGATATACTTTAGATAGGATAGATTCTACAGGAGATTATACTCCAGATAATTGCAGGTGGGCGTCAAAACAGGCACAAGCTAACAACACTTCAAGGAATATTTAAATGAAACTTACAGACTTTAAATCAAAAGCCACAAAAAGAGTACTTATCACAGGAATTTCAGGCTCAGGTAAATCTTCCCTGGCAGCTCAAATGGCAGAAGAGGGGTATAATTTAATATGGATTGACATTGAAAACGCCGCTGACACTCTCACAAAACTTTCAGAAGCTGCTCAAGAACGAGTAGACCTTATTCAACTACCTGATTCTGCATCTTATCCAATCGCTGCACAGACCCTTCTCACGCTTTTTAAAAGCGGTCGCGCAAATGTGTGTGCAGCCCACGGAAAAGATACATGCCCTGTGTGTGCGAAAACTCCTGGCGCAATCATTTCTCCTGTAGATTTCTCTAAGCTGACAGAAAAAGATATTGTAGTGCTAGATTCTGGGACTCAGCTTTCATATTCCATCATGGCATATACTATGAAAGATCGCCCTGTCGAAGAAAAACCTGATCGCGATTCGTGGGGGCAATTGAGAAAGTACACAGAGTTTTTTAAATCTCAGTTTCAAGGTTTCCGAGGAAATCTAATTGTGATTTGTCAGTGTACAGAGGCAGAACTTGATGACGGCGGACTGAAACTTGTGCCGTCATTTGGTTCAGCTGCAATGTCAGCCTCTTTTGCATCCGCTTTTGATTGCGTACTCTATACGGAAATTAAAAACGGAAAGCATCGAGCATTCTCTAAATCAACTGCTTCCCCTAAAGTTCTCACACGGAGTCGGGGCGATTTCGAGATTGAGAAAGAAGAGAAACTTAGTCTGGTGAATCTGTTTAATGGGACAGCAAAGGTTGTGAATCCTATGACAGTTAATTCACCAGGAGCTGTTGCAGCATCTTCACTCTCTGGATTGGCCGCGAAATTTGGAAAGAAATAAGGAGTTGAATCATGACACAGGATGTAAACACAACATTGAATGAGCGAGCAAAGACGCATGGATCATTCATTGATAATGGTCGAATCATACAGATGCTCCGGTATGATATGAGGCACGAGGGTAAAAACTGGGACGAGCTTACCGCGTATCAGAAAGAAGCTCTCGAAATGATTCAACACAAGATCGGAAGGATTCTGTCCGGGAATCCTAACGAGCCAGATCACTGGCGCGACATTGCAGGATATGCCACACTTGTGGAAAATATTCTGACAACCGGACAATCTCACACTGGCAACAATCCCCCTTGACGTAACGCTGATGTTTTTGTATGCTGCGACTTTCTTTAGGAGTAGTTATGGGAACATTATCTTTAACTTTAAATCTTAGAGTACTTTGCAGAGACTTAAAAGTAGATCAAGAGACCTTAGATTTGTACGGAAGTCTTCCATGTTTTGTACTTAAAAATCATTTACACTATAAATATTATGGCGTTATGATAAAGGGTAAACGTACTTACCTGCACAGACTGGTTTGCAATCTTTCTGATTCCAGGCTAGTAGTAGATCATATAAACGGCGATACGACTGACAATAGAAAGGAGAACTTAAGAGTATGCACAAACATTGAAAATACAAAAAATCTACGAAAGCAGTCAAATGGAATAACTTCTAAATACAAAGGCGTGTCTTATTACAAAAGAGACGGAACCTGGGAAGTTAATGTAGCTGGCCATAGTTATGGAAGATATCCATCCGAATGGTTTGCTGCCTATATATATAATCAAAAAGCTACTCTTCTTTTTGGAGAGTTTGCTCGTCTTAATGACCTAACTTGAAAGATAATATCATGTCTACCGAAAACATCTTGAATGCTGAAGCTTTTAACTTGGATAGTCTTCTTGAGGGGACATTGGATGATCTGGCAAATGTTCCTGACTTTGTTCAATATCCTGCTGGCACTCATCGTGTGAACATCTCTTGGGAAATGCCCACGAAAGAGCGGCCTACAACTATCGGCTTGAAGTTCGTTTTGATTGCAACCGAAGAACTGAATGATGCAAATGATGTTGCACCTCCGGTCGGATCTCTATCTAATATTTCCTTCAAGATGGATAACGAATACGGTCAAAGCAATTATCGCAAGGTGATCGCAAGTCTGTCTTCTAACTTTGGCCCTGGAACGAATCGGGAAATCATGGAGAAGTCGGAAGGTGCTGAATGTATGATTGTCACAACCTTGAAGGCGGGTAAGAAGACGGAACAGAATCAGAATCCTTCTCCGTATCTGCGTCTGGTTGAGATTCATGCTGTGTAATTTGTTCGCAGATTTAATTTGATATGTCACCGCTAAAGGAATTAAACATGTTATCCGAACCTTATCCCACCCATCCAGCTCAAAATTCTGAGCCCAGCACAGTTGGTGAAGCATTGGATC
>ERZ869921.979-NODE-979-length-13629-cov-3.690143_pt1 | contig 13629 bp, 37 predicted proteins | sample MGYA00579310_ERZ869921 | MGnify/ENA primary metagenome ERZ869921 (study PRJEB32216, sample SAMN09231816) | wastewater metagenome | place: USA: Maryland | collected 2016-06-21 | study: EMG produced TPA metagenomics assembly of the PRJNA472060 data set (Reclaimed...
TAGTTCTGGTGCTATTAAACACCATTACATAAGCACCTGGCTTGACAGTGCGAAACAGCTCCCGGGACCATTCTAGACACCAACTTTGATAATCAACAATGTTAGCTCTGTTTTTTTCGTACCAGCGTTTATTTCTAACACCACCGGCAAGACCACTTCCGTAGGGAATATTTTTCACCAACGTCTTTGAATTTTGAACGCGTTCAGTACGTCTGTCTATTTCTTCTTCGTTCCAATTACGTCCGATAAACTCATAATTGTAAGGAGGATCGGTAATGCAAGCGGAGAAAAAATTGTCAGGATATGCTTTCAATACTTCTCTGCAATCGCCTTGAAGAATTTGATTAATGGGAGCTTCTTGTATAGCTACACCTTCTTTGATGGTGGATTTAGTAGCAGCAGGGACCATTGAATTCTCCTAGTTGAGTACAGAGTCTTTAAGGCTCTATAGTTGCTTTATGGCGCGATTGACAGGCTCTTTATTAGTGCCTGTGTAGACAAAGATATCAAAGTCTTTTTCATCAGGATTATCGCTAGGGTTTAGATAAACATAGCTAATTTCGCCATCAGATCTTGTACATTTATAGCCTACTAATGGACCTTCGATAAATGGTTCATATTTCATTTAATTTCCCCTTAAGCTGATAGAACTAGTGTAACCCACCCGCGAGTATTAGTCAATAGATATTTTGCATTTTGTTGACTTAGGCCCGGCGTACTTATTTACGTATGTTTCACCAAATGAGCGGGCTAGATCCTGTAATTTGTCTTTTTGTTCCTCTGTATAATCATCATCAGAATCAAAAAACCCTGTGCCATGGCCGTTGCGGCTGTATGCAAATTCCCTAGGCCATTTAGATCCTAACCCGTCCCATCCTACTATTGGTCTTGATAGTCTTTCAAATAGGTTTAATTCTGCTTCTGATCTAGCTATTGACTTCCTGTCAAAACGCTTAAGATCCTGTTCACTAGCTGAAAAATCACCACCATAGCAATATTCTGGAAATTCCTCTTCGCAGGTAGTAAAGAGTAATGTTTCTAGGTAGTCTCTTAAGTTATTGTCCATTGCCTTTCCCCTTTGGTTGACTTTCTTAATCTAGCATAGATTTTCTAGGTTGTCAATTACCCAAATTTAGCGGTATATGCCGGGGTGCCAATTTCCTTAAACTCTTTGCTAGTCATTAAGAATAGGCTTTCTTGAGATTCTAGGCCATAATTTTCTATAAGCTCTAGGGAAGTATCTATATTACTTTCATTTGCAATTTCAAGAGCATAGAAATATTCTTTTTCTGCTATTGAATAATCTGCAAATATGGCAGCATCTGGATATTCTGCGGTCCAATTGCCACTAGATGTTAGAAATACACCATCATCTGATTGAATTACATATTCTGACATTATTAGTCCCTTCCCCTGACTGGTAACTTAACTATAATAACCTGCCCCGGCTTTACTGTCTAATTAAGGATTTCTCATAATCAGAGATCTCTAATTGGGTAATTAAAAACTGCCAATAGTCGTTACTAGCATCCTTTCCCGCCAATACATCTAAAGCGCACTGAGGCAATAGGTTTTTATCCTGACTCAGTACATCATTTTCAAAATAAGTAAATTGTTGAGTATCACCATCTAGCATATCTATTAGTTTCTGTTTTAAGATCATTTTGCTATTTCCCCTTAGCTGGTTGACTATTACAATATAACCCGGCGCGGGCTTCCTGTCAATCCCCTAATTTTCCCCGGATAGCCTACCTAGTAATAAGGGGAATATTACTAGGTAGTTACCCTATAGACCGGGGAACTGGTCTAAACTTTCTATGGTAGTTTGCCTATAGGCCCGGCGAGGGCTCTACTAGCTGCAACCTTGTAGTATTCTAGGTTATGCACAGGCTTTGTAAGATGTTTAAATCTTAGATAGGTAGCCCGGCGCTTTCTTAACTCAAAGAAGTTAAGATTAAGGGCTTGAGGATCATAATCCCGCCTAATCTTCATTAGGATCTTATGTATTCTCTTGTATTGTTGTTTAGTCATGCCTTCCCCTCACTTGGTTTAAACAAAGTAACCTACTTAGGGTTAGGTGTCAAGTGTTTTTTCTTCATCCTACCCCAGCCTTGGTTAGGATCTCGCTCTGATATGATGGTAGGTACTTCTTTAAAGCAATTTAGGTGAACATATGCTAAGCCGTTGCCTTGGTTGCTATCAAATATTAAGGCGCAAACCTCACGCCAGGGCTTAGCCCAGTCAATACCATACACAGCCCCATAAGAGTTATAGGCACCTGTCATTTCTTCTAATACCTTCCCGCCCTCTAGCAGAAATATCCTAACCAACTCCCCATCCTGAGAGTCAGAATTGACAGGTTCGTTACATTCTTTACATTTATAACTAAAACATCCCATTATTTATTTCCCCTCGCATAGTCTAACAGCGCCATCTAGTATTAGCTTAATGGCTAGGTTTTCTTCCTTTGTGTACATACTATCATAGCTATAGGGTTTGTCAATGTAGAATATGAATGTTATTCTTTTCTTTCCCTGCCGCTCGTATAGATTGAAGCCCGGCGCGGGGATTGGCCCTTTAAAGTTCTTTTTGGCCTGCCCCCGGCTAGGGAATAACTCAAGCTTAACTAAGATATCATAGATATCTCCCTCTACATGCTCCCAGGGCTCTAGACCATCTAAGATGTTTAGGTATTCTGGATCTGGGTTGCCTTGATAGAAGTTCATTTAAGTAGCTCAGTTAGAACTATTAGAGTATCGTTTAGCATAGCATAGTTTTTACTATCTATGTCAAGTCTATTCCTAGCCACCCTTACCAAGTCTCTAGCTACTGTCAGGGCATCTTCTTCTGCTAGATCTACCCTTACCGTCATACTGCAATCTTGAGCTTGTAAAGAGAGCCAAGCCCAGGCTATGTTACCATCTCGGGCTGTAGGCTGTACGTCTATACTTGATACTATCATGTTCCTTTCCCCTTGTATGTAAAGCGCGGGGTAGTTTAAGGCCCTACCCCTGGCCTTTAAGGACTCAACTAACGAAGGCTACCGGTCTGCTAGTTAGTTTATTGTGCCTAAATCTATAGTACCTGGCGCTTGGTTATTTGTCAACTATAATTCCATCCTTCCCGCCATCTATATCTATTTCATATCTATAGTCTTGTTTGTCCCTGTTATCATTGAATAAGGCTACTACACCCAAAGCCTGTTTTAGGTTAAACCAGCATAGAGCCCTATCCCCAACTTGCAAGTGAGAGAATGAACCATCAGCCTCTACTCTCTTAATTAGATGTTTCTGCACGATAGACTCTCCATAAGGCTCTAGTACACAAGTAAGTTTCTATGGTATAGAGCAATCCCGCCCGCGACTGCCACGTTAAGACACTGAGCGGTAGGTATTTCTACTACATGCTGACACCTATCTAAGTACTGTTGAGGTATTCCAGAATCCTCCGCCCCGAGCAGTATAATAGCTTGCTTAGGCCATTTAAACGTATCTAGGGGTACTGCCTTACTATCTAGTTCTATCGCCACTAACTGAGCACCCTTGGGCCGGGCATTATTGAACTCTTGAAAGCTAGAATACTCGTAAAATGGAATCCTGGCCCAGGTCTTGACTGTATCACTGGCCTGCCTCTTATATCTCTGTCCAATCACAAACACAAAATCAGCCTTTAGATTAACTGCCGTTCTAAGTAGTGTGCCTACATTGTGCCCTGTTTTGGGCTGAAATATACCTATTCCTACATAGCTCATAGATGTATTACCCATAGTAGAGGACTTACTAGTAGTCCAAAGAATGTTATTATAGCCCAGGTTCCAAACAGGATAATCCCTGCCGCGATTGATACCTCTCTTGGTACTAGCGGTACATATTCTTCTTCGTATTTCATTATGGCAATCTCCCCTTTGGCCCGGCTAGGGCTATACTCTTACTCTCATTATACATACTTGTGTACATTTCTACAATACCTGGATTTTCATGAGCATTAGTTGTTCTTCCTATGAGGGCCATAATCTCCCTCTCATGCTTCAATCCGTGCATGTAATAGAAGACAGAACATCTAAGTCTTTCTAGATGCCTAGTCTCTAGAGCTACACCTACAAGGTTTTTAAACCTTTTAGCTGTAAGAGCTTTAGTCTCAAGCTTAGCTTCTAATAGGGCAATCCTTGCTAAGGCCTCTTCATGGTCTTTACGTAGTTTTTCATGTGTTTTAAATAAGTCATGAATCTCTTGACAGTGTAGTGCATGTCTGCCCCAGAGCTTATCATATTCTTTATTGTTCATTAGGCCCTCCCCGGCTTTGTTCTGTTATCTTAATCCCTGCGCCCGGCTTTGTCAATACGTAAAGGCCCTAGCATTTTGATTAGTAGCATACAATAGTCTGACTTAGAAAGCCCAGCGGCGGAGCTTCTCTCAACTAGTTCTTTGTATCTATAGTCTACAAAAGTAAGTTTGTGTCTTACATCCTTATACGGATAGAGGGTAGTAGGCCCTCCGAAAATTGTGCTTCTTTTCTTCCCAGGAATGAGGCCAAAAGGCATAGCTAAAAGCTCCTCTAAGGCCTCTGCTGGGCCTATAGACAAGTGTTTTGAAAGCTGGCGTAGTTCTCTACTAGCCTGCTTAGTTAGGAGTATGTGTACGCTTTTCATGAGAAATCATCAAAAGTAAAGCTATACCCTGCTATCATTTCCACCTTGAAGTATTTCCAATTAGGGTCTTTACGTATCTCAATACCATGCTGTAGGCCAGGTTTGGACTTTGCCCATCTGATAAACTCTTCCTTGTCTTGGTAGGAATCATTACCATACTCGTCCATAATGGTATAGCCTGGTAGCCTTACCAAGTCCTCCCACTGCTCTATACTCTCAACAGCCTTAACCGGCCCAGGGAGAGTATCGTATATAGTCGGGTAGGTATACCCTCTGAATGAGAAAGCCCACCCAGCGCTGCTCTTGCCTAAGTGAATAGGTTCTCCAATGGTAGCCTCACCACATAAGCATTTCTTATGTAAATAATAATTTGTGCCCATAGTCTATCCTCGTCTAATTAGTAGGAATATGCCTTAAAAGGCATATTATTGTACTTAGTATGCTATTTAAGGTATATTATGCTTTACATTAAGGCACTTAATGTACGTTATTGTATACGTTAGTTTACATTCCTGCGCTCACAGTGTAGGCGTAGGGATTTCTCTAGTACAGAGGCAAACCATAAGGCATTTACTTTCCAAAAATTACCATTGAACTCACCTTCGATCATTAGGTTTTCTGGTCTATCGGAGATGGGGCAGGAATCACAGTTCATACATACTCCTTAGATGTCAATTTCATACCAATTACTCCTAGCATATAGCTTGTTAAAGCCTTCCACCGCCGCCCTCACGCCCAGCATAACGGTTCTACCTTCAAACTCTATTACAATTACATGACAGCTGGGCAGGCTTGTAACTCTACAATTTTCCATTAGAAGCCCAAAGCCTTCTGCAAGTGACCTGGATCTATTTTAGACTCATCAAAGTCGTATACATCTCTTCCATCCCATAGGTAGGGAGTAAGTTCTTTGACTGTATAAGCATTAGACATACCATCCCAGGCTAGGATTACAGTATCATCATCTTCCTGCGCCAGGAGTTTCTTAAGTTCCCCTACTGTCATAGTCCTTCCCTCTCTTATAGTTTGTTTGCTATGTTATTATACGTCTCTGTCATCTTGCTGTAAAGGGCAGCAGGCCCTCCCAGCATTAGAAGATATAAATAATCATCATGTGCTCTTGTAGTAGAAGCCCAGCCGAACTCTCCTTGGTTATGGCTAGTGAAATCTGTCTTCTTATGGTATCTTGTTGTTAGATAGGCCTCGCCAGGGTGCTCATCACTATAATTCTCTACATGGAAAGTTAGGAATAAAGAACTCCCAGGTGCTGAGACTGTAAACTCAGTTCTGTCTTTGGTTTTATAGGCTTCTAGTTGTGGCATAGAGCCTCCTGCCAGCCGATTGAGGCTGTATCTTGTATAATCCCTGGCGAGGGACTCATGCTAACAGCAATAGTGGCGGCCAGGACTCCTAAAATAACAGCTAAATTAGCTCTGTAACTCATAGGTTCACCTCAATCCAATCAGCAATCTCATTGAAAGATTTGTTTTGATTATCGTTCATCCCAATCAATCTTGACTGGATTCCCTCACTTAGGCCAAGCTCCTCAGCTTCCTCAGAGGGGATACTGCCTATATTACTACCCTTATGCCAAATCCTCCAACTAGAGTTCTCTTGTGCGCATAAGAGACCTAATTCCTCGCCTAGTACTCCCAGACAGCAATAGCGTAAATCTCCTTCAGTTGAGGGGCGGCATAAGGCACGTTTGCCTTGCTTATACTCACCTGAGCGGAGGGCTTCTACCCACTTAGCTTTGATCTCTGGATTCATAATCTTGTAAACTCCTTACTTCCCACGGTTGTTTTAGTCTTTCTTTGTATTGTTCTAGAACCTTAAGCCGGGCATCCTGGCGGGCGGAGCTAATGATATCCATACAATGAATACCAGTTCTAACTTCATGAATCATTAGCTCTAATAGCTCTTCCGGCGTAGGCATCTAAATACATCCCTCATTTGACATAACTATAATATCAGCTTCTCTTTGTTTGTCAATACGCTTTCTCAACTCTATTAGAGTAGCTCTCTGGTCCCATAACTGGGCGAAGTCTGAATTAGTTACCTGAGGATCGCTCATCTGCTCCTCTAGTTCTTTAATCATCTCTAGTAGTATTTGGTATTCCATCACTCAAAATCCTTTACTGTATTGTTTCTCTTCTTATCTTTCTTACTTGTTTTATGTACTCTATGAGTATTTACTAAGGGTTCAAGCTCCCGCCGGGCCTTTCTCATCATTAACATGAGTTCTTCCACGGTAATTATTAGTTTTTCAATCTTCCTGGCCTTCTTACCCATTAGACCACCTCCATTTCCTCTATTTCAAACTCAGGGCCTCCGCCCCAGGTTGAAGCAAAGTGATTAAGGCTTACTGGCTGCATATCGTACTCTCTAGGGACTTCTAGAACCATCTTCTCCATGGCCATGACTGCATCAAGTTCATTCAGATACAGACCTTTAATTACATAGCCGTCAAAGACTAGGGACTTTACTGCATAGACTTTCATAGGATTCTCCCTGGCAGGCGGTCTGGGTTAAACTCGGGGCGAGGTTCAAACTCCTCTAATACAGTAGCATACTGTATGTCTAGTAGAGGGATATTCCTCCAGCCCGGCCCTCCTGATGATGAGTAACCAGATACTTGATAACAGTGAAGAAGCACACCCTTCTTACCTACGAACGTGGCGTAGGGCTGAAGTAGTCGCTCTCTGCCTTCTTCATCTTTAATTTTAATGAGCCTGCGCTGGGCTATTGCATCTTTAATCTTTTTCATTATCTTTCCCCTTTAGGTAATTTGCTGCCATGTACATAGCCTTGGTTCTAGCATTTCCAGCGATTGAGATAGCTGAGTTGAGATAGAAAAGACTTCTAGTCTCGTGCTCAGGATTATCCTCTATAGCTACTATCTTGTCAAGCCCTTCCATGAGGCACTCGTACATATCCATAGCTACGTTGTGGAGGGCAATCCGTTCCTGGACTTTCTGCTGTATTGCATCTAGGGCTTCTTCTGACTCTCTCCTAACTCTTTGGCGTACTTCCATGTCGTAGCCCAGCTGGTCATACATACCCTCTGATAGCTTACGATTGCCATATCTCTTAATAAGTTCTAATAGTTCTTCCATAAACCCTCCCCGACTTGGTGATGTTAGAACTATACAGCTAGGTTAGGGGTATGTCAATACCATGTTCCTTAAATACTTTGTCTGTTGCTTCTTTCATTATCTTAGTGAAAGCCTGGCGGCGGGTCATCTTCCAATGATCAGCTAGAAGAGTTATATAGTCATAGGTTTCTTCGTCTATCTCTATAGTAGTAAGAGGTTTCCCTCCCGCCGTGAGGCGTAGGAACTCGTCCACATGCTCTTTCAAATATTTTGCGTCTACAGTAGTAGACCTTATGTACTTACAGGTACAAGGAGTATCCCAGCATTTACCACAATCAGTAAGACTCATACTTCGTTCCCCCAGGCATCCCAGCCTTCTGTACTTTCACGAGCAAATAGCTCTATTCTTGGAACATCCCCCATTAGCTTTACAATCCTTTCCCGCACTTCTGGTGGTTTAGCTGAATGCCTAGCCACAGGTGCTAGGAGGGCACTAGAGACTGCTCGGGAGGCCATCTTAGGCTTCCCTTTGATTCCTATTAGGCATACTTCACAATTGCTTCTAGTATAGCTACCAATACCAAAGAAAGGAGTCCCGGCCTTCGGATTGGTCTTTAGCCAGCTGAATCCTAGTGTTTTGTACTTAAAACCCCATGCCTCGATTACATCTAAGCCCTCTTGAAGGTTGGGGAAGGTTGCCCACATAAAGAGTATGCAATCATCCTCCGCCAGGTCTTGCACTGGGAGGTTCTTAATGTCTTCTAAGGGCATTGTAGGATAGTAAGTAGAAGCCCCGCCGCAGATTCTACCTGTGGAAGACTTCTCCCTCTTGTCCTTATAACTCCAGGGTGGGTCGGCTAGGATTATTTTGTACTTTTTATCTGGAAATTCTTTAAACACTATTTCTTATTGGCTTTCTCATTAGCTATGGTTACAATTACTGCTCCTATTAGCACTATAAATACAATTATTCCTACTAGGAGTCCCAGCGCCAGGCCTACTGCTAATGGGATAAGACATTGCAACCATGTAATCTGTATGAGATTGAAGGCTTTAAGGACTAGGAGGATTATTGTTGCTCCTGTGAATATCCCTACCCCGCCCTGGGTAGTGTTGTTATTTACTGTTACTTCTTTTGCCATCTAGACAACCTCCGCGCAGGCTTTAATCCTAGCCAATTCTCTACTTACTGTATCATCTGTTTCTAGAGTACAACCTGCCGCCAGGAGCATCTCAATACCCGTTCTAATAGCTAACTCATGATTGCTAACAGAGAATCCACCATCTTTACCTATTTTGTCGTTGATAGTATATACTTTTTGGCAACTATCTCCCTTACCTATTAGCCTGTCAAAGACAGTGTATGGATGTCCAGCATATAGGTCCTCTTTAGACATACCTAATGCTAGGCCTATTTTACCTAAGGCGCAGTGTGCTCCATCTGCATTAGTTATGGCTACATGCCCGGCGGGAAGGTTCCATATCTCTTCTGTCATTCTAATTACTTTGTTCAATTCCTAGCCCTCTAATAGCCTTTTTACAGGTTCCATAATAGCCTATTTACTCTTCTGTGTCAAGCACCCCTATATTAGCTATTGCAGCCTTAGCAGGACTGTCCTTAAACCTCATCAGGTGTCCTTGTATTTGAGCCATTGAGTATTGACCATCAGAAACGTTAGCGGCAAATCGTACTGCCTCAGCATCTCCCTCTTGACTGTAGAAGTATTTAAAATACTCTCTGGCCTGGTTAGTGGTGGCGTTGCCTACTTCAATAGATATATCTATCCTACCTGGCCTGATTAGAGCAGGGTCTAACTTCTCTATATGATTTGAAGTCATAATTACTATCTGCCCAGGCTGTGAATTAATGCCGTCTAACACATTAAGGATGCTGGATAGGGTGATCTTGGTATCTTCTGATTCTTCCCTCTGGTTGTAGAAAGCATCTATATCCTCTATCACTATAATAGCTCCACCACTGCCTTGGGCTATACTAGCGAGCCTTTCTGACCTCATCCCCTCTAGATTTATAAACCGTATATTTAAGTTAAGCTCACTAGCTAGTGATAAGATAAAGTTGGTCTTACCGTTGCCTGGCGGCCCGTATAGTAGGACGCCTAGGTGGTATGGTATGCCTCTGCTGACATACCAGGACTCTGAGTTAGTGAAGGCAGTTATTTTGTCCTTAATCTCTTCTGCACTAAACCCATATTTTAGGGTGTTTAATCGTCGCTTTAGTCTGTAGAAGGAGTTACTATCTTGAGCCGAGAATTGCTGTATGTATACCATACCCTCCACAGGCTTATCATAGTGTGATCTATCTGTAAACTGCTTCAAGAATCTAGATGGTAGGTTCTTATCTAAGGTGAGGAACCTTATAGATATAGACCTAGGCTTGGTGGTATTATGAAAATTCTTAATAAAATCTGTAGGACTCTCCCCGTTATCCTCAATTGGGTCATTAAGGGTAATCCAAAAAGGTCTATTTTCAAACCACCCTCCGAAGAAGGTAGCTTTTCTAGGCGCTTTAAGTTCTAAAGCTAGAGCATCTGTTATAGGAACTACCTCGTAACGAGAGGTCTTAGTTCTTCTGCGTTCTAGAATATCTACTGCATACTTCTCTACAGAGGCCAGTACTTTTTCGTGATATCCAGAATCCTTTCTCCACTCTAGAGTAAGAGTATAGAATACCTGGTTTCTTATCTCCATCAGTGCTAGTGATGGTAATGATTTCACCTTATTAAAAAGTAAAGTGGTTAGCCCTAGAACTGCACCTCCCGAGAGGAACTGGTTGTGTTTAGCAAACTCCACACCTGCACTTATAATGTCCATAATTTCCTCCTAACCCTTACTTCTAGGACTACCTTACTTTAGTTCTTCTTCTGTGTCAAGCTCCCAACCTAGGAACCACTCACAGACATATGTGTTAAAGCCTTCCCGCACAACCCACCAACCAGACTCTATGAACTGGTACTTAGGGAAGAAGTCCATAGAATCGTAAGCTCCGCCCCAGTAAACCCAAGTATCTTCTAGTTTCCAGGTAAAGTGGTAATCTCCATCTGGTTGATCAGGAACGTGGCGGGGGATTTTTACCATACCTTCTATAGGTATATGTCTAGGGTCCTCCGGCGGGAACCACTGCTCAGCATATACTGTTTTTGTTTGTCTATACTTTTTCATACCCACCTGTCTACTTGATGCCTACAGGACTTAATGCTGCAATGCAGTACTCCAAACATATCATCCTGAACGCCAGTCTCTTTGTAGATACCCTTCCCGCACTTCCGACATTCAGTTACTGTCTGGTCGTTAGAGGGCATCGGCGGGGTAGGCTCTTTCAAGTTATCCCAGTCTACCATATCCTGACCATTTTGTACTAGTAGTATTTGTATAGCTATTTTAGTATTTCTTAGAGAAAGCTCCGCCGCCCGTTTGTTCTGGAGGAGCAACTCTACAATGTTCTGTGTGCCCCTATAAGCATCGTCAAACATAGCTATGATGATGTCATCCTCTGCCTGCTCTCGTGCTTGTATGGAGGCTCTAGCAGCTAGAGCTGTAGCCTTGCGCCGGGCTTCCCTTTCTTCTTGATTCATAGATAGAACTCCGTGGGTGGGTTTTCAATCTTATAGTCTTCATTTACAATAGCTACATTGTAAACTTGTATGTTCTTCCCTAGTGGGGTTCTATGGAGTTTAGAGCCTGCCGCGCAGTGTATGTGTCCGTGAGTGAAGACTTTTGGGCAGGCTTCCATAGAGTCAAGCCTGGCGCGGAGTTCCTCACATCCTACTTCTTCTCCAGACCATGGAAGCCTGTCTAGTACGCCTTTCATGGGGCCGTGACAAACTAGCAAATCTAACCCTTCTGGAATTTCCTTCCAGACCTGGGCGATAGGCTCTCCCCTATCTTTTAGAAATCCCCAGTCAAAGAATGTAGGGGTGAATGGACTTCCCCAGACTTTAATATCCCTACCGTTTTCTGTGTAGGTAACTCCACTGTTATGTAGGAAATCTGTATTAGTGTCCTGCGCCAGCTCTCTACAGTAGTTTAAACCATTATGGAAGCCCCGCGCCGGGTCTAGCTCCCTCTCATGATTGCCTGCGCACCAACTCACTGAAGTAAACTGGTTACGTACCTTAAGTAGGTCTTTCTTAAACCTAGTCATCTCTTGCAGGGAGCCTGTGAATGTCATATCTCCAGCTATTACTAGTAAATCTCCTTCGCAGCCCTTGAGGATCTTCTCCATAGGCTGTAGGTGTACGTCCGACAAAGCGATTACTTTTAGTAGATTATTCAATTATGAACTTGTCCTCATCTATAAACAGGTTTCGGTAGGTAATTTCAGTATGTTCATCCTCCCACCGCTCTCCTAGGTAACAACTCTCACAATGGCCACAGGGAGGCATATAAGGAGGTTCCTGGCAAGAGCAGTGACACTGTGGATCATACCAGTCATGATCTGGTTCTTTACATTTTAAGACTTCTACCCACACCTATCTTCACCTTGGTATCCTTTCTTGTACAGAATAGCATGTTTATTAGGTGTAAACAAGGCCTTCCAGGACTTTATATCCAAACCCCTCTGTGTCTTATGTACACTTACATAGCCTTCATAGTCCGGGGGTTGGTTTACCAGCTCTATTACATTATGGAACAGTAGTGATTTTCCTTCATAGACTATGAGAGTATCTCCATCTTCTATGTAGTTAATCCCGTCATGGGACCAGCTATCTGTACTCTCATCTATGTAATCATAGGATTGAACAATGTACCTACCAGGGCCATCTCCTATGAAGTAGTCAGTTAGTCCTTCAACTTTCATTTGCTGCCTCCAGTAGGAACCTGCCCACCTCTGCCATTTGTTCTTTTGATAGGTTGGCGTAGGCTATAAGCCAATCATACTTGCTATCTTGTAGTTCAAGGTAGCCACCTTCATCTATCCACAGACTTACACTCTCAGAGCTGCCATCAATGGTTCCAGATAGTGTGTAATTTAAATGTTTTATCATCTACTTAAACTCTCGTGCCATAATTGGCAATCAAATGAACAGAACTCCGTGCCCGGCACTCCCATAAACTTTAACTTGCAGAACTGTTCTTTGCAAGTTAATTCTACTTTCTGTGGTATTTCTGGTAGTGGGTTTGGTAGTCTGTACTCCCTAGGAGGGTCTGGCAGTTTATATCCCATTTCTTGAAACTCAAATCCATTATTAGTTTTTACCCACCTATACTTAGTGACTCCTATTGGTTTCCCAGGATTATCTGGTACAGGCCTGCGCCCGGTTGTTAGTCCCATACTATCTGTTTCCATACTGTAGAGATGGGGCAGGAATCACAAGTAATATACCCAGTAAAGTAGGGAGGGCAATCCCAGCCCGCCTCAAAGGCGGCGGCAGGACTTTCAAAAGTCTCTTCCTTCCCACACCCTTGACACTTTAAACTAATAGACTCCATCTCTTAAGTCCTTTTGGCTAGGTATTCTAAATCCGCTAACGTGGGCCAGGTTCTTATCAAACTCCTCAAGCCTGCGCAGGGTTGTATCTAGCATCCTAAGAGTGCTGAATATCTCCTCAGATACTCTATAGCCTCTTATTTTTGAATCACTCATCTGGTTTAGTCCTTCTGATTTGTAATTAACTGGTCTACGGTTCAATCGTCAAGGCCCATATCAAAGGGCATTGGCTGAACTACTTCAACGCTTGTCACCTTGATTGGCCCGCTTACTATCGCTGATGACGGTATGTAGATATCTTCTTCAATTGCAGCGTCTGGCAATGACTCAACTAAGTATCTAACCACAGCAACTAACTGATTCACTTGGACCCAGCTATGCAGGCCAAATTGTTCAATCTGGTCAAGCATTTCTTTGGCCCTGTCTTTTGTTAGCAT
>ERZ869921.980-NODE-980-length-13618-cov-3.339527_pt1 | contig 13618 bp, 21 predicted proteins | sample MGYA00579310_ERZ869921 | MGnify/ENA primary metagenome ERZ869921 (study PRJEB32216, sample SAMN09231816) | wastewater metagenome | place: USA: Maryland | collected 2016-06-21 | study: EMG produced TPA metagenomics assembly of the PRJNA472060 data set (Reclaimed...
GAGAAGCTCTTTTGCTTCCAAGATATCCGCGAGCGCCATGGTGGTGCCGGTGTCGTAAGGGATCACATGGTCAGGAGCCGCAGCCGAAGGCACTACGTCATTGAAAATGATCTGGTCGATCTTCTTCAAGATGGAGAACAGGCAGTGTTCACGCAGCTTGTCTTGAGCGTCGAGAGACTGAACCATGGCCTTTTCGGTCACGATAAAATCTTGCGCCACCATGTGGTTGATCACGAGCTGGATGCTATCGAGAGTAATTCCCGCAGCGTCGTTCGTGTCACCCTCTTGCATATCGTTCGCATCGCCGAACTGGGGGAACTGGGTGATGTTGATCTTATCGCCGAGTTTGCTGATCTCGCCTTCGTAGTCGGTCGCTACGCTGGATACCCACACAAGATTTTCCATCAAGGTTGGGAACCAGAGCGAACTCCAAATCTCCGGGACGATTGCATCAAGCTCAGTAGCAGCGGTCATTATCTGATCCATCTATTTCTCCTTATTTATTTTGCCTTACGTTTATCGACCGCTTGCTTGTGGAAAGCCACTCGCACAGTCTCCCAACGCTTCGGGTCTTTAACCCTATTCTTGAAAGCCTCTTGGTAATCCTTCTGCGTGATTTCTCCGGTGATCACTGGCGTGTTACCTGCGCCACCACCGCCCGTATTTACCACGGGAGCTTTGCCTTGATTGAACCAGTGGGGACGAATCTTCTTCAGATCACCCGCCCAGCTATCAACGCCCTTAACCTCCATCACGCCCGATTCTTTGGTATCGATCTCTAGGGTGTCCATCTCCATGAACTCTAGGTCTTTCAAAGCTTCGTTGCGCAATCCCAATTTCATCGCCGCTTCTTTCACCGCGCCCACTCGGAGAGTGTGATGGAAGTTGCTCTTCAGGGATTCGTTCTCGGTCTTGAGGGTCTTGTTCTCGGCCTCGTAGGTTTCGGCCAGCTGCTTGAAGTTCTCGCTCCCCTTTAAACCAGATTTCTTTATCTGATCCAATTCGCCGCTCAGCTTGCCGAGATCGGACTGAAGCTTCAGCTTCGCCTTCTGTTCGTTCGCTAGAGTGGCCTTGAGGGTTTCGAGTTCTTTTGCAGGATCGGGGGTATTCCCACCGTCATTCGTGGAGCCATTCGCCCCACCGCCGCCAGCTCCTTCTCCTCCTGCTTGCTCAAGGAAAAGATAGGGTAGCGTTCTAAGTATTCTCATAATGTACTCCTTTAGGTGATGTGTCAAATCGACACTTTAACCGGCCCGTTTGGTTGCCTTCCGCACAGCATCTTTGAGGAGCCTCATTATGTCAAGGCGGATGGTCTGATTGAAACGCTCCGATGGCCGGGGAATAATCGGGCGCTTTGCTTGGCCGTTTGCTCCCTCGCGGTGCCCCTTCTCCTTGATGGCCTCTTTCGGATCAAAGAACCCAATGGCGATGCGCATTGCTCCACCGGCCTTGCCCACCCCGTAGGTCAGAGAGGTGAGAAATTTCCCGGTGAGCCAGAGATTCACTGGCCGGGCTTTCTTCTCGCCCTTTTTATATTCCTCGGTGCTGTAAGGGTAGCCCCGCTTCGCGCTGGACTTCTTCTGAGCAAGGCGACCGAGCACGGCTTTATTCCGGCCGGCCGAACCACTCGCCCGGGCAGCGCGGATCGAATTCTGGATCCCGCGTAGGTCTTTCGGGGCCTTATACTCGGGGAATCTTCCCACGCCCTCGATCGGGCTGATCCCTTTAGAGATGAAATTCAGCATGCGCTGCTTCACGGTGTAGGCAATTTCCGCCGCGGTTCGGTCGTCTACGGCATCCTGGAACTTCTTTAGGTAGGCGTAGAGGTCTTTGTAGATATCGTCCACTTTTTTGGCCATGTTGCAACTACTCCTAATCCAATATAAGTGCCGGAGGCTGCCAAAAATGCGGGCTGGATAGAATCACTATGACGCCCCGCCCGCAGGTATTATTAAGCCTCTTCCCAGCTTACGATGGTGTAGTCGATCTCGGTGCCCTGATCGATGTCAGTGGGATCGTCGAACTGCGCCGTGGTGCCTAGAAAGCGAATCGTCTTCAGCTTTCCAGTTTGGCGATCTGCTATACGGAACATGATGAAGTCATCGATCAACTGGTACTCTGGCGTGAGGTGCTGAGCAAGGTCTCCGGCCGTAGAGAACACGCACTCAAGTCCCACCTTTGCGCTCACAAAGATTGCCAGGAACTTTGGGTTATCCAGAACGATATCAAATGTGTCCACCGTAACGGTGTCATTCGCAGGGGTATATTTCCCGTGCACCACTTTTAGATTCTTGATCGTGCCAGTGTTCAGGGACTTCTCGAACTTTGCTTTGATGTCCGTATCGATAGGGGAAGGATTCCCCGTAAAGTTTGCGAGCAGATCAAACTTAAGTTTCGCGGTTCCAGTGACTGTGTTTGGGGGTGTAGCAGACATTCTATTCTCCTTTGGTTATTCTTCGTACTCTTCCAGAATCTTTTCCACTCCGCGCATGATCTTGTTCGATAGCTTCATCCCCTTCTTATAAGGCATGAACTCCCGGATATATTTCCCGCCATCAATGGGCTTGTCCTGGCCGTAGGTGCCTTTTAGGTTGCCCTCTGCCTTCCCGGCCTGATCTCCGCTGATCGCCAGCTCCACATAATTTCCATCTACGTCCGTGTCGAAGGCGTCCATCATCTCGCCCGAGTTCTCCATGTTGGCGATGGCCGGCCCGTCCTTCTCCGCGGCATACTCCTTGGTGATGCGCCTGCGGTACTGGCCGCCCTCTACCGAGGTCACACCCTCAGCGGTATTGGAGAGCACCTGCTCCTTGACGTAGGTAGCCACGGCCTCCAGCGCCTCTTTACGGTTCGCCTTCGGCACAGTGATGCCCGTCTCCTTGAAAGGATTGAAGCGGTGCTTAATCTGCATAGCCGAATTCGCCCTTCAGCGCAGCGCACACGGCGAGGAAAGATTTTCTCCACCAGAAGTAGCGCTTATGCATTCCAGCTTCCTGCGCCTCTTCCCAGCACTCGTGAGGGCACCGACCGTAGCGGAGGGCTCCGTAAAGAGCCACGATAAAGCCTGTGCGATCCACGCCTGCGTAGCAGTGAACGTAGACGGGCTTCTCGGTGCCATAGATCACTTTCATAATGGCGCGGCACTCTTCGACGGAGGGAGGGGAGAAGTTGCTCAAGCCGATGCCGTGGTACTTAATCCCGAATGCGATGCAGTCGGGCCCCTCTTGGTAGTTGCCGAACTTCCTTGACCAACCCTCTTCGAGATTGATGATCGTGCGCACCCAGAAGTGGCTGTGCAGGTGGTAAACATCACTGACGCCTTTAAGGCGGGGACCGCGCACCAATTTTCCGTCTACGAATTTCATTACTCCTCCTTCGTATCGTCCTGGGCTCCTTTCGGAGCATTGCCATCTTCGGCCGCATTGGGATCTTTCTCACCGGGGGCGAGGCCTGGCTTATCACCGGGCTTCTGTGTGGCCATCTTGATGATCTGGTCCTTCGCAATAGCGGCGAGCTTCTTCTCCGCGTCCGTATCGGAGAGAGAGGGGTCGTCCATCTTCAGGAGCTCAATCATCGTGTTGATGCTAAGCTTCTTGCGCAGCTCGATCAGCTCCAGCTTCGCCTTCTCAGAGAGAACAATCCCCTGGTTCTTGAACTTCACATTCACTTCGCTACCGTCGAACTCGGGTAGGCTTTCCAGTTCAGGAATCAAGCTCTCAGCGGCGCGGAATACTTCCAGCCACTCAGAGGCGATGCCCCAGAATTCTTTCTCACGCTGAATGAAATAGCCCTGCGCATCCGTTACGTCGTCGGTGCTCTCGGACTCGTCGATCATCTTGGCGATACCAGAGGCCACGGAAGAGGCGTCCAGCTTCCCCTGAATATTTCTCGGTGAGAGGTTGTTCGTGGTAAGCAGCAGCGCAATATAAACTTCCATGATGCGAATCCAGAGCTCAGTGTGCGGCTCGGTGGATACGATCTCGTAGCTCGGCACCGGATCATCAATCTTATAATTGAGCTCCAGCATATTCTGCGGGCCGGTTTCGTAGGTGCCGCCCTTGAGCATATTGCCCTTGAGCACTGGCTGCCCCCATCCCTGCATGTTGAGAATCGAGGCCGCGTCGGTCATAAACACGTTCACTAGAATAGAGCCGTCGATCACATCATCGCCGCCCTCTCCCCAGAACTCACCGTCCTGATCCATTGCGAGGTTCACAAATGGAAGTCTGTCGATAGGGTTCTTGGCCATGAAAGGCGTGCGCTCAGCTACGATCTTGCCTTCGCAGTCCGTGGTGATGTGGTACTTCTGAGTCCACCAAATATAGTGCCGCTCTCCCGCGCCGTGATCGCTTCGAGAGTTCGCGATTTGCTGGTCTACCCCATCCCCACCACCTTGGCCGTTCGTGTAGCCAGTGCGTGAATTGCCATCCCAGGTAGCCGCGCCCTCTAGTGGGTACGGTGAGCCGGCTGGAAACTCCGAGAGAATCATGCAGCGGGCCTTCTCACGGTTCTGCGCATCAGGGATCACATCATATAGGTGCGGGTGCAGGGTGCGCACGGTGAGAGAAAACATATTGCGCATAAAGCCATCGAAGCCCTCTTCTTGGTACTCCTGAATGGGGTGAATGAACATCGTGGCGTTGCGCGAAAGATTGCGGTACTCGTCGCCCTTCTTGAATTGCTGCGTGACGTTGAGCATATCGGCCAGCTCTTGAACCGCGAGTGTACCGTCCTCATCTCCAGGGATGGTGCGGTCAACGCCAGAGGAATAGGCGCGGGCTTTCTTCTACACGATCTTCTTGCAGATCGAGATGTTGCTGGCTCTCTGGAGCATTACCTGGATGGTGGACTCCTTGAAGCCCTGTGCGCGTAGGCGCTGCATCACATACTTTACCACCTGGTCGCGGAACACTTCGAAGCGCCGAAGCGCCTTGGCTTTCCTGGCACGGTTCTCATCGCCCTCAATCTCTTTGATGATGGCGAGGCGGAAGTCTGGGTTGAGGATATCTTCGTCGCGGAAAATAACGGTGTTCATCTTTGTTTCTCCATAAGGGCTTTGCAGTGGGAGCAGAACCATCTGCTGAGGTGGTAATGGGTAGCTTCACCGCGGTCACAGTTCGAGCAGGCGCCAAGCACACGCGAGGGCTTCTCCACGTATGGGCATTTCTCCGCTCGGAGAATTCTTACGTCCTCATTGGCCAAGATCGCAATGCGAATATTATTTCCGCCCATCTTGGAAACGGTTCTGTCAAGCACCGTGACGCTGACCTTCTCATCGCCGAAGAAAATATCAATCGTCTCTCCCACTCGGCGCGTCAGTACGAGATTCTTTCGGTTGTCTGGCTTCATGATGCTGGCCCTCCTGGTGGCTCTGGATCTGGTTCAGGATCGGAATGGACTTCTTCAATTTGCCCTCTTAGCGCATGAAGTGCAAGGTCTTGGGCCGCGAGCGCCACCACCGCATACTCCATCCGATTCATATTCGTCGCGAAGATGCAGGGGATGCCTTTATGGTCAATGGAAACTATGAAGCAGTTGCGGGTGTTGCCCTGCTTGGCTTCTTCCAGAGCTCCTTCGAGCACCTTTACGGGATCCAAACCACTGTGCTTGAACTCCAGAACATTCATCTGATCTTCCTTGAGGTGACGGTGTTGTAGGACTTCGTTACCGGGAAGAGGTAGTCGGCCATGTTCTTGAATCCATCCAACCAGTGTGAGCGCTCCTGGTCATTCTTTTCGATCTCGTACTTCCCGACCTTGATCTTACAACGCTCGGCGTCTCTTATGAACTCCTCGCAGCGCGGGTGGATGCGCACCATATCTTTCGAGAAGAGGTTATTGGCCGAGTTCAGGCAATCCCGAATCGAGAGGCGGGTCTTATAGGAAATATCCTTGAAGCCATAATCCCGCATGATTTCAATATCTGTTCGGTTGCTCGACGCACTGGTCCTTTTCTGCATGCCGCCGATACCGTCCGGGAACAGCCGGGCTTCTTCCCAGCCGTAGCCGATCTTCTCCTCCAAAACTTCACATAGGTCCTTCGTTTCTGCTCCGTTGATCCGCACTTCATCAAAAGCCATTAGTGGATGCTTAGCGTCAGGGGTGTACTGCCAAATGGTTGCGGCCATCGGGTAGACGTTAAAGTCAACAGAAACAAGGACTTCGCCGCGATCAGGGGTACGAACGATTGAATTGTCGAGGTGCTTGGTGCGGTCGAACTGGTGCAGTGCCCTTCTTCCGCTGGTCGGTACGAACTTGCCTTCGACGTACTGCTCTCTGGCTACGGCGTCATATGAGTCCAGGAGCATCTGGACATACCAGTCGGCCGTGAACTTATTCGTCCGGGTATTGGCATAGATCACTTTGGAATTGGCGATCGGCTTATCAATGAACTTGTCGAATGCCCAGTTGAAGTCCTCTGGGGTTCCGGATCCCGCGATCTGAGGGAAGGGGGTATTCTTGATCCTCACCCGGGAAATTGCGGCCTTGAACGTGGGCCAGTCCAGGAGCGTCATTTCGTTGAAAAGCATCCAGCCCAGGTTTGGGCCCTTAATGGAGCGGCCGGCATCTTCTCCGTGGAAAATAAGCACTTCGCTCTTGGTCCAGGGAAAATAGAGCTTTGCCTCACCCTTGAGATAATCGAACTCGATCCCCTGGTCGGAGCAAATTTGTTCGATCATCGGGTAAACGTCCCGCTTGAACATCTTGATGGAGGGGCAGGTAAGGCCTCCGGGCACACCGGGATTGGCCGAGCAGAGCTGCAGGAGCTTCAGCACGATACCGTGGGTTTTTCCTGAGCCGAAGCCGCCGAACATGGCGAGGAAGAAATCCCTGCTGGTCAGGAACTCACGCTGGCTTGGGGTTAGTGTCGTTCGGACCTTGTGCAGGGCCATTGGATACCTCCGCATTTGGCGCTGGTGCAGAGCTGAGCACTTCGCCGATGATTGTCCCGTCCTCGCTCACTTCTTCAAAGGCGAAGCCTGTGGGCGGCTCTGGCGGGGCATCTCCGGGCTGGCTCACCCGGTGGGTGATTTTCACTACTGGAGCCTGACCAAGATGCTGCATCCCCATCCACTTGGCCATTGCCGCATTGCCGCGCTGGAGCAAAAGCATCTGGTGCTTTCTGATCTCGTTGCGCCCCTTCCCCTCCCCCGAGGAAAGGTATTCGCCTAGGGTCATGCCGTTCTCTTCTTTGCACCGGTTGTTTACCGTCTCGTAGCTCATATCCAGACCGGCGCAGATATCCTTGATGGGGCAAAAGTACGCCGCCATATTGCGCACAATGCCCCACGGAATAGCAACGGGCTTCGGACCTGGCTTCGTAGCGGTCTTAGGCCCGTCGGCAATGATGGAGTCGATCTGCTTCGAGAGCTGATCGGCAGTTTTGTTATTGTTCTCCGCCAAGGGATTTTTCGGTTTGCTTCAGAGGTGAAACAACTCCGTCCTTCATCATCTCGTTGAAGGCTTCCGCGGCGGTGGCTTCTCGGTTGGCGTGTTTATCGAGCCTTGCATTCTCGGCCGAAGATCGAAGCTCATGCTCTTTCTTCAGCAGCGCGAGGTGACAAAAACGGTGAACGGAAGCCTTGGCAATGCGCAGAATTCGGTGCTGATTAAGCCAAGCGCCCTTCTTCCATTCCGTCACCTTGATCTCTTTCACCAAGTTTTGCTCGGCGAGATTGCGGCGCTCGTGATTCAGGAAGAAGGGAATCATGCTGGGCTTCTTAGCAAATAGGCTGCGAACCTCCGAGTCGAAGGTATCGCGCACTAATTTCGCGTAGTCCATTATTTTTCCCGAACGGTGATGCCATCAGCCTCGGTGAGTGGGCGAGCTTGGCCCATAGGCTTGATGTTCGTGTTCACGTTCACGCCATAACCGGCAGCCTCTTCTTGGCTCTGCTCGCGGTTATTTTTCAGGATGCCCGGAGAAAGGATATCCGTACCGAGGTAGGTCCATACGTGGGTATGGGCATCGGTGGTAACTTTCCCTTTCTTGTCGCGCCAGGTGCATTCTTCTGGGCGAATGGCTCGGGATCCATCTTCGTACTTGAACGAGGCATCGCGCAGGGCTTCTTGGCTTTTGGCCACGAGGTTGCCATTGGCGTCCATCGTCCAGGTCATGTGGTGATAATGGCCGCAGGCGTGGGAGCTTTTCGTCAGAGACTTCCCGCGCATATCCTTCGTGTGGAAGAAGTGCTTATGCGGAATCGATCTGAGCTCTGGCTGCCATTTTTTGTAGCTCGTATTTTTTAGGCAGTCCTGCACATCGCTCTCGAACAGGTGATGCTCGAAGGTCATATTCTGACGAAGGCGGATATTTGGCTTTACGGGGGCTTGGCTTGCCACGGGCACTCGGGGGTTTACCGGCGCGGTGGTCTTGGGTGGCGCGGAGGGGGCCGGTACTGCGGGAGCTGGCTCATGGGCAGCTTCGTTACCAGTCTCATCTTCCAGTTCTTCGAGTTCGTCTCTCTGACCGTTTTGTTCTTGCATCTTGTGCTCCTTTTTATGGGGAATTCCCCGATAGCTGGAGCATAGATGCAAGAACGCCGATTCGTCAACTACGGTTTTGTGGCGGCTTTCATACGGGCTTTAATCGCCGCGATGCGCTCTGGCTTCCTAAAAGGCGACCAATACCTTGCCATCCCTTTCCAAGCCCCAGTCTCACCGCCCTGGATCCGCCCATCTCTCACGATACACTTCTTCATGATCAGCACCGCGCAACGAATATTCGTCTCGGGGTCGTGAAGCTGCTGCTCGTTCGTGATGCCTCCGCCGTAGGAGTTTGCCGATTCCATTGAGAGCTGAAGCAGACCTCGAGAAATTACCTGGTTGCCTTTCGCGTCAACCATGTCCTCTTTGTAGGTCACTTCGGGCTTGTAATTGCTCTCGAACTGACATAGGGCGGCCATCAAGCAATTGTAGAACTCCACCATGTCCTCTGCGGGATTCGATACGTATTGGTATTCGGCAAGATCGGCCGGCAGCTTTGTTAGGAGATCTCCTCCTAATTCACGCAGGGCTTTCCGCGCAAAGGCATCGTAGTTCCAGCCACTCTTTCTCACGAGAGCGGGAGCTGAAGCTTTCGGAATTGCTCTGCGAACCGATACGATGTCCTTGGTGAAGAAAATCTTGGCGCACATGGAGTTGTTTTGGTTCGCTCCGAAGCCTTCGTAGGTGGTATCGGTGCGACGATTGAAGCGCTTGTTGGCGAAGGTAACGTGACCTCCAGGGTGCTTCATATAAATCTCATCGCCCTCTTCTACCCAGTCGTCTTTATTCTCCTGCGCGTATTTCGCATAGCTCACGGCACCAGCGGAGTTCGTGCTGGGAAAGCCTGCCCAGATCAAGCAGCCACCCATACCAGAAGCGCACCACATTACTTCGTCGGGTGCGGCGCCGTAGTGAGTGAGGCCGTGCCACGCAACGATAAGCGGATTATTTTGCTTGCCGGGAATCTCTTTCACTTTGTCGAAATACTTTGCGAGACAGCGAGCTACCTTTACTGGAAGAACCACATCGGTTCCGTATCCGGGATGGCCGCGGAAGTAGGCGCGGAGATAGTCTTTCAAATCTGCATCGGTGATCGGGCGGTAGATACCCAGGTATGGATCAAGCTCCTGCAATTCGGGAGCTGGCGCGGAAGGGAGCTTAGGAGCTAGCACCTCCTCGATCTTGGTGGGTTTTTGTTTGAAGCAATCGAAGAGGGCCATTTGTGATCTCCTTGGTTAAAGTTTCTCTTGCTCCTTTACATCAGCGAGCGATCGCGGAGTCCAGGGCTCGATTAGCATAGCGCAGAAAGGTTCGGTCATTCTCATCCGCTCCACCTTTTCCGCAGAGGGCTTGAAGAAGTAACAATCGTCGATCAGGAGAATTTTTGCAACTGCATCTTCGAGAGGCTTCATCCTATTGGAAACGTCCATCTTTCTGGGTTTGCCTGCCTGTGTCCAAACCTGATGCGATGGAAAAACTGCAAAGATTGTGGTCTTGAGCATCTTCCCTTGAGCAAGCATCTGCTCAGTTTTTACGCGAGACTTTCCTGCCACCAAATAATTCTTCTCAGTCCACTCCTCCATTGCCTTCTGAAATGCTTTGAGTGATTCGCTCGGGGTAATAATGCCTCGAATCTTTCCTGTACGCTTATCTCGGTAGCCCATTGCGTAGTACTGATCGTTCACTGAAGGAGGCATCGGCAGTCCGGTGATTAGAAATCTCACAGACAGCTCCAATTTCCCCAGCATTTATTTGCGCTCAGAAAGCCACATATGCAACTTGCAATTATTAGGATAAATAAAATCAGAAACTCAAAGTCGATATACTTCATCAGCTCATCCTCTTTTCGTTCGCTACGGCGAGCAGATCAAGATTCACCGCTCCACCTTCTTTGGTATAAAACAGCGCGGCATCTCTCCACGCATCAGCAACCGCTTCCTTCTTCTTCTCCTCAAAGAAAGCTTCGTGAACATAAATTTGAGTTGGTCCCTGATCGACGGTGTGAAAAGGGCGGGAGCAGGCCGGGTAGAATTGGCCAAGCTCACCGCCCATCGAATTGAAGATCATCTTGCTGGGATTATTTTGGATGAAAAGAAAGTTCGGCATTTTGTCCCTTGCCATCTTTCACTCCTATGAAGTCCGAAGCTGCCTGAAGTGAAATACTTCCGCAGGCGATCCATTTCCGAAGCACACCCGCACCAGGCTCTGCGATACTTTTCCGCTATCAATTCCTCCTGGTGAAATTACCTTTGCGTATTCACCATTGTAGATTTTTGGATTCGAGATCGACGCTCCGAAAACCCGTACAATCTTTCCCGGCTCCATCTGCAATATATTTTTAAATGATTTCATTTTTTCTCCTCGGTAAAAGCGGCGGGCTCGTGGACTCCTAGCATAAGAGTGACCTTCGTCGCGGAGCATCTGCCCGCCGCTAAGTGTAGTTATTCTGCTTCTAGTGCTTGTCCCTCTTCTGGGATTGCTTCAGCCTCTTGGAAGAGATTTGCTTGTCTCTCTTCTTCGGTCATGGCGCGGGTTTCCACTACCATTTTCTCTTCCTCACCTACTGCCGGCCACAAGAACTCCACCGTGTTGGACTGGAAGTTTTTGCGCATGAGCACATCGTCGGTGATCTTTGCTCTGCCGGTATCCACTTCGCGCATGATCTCGCTGATGCGAGCTTCCTTTTGCTTGATAGATTCCGTGTGAGCACGCTTCTTCTCCTCGAACTCCTGCTTCACAACGTCGAAGGCTTTCTCCTGCTGGTCGATTTCGACCTGGAGCTTCCCGCCGATCTTGGCTTGCGCCGCAATCTTCTCGTCGTTGAGGGGCACTAGGATTTCTTTCTTGATGATCTGTTCGTCTACTTCTTCAGGCATTTTCTCTCCTTTTTTGTGATCCATGTCTTTCTTTTTTTGAGCAGTCCTGCATGTTATCAAACTGAGTTCCCAGAAATAAATGATCTGGATTTACACAGTTCGGAACATCGCACTTGTGAAGAACCATCTTATGGTTTGGAATCATCCCAACGTGAATTCTGTACGAAACACGATGAGCATATTCCATTCCTTCCGATCTTCTTCCTAGAGAAAGGTAGCCGTATCCATTCCCAGCTACCCCTCCCGTCCATAACCAGCATCCACTATTTGGCTCCGGCTGAACTCTTTCCATAAATCTCTCAGCAAGAGGCCGAAGCTTTACTCGCTGATAAATTCCTTTAGGCATTTAGAAGCTTTCCTTCTGACACTTCCCTTTCAAAAGAGTTCTCAGGTGATCCCTGTCTGGTGTACAGAATGCACACACCGGAAGCCTCGGCCTCTTTCAAGAACTCCTGGCGATGAGCTTCATCCAGGTTCTCCACGCCATCAAGGCACACCGCGATATGGCCCTTCTGCTTGGCAATCGCAATCGCAATCTTGGTGGTCACCACGGCTCGCTCGGCGGTGCTTAGACGAGAGAGCGCATGGCCTCCAACGAATAGCTCGCCCTCGCGGAACTCCAGGCCCTCGATCGGCAGCTTGCATCTCTCCATGAGCTTCTTTGGTAGCTCGTACTTCATAAACTTGACGCGCTCGTCCAGCTTATTAAAGTCCTTCATCTTCTGATCGCGCTCTTTCTCCTTGCCGTGAATTACTTCCCAGCGCTGGCGAAGAGAGTTCGACGCCTTGATTTTATCCGCTCTGTCGCGAAGCTGCTGCTTCCTGGCAGCGAGATCATCAACTGTTGGTACTACTACCTTATCCGCGGCCTCAATCGCTTCCTGGTGGCTCGTATCGCATTCCTGGATGCGTTTGGCTTTCTGCTCTTTGATCTCTCTGATGTTTATCAGCTCCTCTTCCAGCTCCGCCTCACGATCAACGGCGTCCTTATGCTCTTGCACGGCGCGGCTAAATACTTTCTTCCGCTCATCAACTACGAGCATTAATCCTTTCTTGCGCTCGGAGATTCCAGCTACCTCGGCAGCCTCGGCCTGCAGGGCTTCCACATCCGCCGCCAGAAGCTCCTCGGTATCAATGAAAGGCTCGGTGTTCTCTTCCGGCATGCCTTTCTTGAGATCGGCTACCGCTCCGGCCAACTGCTCGGCTCCTTTACGGGCAAGCAATCGGTCGCTCTCCTCAATCTTCGTAAGCTGGTCGAGCGCCGTGAAGCCGTTCATCTCGAAAGCTACCGACGATGGCTGAAGTCCCACCACCATCAAATCTTCCGGCAGTAGGCGAACATCAATATGCTTTTTGAGATAGTCCACCGGATTCGCCCCCTCTTGAGCAAGCTGAACCGGATTGATGGCGATCTCGTTGATGATGGCATTTAGAAATCCCGATGCCGTTTGTCCTGGCCGCAAGCCATTCGCTTCGAGCTTCGTCTGCTCTTTGCTCTGGGTGCGCTGAATGGTCTTGGTATTTTCTCCGTCGATGAACTCTTCCAAGCGCACCACGGCTCTCTCTGCTCCGTCACGAATCTTGGTGAAGTCATTCTTCCCCGAGATCAGATCACTCAGCGCATTGAGCACCGTTGTCTTTCCCTGCGCGTTCTTTCCCACGAGGCCCACCACGCCGGGCTTCAGCGGGATCTTCATCTGCTCCACTTTCAAAAAATTCTCTATCGTCAGTACGTACTCTTTCATCTCATTCCCCTATTTTCTTTCCGATCATCAGTTTTGATTCTCGGGTTATTGGTTCCACTTCTTCTATGGTGATCGTGTGGGTCCATCCCTTCTGATCCTCATAGACGACTTTTTTATCACGCTTCAGCAAGTAGGCGTTATGCGAACTCACTCCACGCAAACTCTTACAAATTTTATCGAGCGTCGGGCCAGGAATATTCCTAGAAAGATCATGGGTTTTTTCCACCGGCTCGGCTTTCGGATGTTCAGATCTTATTCGCACTAGCATTTGCTTCTCCCAGTTCGTAGGTTGCCACTTTGTTTCCCGCTCTATCGAATACCCAAATCTGATCGTATGGCACCGGCTCGGCAGCCATGAGCTTCATGCCAAAGAATTTAAATCCGCGAGCATCCACCTTCGCGGCCTCATCTTCAGTAGCCCCGATCTGCTTGAGCTCTGTCTTTACTTCCTGGGCGCGATCACTCGAAAAGAAGAGTGCGCGGGGAAGCGGAAGATTCTTTATATCGAAAT
>ERZ869921.982-NODE-982-length-13606-cov-6.039259_pt1 | contig 13606 bp, 19 predicted proteins | sample MGYA00579310_ERZ869921 | MGnify/ENA primary metagenome ERZ869921 (study PRJEB32216, sample SAMN09231816) | wastewater metagenome | place: USA: Maryland | collected 2016-06-21 | study: EMG produced TPA metagenomics assembly of the PRJNA472060 data set (Reclaimed...
AAATACGACGAACTAATTCTTATCGGGGTTCACGTTGACTGACCCCGATAAGTACTAACGTATAAGTCAACACAACAACAGCTTGCGGTCGTTGCCGCGATGGCAAGCGTTAGAACCCTATGGGAGGTTTTTACTATGGCTACTTTGAAAGATGTGTTTTGGGCGAAGATTCGTGAGCTACATCGCTCGAAGAACACAGGGAAAAGCTATTGGAATTGGATTGAAGAGTACTGCCGATTCTACGCTGGCAAGGATGGTGTGCCGGTCTCTCCGCGAACACTCGGCAAGGATGATGTTGTCAATTGGCTGAACTATCTGACCAACCACAAACGAGTCAGCGAGTCGGCGCATGAGCAGGCTTTCTACGCGATCCTGTTTTTGTACAACAAGGTTTGCAACATGCCGCTGGAGTGCGTCCGTTCGGAAAGGCCAAAGCCAAAGGTCAATGTGCCTGTGGTGATGACCCAGGACGAAGTGACGCGGTTGATCGGAGCACTGACGGGTTATTATCGTCTACTGGCATTGATCATGTACGGATGCGGAATGCGACGAAGCGAGGCACTGGCTCTGCGATTAAAAGACGTCGACATTGGCAATCGGATGCTTTCCATCTGGCACTCGAAGCACAAGCACAGTCGTACCGTTCCAATGCCAGAATCGATCGTACCAGCCTTGCAGCGACAGATCGACTACGTTTTGTCCCTCAAGGATCTCGACGCCAAGTCAAATACCGGTGGAGTGATCATACCGCGAGGCGATGTGACTCGTCGTAAGGCCTCGTTCGATGCCGCATGGTATTGGCTTTTCCCGAGCGAAAAACTTTCGCGAGATCCTGAATCTACCCGTATCGCTCGATACCACTTGGACGATTCGCATCTTGGTAGCGTCATCACCAAAGCGGCAAAGCAAGCTGGCATCATCAAGCGAGTAGGCTGCCACACGTTCAGGCACTCCTACGCAACGCATCTTCTGTTGGCCGGCGTCAACATCCGAGAGATACAGCGACTGCTGGGGCATCGCGACGTGAGAACAACCATGATCTACACGCATGTGTCATTGTTCGCAGATCGTACCACGCCCAATCCGTTAGACCGGCTTGGCATCGCAAGCCAACTGCCGGTAAACTGCGGTTAGCGGCTAGGGCGGCAACCCGATGAATCGATAGATGCAAGGCCAGGTTACCCATACTTGGCCTGCCGCTTCTCTTTATTAAGACTTCAAAGATGACCTCTCCATTCTCCGACCTACCCGAGCTGCCCTGCGACGTTGCCGAGGCGCTGGAGCAATTCAAGCTGGCCATCATTCGCCATAAATCTATGGATTGGGGCATGATCAGCCAAGATGAAATGTTAGACGTCTGCCGTGCGCTGAAGGAGTTTGTGGACTGGGGTCCATCAAAGTCCGACGCGACACCACAATCGGACAGTAACGCAAGTGAATTCGAAAGCTACTTGCAGAAATACATTTCCCAACATCCCGACTCGGATGTCCGCTTCGCTGCGATGATGATCCGCAGAGAGTACGAGAGAACGCTCGTAGCTGGACCGGCCACGGTTCAGGGGAAATAGGACAAACTGAACCCTGGCGGGATCAGCTACAAAGTAAAACAGCGGACGGCACACGGAGTGTGCCTGCTACTATGGCCACACCTCAAGACATCCGACAGCTCTACAAGGCAATGAACAACGCCGACACGTTGGTCGCCGAGCTCGAGTACTGCGACAGCAAGGGCGAGCGATCGGTGCGTAAGGTCAGTCCGATTCGTCGCGTCGGCCAAGATGCCATGTTGATGTGGTGCCTAGCGTCAGGCGAGCCGCGGCGGATGAAGCTGAGCGGTGTAAGTAAGGTTCGACTGGTCAATGCAGCATCGGTATTGGTGCCTGAGCCGAAAGTAGCGATAGAGTCGCCTTTCGCTCCGCGAAAGTAGCGGCATCGTATAGCAAGCAGGAGAACGCATGCTTTCGCGGAGCGAAAGGCGACTATCTAAACCTGGAGGTATGTCATGAGCGACTTTGAGCGAAAACTGGTGGGCCGAACCCACTCGGCAAATTTGAGCGTTGGTCGATCGCTGATCAAGCACTCTATCCGCCAAGAGCTCCGTAGTCACGCGGAAGCTCACTTTCAACGCGGAGCTATTCCCGGGGCGATGATGCAGGCACCTCAAGTTCCTCAGGTGGTCTCCGTGCAGCCTCCAGTTGTTAGCGAGCTCAGCGCGACGGCGAAGCCATGAGCGGATACAAGTCACGAATCACAAAAAATTCAAACGGCAAGAACGTTCGACTAGCCCACTGTGACGATTGCGGTCAAGAGTTCGATGTGTATTACGGTCACGAATGCGACTCAATTCCACAGCGTAGTGCGGTTGGATGCTTCTTTCCTGTCTTATGTTCAGTCGCAATCGTACTTGTCGTGACCGTCTGCTTGATCCTGGACAAGCAGATCAACCCGGAAGAGTATCCCACGCTTGCTCCAGAACCTCCACCAGCTCAATCAATCCTCGATCGATAAGCAAATCAGCGGACGGCACATAGAATGTGCCTGCTACCAATGCAGTGGAAAAGCATCTCGACCACAAAACAGCACGATCATGCATCACGCATCCAGCTCTGCTCGATGCGTTCGATCGCGATTGGTACTACCCTTGGCCGTCTGAATACTGGCCTGAGGAAGATCGCAACCATCCGCTAGTTCAAAAGGCGATCAAAGAGGGCTGGGCCGAGTGGATCCAGGATCAAGCCGACCTCGAGGCCGTTAAGCAAGGCTACTTCTACGACCTCTCACGCGATCGCAAAGGTCGACCGGTCTATTGGCACGAGGGACGCTGGGTCAGGTGGAGCGGCAAAGGCAAGACTCGGAAGCTCGAAGAGATCCCGATCGAGCAGGCCGAGCACAATAACCCGGAACTTCGCGAGATAGTTCACTTTGGCGCCGGTGACATCCGCTGCCGATTCATCGAGCTGTTCGTTGCCTACACCAAGGCCAGCATGGCCAGTGAACCAGGCGACCCGTACCGCTTCATCTATTGGCAACGGCTGGTACTTCTCTCGGTCTTCGGCTGGGTTCGCGAGGCCACCGATCGCAAGGGCAACTCGATCTACGTCAGGCGGTACCGCAAAGCATGGCTGATGTTCCCAAAGAAGAACGGCAAGTCCGACTTCGTCAGCGCCATCACCATTATTATGCTCAAGGGTGACAAGCAGAAGAAAGCCTACATCTACGGGGCAGCCTGCGATAAAGATCAAGCCGGTGTCGTGTTCGAGGAAGCTCGCGACTACGTCCGGGCATCGCCCTATCTTCGCGATGTGCTTTTCATCAATGACAGCCGCGTCGACCGGCGAATCAGCGACTACGAATCAGGCAGCTTCTACAAAGTCGTTTCCAGCGACGTCGAATCCAAGGACGGCGTGGATGCTCAGGGCGTCATCCACGACGAGATCCACCAGCATCGCGATCGCAAGCTGTACGTGATCTTCAAGCGAGCCGGTCAGGCTCGGATCCAACCGCTGGAATGGGTCATCACCACGTACGGTCGAACGCTCAAGTCGATCTGGGGCGAGATCTACCTCAAGGCCAAAGCGATCATCAGTGGCAAGACGATCAAGATCAGTCAATACGTGATGATTGCCAGCGCCGAGCCAATCCCAGTCGTGCTCACTCGTCCCGCTGCCGTCGGCGATACCATACTGCATGTCCACAGGCTTGAACAGTCGATCGACGTCGGCGAGGTCATCGAGTTCGAGAGTAGCGAGCCCAACAAGCCCAACGTTACCGTCATCACCACAGCACCGGCGAAGCGCTTCCAGCGATTTCTCGAGGTCCAACCCGTAGCAGGCACCACCGTAGCAGGCACATTCCATGTGCCGTCCGCTTCTTCCTCTTCCTCTCCTCGGCCAATTGCCATTCCAGACCTCAGCGAAGGCAAAGCCAACGAGAAGGCTCTGGATCCAAAGCGATTAGACCACGCCATCAGACGCAGCAACCCCAGCTGCGACATCGTGATGCCCCACGAGCGGATCAAAGAAGAGATCATCGACGCCGAAGGACCACAAGGCGAAGCCGAAGCCAAACGCTACAACCTGAACATCATTGCCGGCGACGGCAACCTGTGGCTTAGCGGGGCAGCCTGGCTTGCTGGTGGCCGACACAAGCTAGTGCGATCGCAACTGTTGGGAGCTCGCTGTTTCGGAGGCCTCGACGTCTCGCAATCCAATGACCTCACCGCCTTCTGGCTATCGTTCCCCAACTGGGAACGCACCAAGAAGTTCGGCAACGTTAAGAATCCGCTACTGAGGCTGCTTGGATTGGTCTGGGTACCCGAGCACGACATCGAAAAGCGAGAAGAGATCGAAGAGATCCCCTATCGAGCCCTGGCCGAAGCCAAGTACTTCGGTCCCTTTGGATTTGTCCGCATCTGTCCAGGCGAGACCATTCGCTACGACCAGGTGGGGGCCGACATCGTTGAACTCTGCAACTACTTCAAGACGCAATGCATCGCCTATGACCCGCACCGAGCTGGCGACATCATTGACGACCACCTCATGCCTGCAGGCCTCAAGTGTATGCCTCACCGCCAAGGCGCCATCACCATGGGGCCAGCCGCCATGAAGTTCGAGAACCTAGTCAAGCGACGCGCCATCGCTCACGGCAACCACCCCATTCTTGACGCTGCAATTGAAGGCTGCGTACTCACCAACCCCGACTCGGCAGGCAACAGATACCCAGCAAAAGACCGCTCCATTTCCCGCATCGACCCATTGATTGCCGCCATCATGGCCACCAACTGGGCCTGCCATCCACCCAAGGACATGCCGAGCGGCGGAGCGTATGCAGGGGCGGGAGGGTAGCAGGCACATTTCCATGTGCCGTCCGCTGATTTTTTAAGGCATAGACCAAAGGTGTCCACGCTATTCTGAGAATGCTGTCAATCAAACAGAACAAACCAGAATAAAGGAAACACCATGATTAAAGCGAAACGTCTTAGCGTTCAGATTTGTAGAGTCCTAGCAATTGTCGAATGTCTGCAAACACGAACTGCAGACATTGAGGTCATCTCTCAACATGTGAATCAGACTATTCCGTCTCCAGTGTCGGAAAGAACAATTAGACGGGATGTCGATGCGTTGATCACGCTTGGATATTGCCAACAGCATAAGATTTCTCACCATGCAAGAAGTAGCTTCTCAATTAGTTGGCCAGTTAGAAACATCGCCATAGTTGAAACGACTGTAATTCCGCCAAAGCGAGTTCGAAAAGAAAGCCAATTTCGAAGGCTGGTAGCAGAAGGCTGTACGAATGCGGAGATCGCTCAGATCCTAAAGATCAGCCATGCGAGTGCAATAAAATGGCGAAAACAATTTGGACTTTAACGAACCTTCCGAAATCTGAAGAGTAAGACAGCGGACGGCACACGGAGTGTGCCTGCTACAACCTCTTCAGGTTCGGAAGTTCAAAAAATTGTCACGCACGGCTCGGTTCTTTAACTGGCTCGGCAATACATCACTGCGATTTGGAAGCAGCTTATCAAGCTCCAACGACGCGAACATGCAACTGGCAAAGAACAGTTGGATGGGCGGTAGTTGGATCGGTGGCTTGTTTGGCGGTCCTCCAGCAGCGGGTATTCCGGTAACTCAAGATTCAGCGATGACTGTTTCGACAGTCTACGCATGCAGCCAGGCACGCGCCGAAACATTGGCTTCTCTGCCGCCAATGGTCTACAGGGAGCTCGATAGTAACACGCGTCGACGTGATTCGGATAACGCCGTTTGGCGATTACTGCACGATCAACCCAATCCGCACATGGACAGCATGACGTTCTGGGAGTTGATGCAACTTCGGATCGTCAATCGCGGATTCGGAGCTGCGGAGATCGTCCGCGATCGTCGCGACAGGCCGATCGAACTGTGGCCGTTGCACAATTCACGCATGGAGCCATACCGCGATCGCAGTGGTAACATCATTTGGCGAATCTTCACCGACCCATCGCCGACATCGCCGCTGTACGATGGCAGGCCTGACACGTATCGATACTACGAGATCCCTGATCGCGATGTATTTAACGTGCCCGGCTTCAATAGCAACGGCATCATCGGCCAAGGTGTGATTCCATGTGCCACTGAAGAGATATCTCTGGCACTGGCGATGACTCAATATGGGTCAAGCTGGTTTGGTAAAGGCGGCCGGCCTACGATGGTATTCGAGCATCCCGGCTATGTGGACGATCCAGAGCAGCAGCAAGTGATGCGTCAGGACTTGAATAACATCCTCAACGGTCGCGAGAGCTGGCACGAATCGCCGATCATTTGGGATGGAATGAAGATGCGCGAGGTCCAAGTGAACCCGCAGCAATCGCAGTTCCTCGAGTCCAAGCAGTTCAATTCAAAGATGATCTGCCAGTTTTATAAAACTCCACCCGCGATCGTGCAGATCTTCGACGACTACAAGTTCGCCTCGGTCGACGCGATGATCCAGCAGTTCGTCACGACTTGCTTGCGAGCGGACGCTATTCGGATCGAACGCGCCGTCCGACGCAAGATCACGCACACGATGGACGGTCAAGGCAAGCTGATCGCTCTGTTCGATGATCCGTTTGTCTTTGAGTTCGTTCTGGAGGCCTTGCTGCGTGGCGATTCGTTGAAGCAAGCTCAGTCGCTTGAGATTGAACGCAAGTGGGGCATTACCAACGCCGACGAATGGCGAGCACTCAACAACCGCGAACCGCTACCCGACGGCATTGGCAAGATCTTTACCATCGCTGGCGGTACCGAGGATCTATCGAAGCTCGGGCAGACGTATCCCAACGGTCAAAAGAAGTCCGGCCAGCAGCAAGACAGTGGAAGCGGCAACGACAACACCAGCCGCAAATCACAACCCGCTGCGTCAGCGAGGGACACTTCCCAGCCTGCTTTCGATCGCAATCGTTTGTACCAAGCTCTCGAGAATGGCATTCCCAAGCATCACGACATATGCCGAGGCGGATCGGTCGAGGAATCCACAACGCTCCGCGACGAATTCTCCACGGCTGCGGTGGATGTCATGATGGAAGCAGTCCAGCGAATCGAAGCGATCTTGCATAAAGAGGTCGAAAAGGCCAGCAACGATGAAGCCAAGATCGCGGCGGCTTGGTCCAAGCATGCCACGCGACTGGAGTCTGCCATCTTGCCAGCGTGCAAACTGTACTGCCGGTACCGAGACATCGACCCAGGGCAGCTCGCCAACACGATCGCCACAACAGCGATGGAAAAGCGATTGGTAATGTCTGGGATTGAAGAGCTCGTTTTGTCCTCCTCTGCAACAGAATCACATTCATCGTAGCCACCTTCGCCCGCGTAGCCACCTTCGCCAGAAGGTGGTTTTGAAACGAATCTGCCACCTGGCGGTGGCAGCTACAAAGAAAGACCAATCCACTATGCTCCTAGTCAACCAATCCGCCTTTGAAAGCTGGCTGCAGAAGGCCAACGTCAACTCAGGCCTACGCATGCAGCAACTGGCAAACCCAGAATCATTGCTCGGCGCTAACCAGGTAAGCTCGTTGGGTGAGTGGTTCGAACGACTCAAGTCACAAGCTGAGGGCGGCGAATTCCAGCGATCTGGATCCACCGCAGTGATCAACGTGCAGGGGGCACTCGAGTATCACTATTCGCTCTGGTCCTGGTGCTACGATTCAGACTGCTACAAAGGCATCGCGGCCAAAGTCCGTGCGGCCGCTGCGGACGAAGACGTCGAACGCATCGTCTTGAACATTCATTCCCCCGGAGGCGTCCATCACGGCTGCCCAGAATGTGCTCAGGCAATCTACGACGCTCGCGCTTCCAAGGAAGTCATCGCTGTGGTCGACTTCGAAGCCGCCAGCGCTGGTTACTACATCGCCAGCCAGGCGACTCGGATCATTGGACTCAAAAGCGGCTGGGTCGGCTCGATCGGTACGCAGATCCTGCTCTACTCGAAGAAGAAAATGTACGACGAAGAGGGCATCGACATCGAAGTCATTCGAGCTGCCGTGTCACCCAACAAGAACCTGGGCATTTCCTACGAGCCCATTAGCGATGCAGCTCGAGCTGAGCGACAAGGTTGGGTCGACACCTGTGCAAGCGATTTCGTAGCTGCCGTCGCCAAAGGCCGAGGCATCGAAGTCGACGCCGTGAAAGAGAACTTCGGCCAGGGCAAGATGTTCTTCATGCCCGAAGCCAAGCGTCTCGGCATGGTCGACGGTTTCGGCAATCTCGAATCGGTCCTCGCCGAGAAACGCAAGACTACCAGTTCGACCAGCAAGGCTCGCTCGCAACAGAATCAGCAGACTCAAATCGTCGATCGCTCGGTCGATGAAGCAGTCGATCGACTGTATCTGTAGATGCCGCAATCACAACCCGAAGCGTGAGCGAGGGACTGCATTGAACCGATGCAAACGATCAGAAAACACCAGCAGCATTCTATTTGAATGCCCCGGTTGTGGATGCCTGCACGCGGTATCTGTTGACAAGCCCAACGGGATGGGAGCAATCTGGTCATGGAATGGAAGCTATGAGAAGCCTACCTTCACGCCATCGATCCTCGTTACAGCCAACTACACCGATCCAAATCGCATGGACGACATCTGCCATTCGTACGTGACTGACGGTCGCATTCAGTTTCTTAGCGATTCAACTCACAATCTCGCTGGTCAAACCGTGGATCTGCCTGATTGGGATGAATGATGCTCCTGATCACCACACTCGCGTTTCTCGTCTCCTGGCTCACTGAGCGTAGCCGGCGCAAGTACGAGGAAGCTCGAGCAAACGCATTTATCGACCTGAGCGTGAAGCTCAAGGCAAGGCTGCGAGCGGAGATTGACACTCCGAAAACCTGATTGATAGCAACCGGACGCTAACGCGTGGCGGCTAGTTCAACATCAATCAGGGGTAATGGGAATCATGCTACGGGATAACCGCAAGTTTCAATTCGCGGTCGGTGTGACTGCAATCGTAATCGTGATTCGCTGGCTGTTAACCGGCGATCTTCTCATGGCAGTCGAAGCAGCTCGGCCACCAGCCGAGGGCGAAACCAAATCGCTGACTGTTCTCAGCGTCGTTGGGCCGATGCTTATTGAAGCTTGCGTGATTATAGGAGCGTCCATAATCGCGTGGGCGCTCAAGCTGTGGGACTTCTTGGCCGGACTGGTCGATCAAGCAAACCACGTCCGCGACTCTCCTCCGCAACCTGTCGTTCATGGGCATCTGGTAGCAAGGCCCAATGAAACCGCATCCATCACTTGGAATGTACCTGCGACGGCAGCGGCGGCGAATACTGCAACGAATACAGCGGACGGCACACGGAGTGTGCCTGCTACTAAAGATCCTCGCCAATTGGTCGACGCACTAGCCAAGGCTGTTGCCGCTGGAGACGCCGAGGCTGAGTCTGCTTTGCGCAAGGATATCCGCAAGCCCTATCTGCGGCTGGAACTTGGCGAATGCGTCAAGACTGCTAACTGGGATCGAGCTCGAGCGATCGTTGACGAGCTTGAATCGATGGATGGTGTGAAACCCGCAGCGTCCTCCAAGAAACGAACGAACACAGCTCAATCGTCGGCTACCTAATTCAGCGAGTCTAACAATGACCAATCCAAACGACCCACTTGGCCTGTTCAGCGGCGACTATCAAGCACCTCAGCCGCCTGAACCAGTAAAGGCAGCGGACGGCACACGGAGTGTGCCTGCTACTTTCGAAGTTTCAACGCTGATCATCGGCATGCTGATCGCCTTCGCGCTGATGCTCGGTTACCAGCGAATCCAACAGGATCGCAGCGATGGTGACCGTCAGCACAAAGAGCAGATCGACGACGGCAAGGGCGATCAAAAACAGTCGGACGATAAGCAATCGAAGTCCGCTGGCAAGACGCTCGTGTTCATCCACGAGCGTAACCCGCAGTCGATCGAGCACGACTTATTGCTCCGCGAGATGCCCAAGTTTTGCGAAGCCAACAAGCTCCAGTTCCGTGCATACGACGACGACATGCCCGACGATCCAATTCCGGGGCTGATCGCATACGCGAAGACCCAGGGCGTCGATCCACCGTTTGTTGTGCTGACCGGTACCGACGACAAGCCCAAGAAGGCCAGTAAGTGGCCAAGCGACATCGACCAACTGAAGAAGTTCATTAAGTAGCAGGCACACTCCGTGTGCCGTCCGCTGACTTCATTCCCGCTCTGTTTAACCGTCAGCCGCAGGCGTACGCGGCTGTTCCATGTTGCGACAAGTACGCCTACGGCTGACTGTTAAACAATCAAGGATCAATCATGGCAGAAACCATAAAACTTGACGGCGGATTCGAAGTCGCATTGGGCTTGAACTTGCCCGACGAGACCGAGCTGGCCTTGATGGCTCAATCGCCCGAGTATCCCGAGTCTCGGATGCTCGAGGACAAAGACATCCAGCGAGCCCTCAAGGATGACTTCTACCTGCAAGAACGTAAGCGAGTCGCACCGTGGATGATCAACCAGAATCCATTGGGCAAGTGCTGTCCATCGGCCTTGATCGGTGCGTTCGATCAGATCCGCGATAACCAAGGCATGCCACACGTCCCGCTTTCGGACAACGACGCCTACATGCAGATCAACGGTGGTCGCGATCAAGGTGCAGCACTGATTCGAGCGTTTGAACTAGCGCAGACTCGCGGCGTGGCACCTCGGCGAGTTCAAGTCAAAGGCAAAGAGTACTTCATACCGCTGGACGTCTACGCCAAGAATCAGCTCCACCGCGACGTCCTGGAGGCTGCCAACGAAGAAGCTGCACGATTCAAAGGCTGGGAATGGTACCGAGCTCCTCGCGAATTCAAAGCGTTTGCACGATGCTTGGCCAGCGAGATCGCTCGTCGCAATCCAATCGTCTTTGCATGGGATGTCGGCAACGCATCGATGCGACTTCGTAACGGCTACGTCATCACTGGTAATGGAAAAGGCAATCACGCCAACGTCTTCCACAGCGGGAAGTGGGTTGGCGGCCATGACTTGGTCCACCCTGACGATCGCAATAGCTGGGGCCCGTCTCAAGACGAGATCTACGGTCGCCGCGGCCAGTCTTGGGGCGAAGGCGGATTTGCACTGTTCACGATGGAGCAAGCCTTTGCCTGCAATCAATGGCACGACACGTTCATCGTCACCAGTGCTCGACCTGACTACACCGACCAGTTTGTAAAGCTTCCGTAGCCACCGTTCACAACCCGAAGCGTTAGCGAGGGACTGCACAACCTGCAGTCGCCTTCGGCTTGCCGTTAAACGATTGCAACCCAATCAAAACTCTCGCTACTTTCGCGGAGCGAAAGGCGACTATCCAATGCAACTACTAACCATCCCACTACAGATCCTGATCGCCTGGTTGATGGCCGACTTCATCACCGGCGTCTTTCACTGGTTTGAAGATCGGTACCTGGACGAAACGACTTCGCTCGAATTCTTCCAAGGCGTCGCTCAGGACAACAAACAGCACCACCAATACCCAACTGCACTGTGCATGGTTTCTTGGTGGGAGAACATGCGATCAGCGGCCATCTTCGCTTGGCCAGTTGGAATTGTCTTGGCGCTGTGTGGCGCTCCGTTGTGGGTGTGGATGGGATTTTACTTCACCGGATTCGGCAATCTGATCCACCGCTTCTCTCACGAGCCTCAGCGTAAGCTCTCCGCGTTCGTTCGCTTTATGCAACGCACTGGGCTATTCATCTCGGCCGAGCACCACTTCACTCACCACTACAACGACCAAGGCAAACGGGTCGACCCAAAGTGGAATTCAACTCGAGCCTACTGTCCAATGACCAACTGGGTCAATCCTCTGCTTGATTCGATTGGATTCTGGTGGGCTGCCGAGTGGTTTCTAGCGAAGGTCTTCAGGATCAAGCCGCTGGCGTAGTGGGACTCGCCAGAGTTCCGGCATTCTTTAGCTGGATTTGCGATATGGAAAACACCTATTGGTACGACAAGGACAGCGGCAAGCTAATCATGTGGCTTGCAATCGCGGAAGTTGTTGGCTTCATACTGGTCTACTTCCTAGTCTCACAGCTTCCTCCGGTTAAGGTCGATGGCGCGAGCAGCCGCAGCACAGCGGTCAGTATCGATATCGACTCCGAAAAATAGGGCAAGTGCCTATTTCAAAACAGCGGACGGCACACGGAGTGTGCCTGCTACTTTCGGAGTCAACTCAAATGAAGAATGCTATCGGCTTGATGGCCTGTATCGCCATCGCTTTCTTGTGGATAACGTCGCCGGATTCGTCTAAGTCTCACGCATCGAAAGAACCGGCAGCCAGCTCGGCGGCAAACTACGATCAACTCAAACGTGAGCTCGATTTGATGCTGGATGGATTGCTTGAGAGCATTCAAAAAGATTCTGCGGAATTGAGCGGTAAGCTTCGCAGTACTGTCGAATCAGATCTCGATCGCATCGACGCACTAGAGAAAAAGCTTGACGATATCGATAAGAAGCTGCTCGCCGCGGCAGCTCCAGCAGTCAGCAAGGCAGCTACATCTACAACCACGACAGTCGTCAGCTCAAAGCCGCTGGCAACATCGGTAAACGCATCTGCAAGCCCATCGGCAAAGAGCGTAGTTAGTTCATCGATACCATCGGCTTCCGTGCCAGCAGCGCCGGCCAATTACTCCGCTCGATGGCAGAATTACGATGGCCTGAGTCCCAGGGAGCATGCCGAGGTTATGCATGGGATCAACACGGCAGGACTAACCGAAGCTCAGATCGCCATGATGCGAGATCGCGACCACGACATCTACGGGGCTTGGCATCCCGAGGCGATGCGAGCGGCCAATCAATCAGCAACGTCAACTCGCATCCCGTCTAGTGTGAAGTACAGCTCGAACGTCAGCTACAGTCCTCCCTCAGCAACTCGGTCGCGAAGTGCTTCGACGAACGTGAGCTACAACAGTGTGCCAGCCGCCAAGTCGCAGCCCAAGGTCTCGTCGCGGCCGCGATTGTTCAGCCGCTGGCGAAGTTGTCCAGGTGGTAACTGCCCACAGTAGCCTTTCGCTCCGCGAAAGTAGCTCTTCTTCCGAAATCATCAGTGAGTTGGATCTCTCGCGTGAGTTCCTTTGCCTTTCCACGATTCCAGGACTATCTCAATGAAACGACTACTTCAAACCGCATGCATCGGCCTTGCAGTACTTCTCGCCACGCACTGCAGCACAGCTAGTGCTGATCAATTCCACTTGCCAGGCAAGCCAGTTGAGCGAACTGCCAATGTTGTGCGATTCGTCGCACAAGCTCAGCCGCTCAAGAAGACTGTTGTCTTGGTCACTCGACCAGTCAAGGTTGCAGCTGTGACGTTTGCCAAGGTGCGACCAGTGCGCAGCGTGGCTCGCGTGCTGTTCTTCTAGGATTCAGCGTCAGATTGTTTAACGGCAAGCCGCAGGCGACTGTGCAACCTAGTCTCTCTATAGAACAGTCGCCTTCGGCTTGCCGTTAAACGAAGAGGAAGTCATTCATGCCCGACATCAAAGGCACATTGTTCTGGCTAGCCATCGTGCTGGGTCTGTTGCTTTTGATGATGCGAGGCTGTGGGCATCGGATGGACCGCTTTCGCGAGTATCGCGACCAGCGACGCGAAGAACGACACGAGCGGATTGATGATTGGC
>ERZ869921.983-NODE-983-length-13604-cov-7.464610_pt1 | contig 13604 bp, 14 predicted proteins | sample MGYA00579310_ERZ869921 | MGnify/ENA primary metagenome ERZ869921 (study PRJEB32216, sample SAMN09231816) | wastewater metagenome | place: USA: Maryland | collected 2016-06-21 | study: EMG produced TPA metagenomics assembly of the PRJNA472060 data set (Reclaimed...
CCTTGTACCGCTTTGATTATTTTCTTTGCCCCAAGTGCTGCTTCTGAATCGTCTACTATTTCTTTTACAACGTATAGAAATCCAAATTGGTTTCCTGTGTTTTCTAATTTGTAATCGTAGTATGGTATAGATGTAAAGACGTAGCTTACTTGTGTCTTTCCATTAAATGTTCCTGTAGTCTTTGTGTAGGTTATGGGTGTGCCGGCTGCTAAGGCTGCGTCAAAGGCTGTTATTAGCGTAGCGAATACTGTGTTTGTGGCTGTTTTTAATAGCGTTCCGTAGGCATCGTATAGGTTAATTGTGTAAGCCGTTCCGTCTGTGCCTTGTTCGATAAGAAACTTTTTGTTCTGTGGCTGCAAATCTCCTATGCTAAACTGAAATTCGTTCCCTTCGATGTTTTGTATAAGGTATCCATTACTCGTGCCGTCTGATTTTATTTTAATGTCATTGGCATCAACGTAAAATCCATTCGGAACGTTTGAGTAGTCACTATCAAGGTCTAAGCCTTGTGATGGTATGGATGTGCTTATTGGCATCTAATAGGGATAGAAATTGAGTATTGCGTTTGCTGTTGCTGTTAATTGGTATTTGCGTTGTACGGAATCACGTTTGGCTATCTTGCCTCTTAGTATTCCTGCTTCTCTGTCAAACATTTGGGCGAAATATGGTGCTTTTTTTTCCAAGTCTAATCCGTTTCCGAACTCTGAATGCTTCCAGGCTAAATAGTACTTCAACGCTTCTTCTGCTTCTTCGTCATAAACCATTTGTCCGTCATCGTCTACATCTACTCCCAACCAATATAAGTGACACTCGGTAGCATTACTTGTCAGGCTTCCGAAATCCAAATAACCGTCAATTTCTTGCACCACGTTCATATAATCATAGTAGGTTACTTCTAATGGTGTAGTGGATGTGGCGGTGCTTAAATATTTCTTACTGTAATAAACTAATGGGTTTCCTCCGTTTATTCCTGTATCTACCGTACTTCCTCCGTTTACAATACAACCTATAAATTCGTAGTAGCCTTTTGGCAGTTTTGCCCTTCCGTTTGCTATTGGTATGTAAGCGTCAAATCTTTTATAAGTGTTTAGGTTATATAATTTTTTATATCCGATTTGTAAATTGATTTTAAAGTCACCATCAAATTCTGATGTTTGCGTAAGTTTCAACATACGCTTTGCCGAGTCGATTATTTGTGTGCCTGAAATTAACTTTTCCATTGTGTTTTATTTTACGCCTTCTGACCGAATGAAACGTGGTGCTTGGGCTTGTAAATTCTTCATGTAAAGGTTCATTATATTTAATTCTATTGACTTGCCCATTGAAGCAACAATCGGGTATTCGTCAAACAGAGGGTTGAATGTTTCCAACTTCATCGGACTTGATAACACCGCTTGCGCCCTTAACGTGTCTCTTCTCTCTCCGTAAAGTCGAATTTGATTTCCTGCTGAATTGTTCACCAAAACTATGCTATCGTCACCTGTGATGTGTGAGTTTCTGTTCATGCTTTCAAACATTTGTAGGCTTGTGTATAACGGATAGGAAACTCCTTTGGTTTTCATTACTGTTATAGGGGCTGTTACCGCGCCTATTTGTGCGAGTGCCGGAATATTGTAAACCGTGTATTCTGAATCTTCCTGGATATTACTGTCGTAGTAAATGTCTATGTATTGTAGTAGTTGTGCGGGGATTGTTTTATCTCCACTCATACTACGTTCCATTAACGTGCTTTCTCTTGCAGAATCTATAACATTCGCCACATACAAATTGTCAATACCTAAATTGGATGTGTAAACCGATTTTATGGAGTGTACAATACTTTCTATGAGTTCTAAGGCTATCATCTGTTGATTTGTTGTTGTTCTGCTGTGGATGTTTGATACAGCACGTTATCTCTTGTTAATTCTGCAAATCTCTTAGCTGCTGTATCGTTTACTTTATAGAGTAGTTCCATTGGGTAAAACTCTAATAAGTCGTCTGTGGAATCGGTCACGTCAATGTCTAATGGCATTGTTGTAATGTAGTCTAAGATTGCTGATGTGATTGTTGAACCACCTGCATTTACTGTTAGTTTGTTATTCCCCATTTGATAGTTAGGGAAGTTTACCGTAGGATTGCTTAGTATTCCAATTTTTTCTTGTGATTGGTTAGGCATTGCGTAAACTGATATTACTCTTTTTACTGTGCCTGTGCCTTGATAGGAAGCTCCGTTGTATGCCGGAATTGTCAGATTGAAATCTGTGTATAGTTCGTAAACAGTAGGGCTTAGTTGTTTGACGTAGTATGTGCCGTCAAATCCATTTCCTAAGTCTGTAAGTTTTACTTGTTCTGTGCTTCTTAGTGTGCTTGACCTTGATAAAACTATTCTTGTTGCTAAGTTCTCTACTAATAAGTTGGTGAGTGTGGCGCGAAATGTAGCATCTTCTATTACCGTTTTTACAGCCATTATGTGACTGAAAGGTTTTGATGATAAATCTATTTCGTTGTTTGTGGCCGAATTTGACTCTCCTAATACTACTAATCCTTTTAGTAAATCGGTTGAATAACTCGCTATTGTGCCGTTTCTGTATTCGTTTTGTATGGTTAGTACTAACGATTCGTTTATCAGAATGTTTTGCTTGGTAGTGCTTAATGCTTGCGAATAAGCAGCGTTTATCGTTAGATTAAATAGGTTTAGGAAATCTGTTCCATAAAATGCCATCGCTTAAATGTTTTGGCAAATATAATGTTTTTTGATATGATTTTTATTATTAATAAAAAAAGCCCCGATGTTTTCAGGGCTTTTCTTTTACTGTCTTAGTCAGCTATCTCCGCTATGGTATTACTGCTTATGTTTTCGGCAATCTTGGCTTTGATTTTTTCAATCAGTTTGCCTTTGTCCCAACTGTTAGATGTGTTTTTTATTCCTAACTCTTTGGCTTCTGCTCGTAAATCTTCAAGCGGTTTGCTCTCTCTGTCTACATTGTGCCGAAGTTCAAATTTTGCAGCGTTGACTTTTTCCATGTCATCTCCTTGTATGACAATGTCTTTTTGTGCAACTTTTGGTAGTACAAAGTTTTCAAATATCTGTGGGTTGTTTTTCATGTAAACTACTACAGCTTCTTTGTCGCCTCCTATGTATTCTGCATTGATATAGTAGCCTTTTGTTTCAAGGTTTATAATTCCCCACTCTATTGCTTTGTATATTGTGGTTCTGAATTGGCTTTCTTCTGTGTTTTTGTAGTACACGTTAAGTACAGCATCCATTCGTGCTTCGTCTTGTATCAAAAGTCCGTTGTGGATTCCTTTGGCATCTGTTTTAAGGTCGCCTAATATCGTGAATAATTCGCTGTTATTTTTTTTGTTTGGTTCAAGGTGTGGCGCAAAATAGAAACAGATGTTTATCCTTTCTTTGTAACTCATGCCAATTAAGATGTTTAGTATCTTAACTGTTTTCATTATTTTGGATGCTCGTCTTACGCTTACTTCGTTGCCGGATTCTACTACCCAATAACATTTGTGGGATGGCGGGGAGTCAATATCCCGCATTTCAGGCATCTTTAATAGTTCGGTGCAGAAGTTCTTTTTCTGTTTGTCGATTTGTTTTTCAAGGTCGTCATCGTAGGTTATTGTGATGTTATCTCCAAATCGTTCAAACTTATGGAATAGCATTCGCTTTCCGCGTTCTTTTGCTTTTTCAAAGTCATCAGTATTCATAACTTCAAAATCTTCGGTAAACGTTTTTTCTATTCCGTTTATCTTGAAACGACCATAGAATAATCCTTTTGGATTTCCTTCTGATCCATCACCTTTCATGGTGGCTCTCTTTATTATTACTTTTTGTATCATTTTTTTACGTTTTTTATTTTACTGTTTTAATTTACATTTAAAAAAGGACGGGGATTTACCCCGCCCTCTTAACCCAAAACCCTCATTCTTTAAACTACTGCTAATGCTTCAATGATTGCATCAGTGTAGGTTACGTCTGCTGCAAAGATATAGTTTAAACGATTTAACAGTGCTGTTAAATTTCCACTTGCAGATGCGTTTATCCACAACTGATTCAACACAGGTGTTTGATTGTAACCTGCCGTGTTACTTAACTTTACAGTATTGAAACTGTATAAATTATACCCCGTGCCGGTAAATGCTACTCCGCCTGTGTTTAAACGTCCACCCATTGCTGTAACCATTGCTGCTGTTCCAAACGAGTTTGTTCCTATGGTGTTTACCACGCTCGTAAGGTATGAAGATGTAGGTTGCGCTTTGATAGTGCCAACAATTTGTAAGTAAGATGTTTGTCCTGTTACGGTTACTGTAGTTGTGCCGGTAGCTACGATAGGTACTGAAATTCCTAATGCAGCTGCTTTAGCTGTTGCTGCTGCGTTTACCGCTGTTACAAATGCTGCTCCGTTATTAGCTGCTATCAATGTTCCGCTTACTACATAGTTTACGGTGATTGATATTGGGTCGCCATACGCTGGAATACATTTGAAGTTTACGGTTACAACATCGCCCGCAGCACCCGCAGGGAATACAGCAACCCATGTTCCTGCTGTTCCCGCTGTGTACAACGTCTTTTTAAAGGTTGAATTATCAACCGTTAGTCGCAATAGATTACTCGGTAATCCTGTGATTACCAAGTTTCCATTCGATAATACAGCATCAGCTCCCGCTGCCTGTATCGTGTCTAATATTGCAATATTTGCCATTTTTCTGTTTTGTATTAAATTGTTAGTGATTAAACTGTTGGTTCATACATTGCACCTAAGATTCCTTGGAAATGGTATCCTTCAGTACGTCCGTATTGTTCTGTCCATCCTGTTTGTCCGCTTACTGACATCCATGAACCATCTGAATTTTTGATGATTTTTGAGAATGCACCAGGAGTTGTAGAAACTTCCATTTCTCCGCTTGACCATGTTGGAACTACTCTTGTCACAAATTGTGAGCTGTTTTGTTCCGGTGTGATGCTTGGGATTGTTGGTAGCGTAAACATATAGATACTGTTTTGTGCTATTGTGCCGATTCCTGTAGTAGTTTGCTGACCGAACAATGATTTGTCTTGCAATACGCTTGAATAAACCCAATCAACTTCCATTCCTGCAAATTTAAACGCCTGAATGTTTTTTGAGTATGCTAATGCACCTAATTCTTTTCCTGCTAATTGTGTTACCACTGGTGGTTGTACAATTTGTGTAGGGTAGAACGCTTGTACGTTTGCTAACGCCTGACGTGCCGACATCATTGTAAGACGTTGTGTTGCGTCTGGAATGTTGTCTGCTACTTCCATTGCCATTTGACGGAATAATGGTTCTGTCAATGCTGTAGATTGTTGTAAGGCAAATCCCTCTGCGATAATAGCGTCACGCATACCTCTGTAACCACCTGCCCATCCTTCAAATGCAGTATTTTGGTATGCCGATTTTCCATAAATCATAGCCGTTGCTCTGTCTTTTAACAGACGTGCCATTGTATCTACGGTTGCTTGCTTGTACATGAATTTTGCGCCATCTGGTGCTGTCATCAATACAGTAAGTTTATCGCTTTGGTTATACTTTACGTTGTCACGCATGAACAAACAGTAGTCAGAGTACTCGTTAAATCCTGTGTAAAGACTTACTTTTCCTGTTGACGTGTCTATTGCACTCATATCGTACAATTTAGTAATGAATGAACCCGCTAAGAACATTGTTGATGCCGAAAACGTAAATCCGTTTAATGGCTCAATTGTTAATACGTTTGTACCGCCACCTGATATAATGTAACCTGCTGCTTTTGATAAACCGTCAAAAATTACATCTCCATTACGGAAACGTACTTCTGTTGCGTTTGTAAGCGTTACGATTAGGTTTGTGCCGGATGCTGATACTCCTGCCGATGTGCCTGTGATGTCTTCACGGTTACGGAATGGTATAATGAATTTGCCTGTTGGATCACTTGTTGTTAATGGTGTGCCTCCACCCATGAAGGACATAATTGTATTGTCAAAGGTGTAACCCATTTTCCAATTGAAGCCTAAGTCACGGATAACATCGTCTGAATTTCCAAATTGGAAAAGACTTGCCATTGCCGAACTCCCCGCTGTCCACGGTTGGGACAGTCCTGTTTGTTGATAATTTGTAGTTGCCATTTTTTATAATTGCTTGTTTTGTTTTTGTTTGTTTGTTGCACTATCTCGTTTGACGTGCCAACTGCTCTTGCATATTTTGGGCAGTTTTTCCCAATTGCGCTCGTAGAGCATTGTAATTCTGTACTTCAGGTGTATCCTCCGAACCCATACTCGGTGTTATTGTGTTACCCACTCTTATTTCGCTTCCTTTTACTTTAGCAATCGTATCTTCGATTTTCGCGTTACCGTATGTTTCTATGATGTTGTCAAAGATTTCGTCTTTGTGTTCAAGAAAAAACAGAGCTTCGTAAAGTTGTTTTCCTTCTAATTTCTTTATACCTTTCGAGTAATCTGAAATTAAGGTTTCCATTCTTTTTTGTCTGTCTTCGGTAACTGGTAATCCAATCAACTCTTTGCCTAACGATTCATTGTATGCTGCTTCTATATCGCGGGCGAAACTTTCGGCTTCTTTTGCGCTACTTGGCTTAAATTCTTCTATTTCTTTATTGTATGCCTCCAATTGAAATTTTCGTTCTTCTTGTATCATGTTATCTTTTGTGATAACGTCAAGTTGTTCGATTCTTTCTAATTGGTCTTCAATCAGGTCTTCTGTGATGTTTTCTTTGCCGTACATCTTTTCTAAACTTCTAACTGTTCTTTCTTTTAACAGTTCAGTTGCGCTTTTTGATGACGGGTCACTTGTCTTTAATGTGCTTAGTAGTTTGTCTATTCCTCCTGCATCTTTAATCTTCTTTGCAAACTTTATTTCTGCACTTTCAGCTTCTTGTTCTCTTTGAGTTTTCAATGAACTGTATTCTTTTTCTAAGTCTGAATACTTAGCTTGCCAATTTTCTACTTCGGGTGTGCCGGAATTTGACTCTTCTTTTGCCTTTGATTTCCAAAACTTTTCTTTTACAGGCTTTTCAACTTTTGCTTCTTCTTTCTTCTCTACCTTTGGTGTTTCCGCTTTTGGCGTTTCTACTTTTGGTATTTCAGGCGTGTCTTCTTTTACGGGTTCTGTTTTTACAGGTTCTGTAATTTCAGCTTTGTTTGCCTGTGCAGACTTCGTTAAGATGTCCATTAAGTTTTGATGTGCCTGATTTTCGGCTTGTTTTTCTACTTGTTCCATTTTACGTTTTATTTTACTTTACAAAGATATGTTAATGTTTTTGATATTTACAACTATTTGTATCCGTTTGTTGTCGGATATTTTTAAATTTTTTTTATGCAGGCTGTTGTTGTGCTTGTGCTTGTTGCTGTGCTTGTTGTTGAAGTACTCCGTTTTGTGGCATATTATCAGATATAATCTTTAATGCTTCCGCTATCTGTGCATTTTGTTGTAACAGTAGCTTTGTTTCGTTATTCTGTGTGTTTTTCCACGCATCCATTTCTTCTTTGTATTTAAGCATCAACGCTTCGTAGTTCAACGCTTGTTGTTGTGCTTGTGCTTGCATAGCCTGTTGCGCTTGCATTTGTTCCATTTGCCCTTGTTGTTGTGCTTGGGCTTGTTGTGCTTGTTGGTCTTGGTATTTTTTCTTATTTATTTCTATTGCTCGTTTAAATTCTTTTTTGCCGGATTTGTAGGTGTAGCCTTCGATTAAATCTAATACTTGCGCAGGTTCTATTCCCATTGCTTGCATTACAGGGGCGTTCTGACTTAAATTGAACATATAATCGCGTAGGAACTGCTTGTTAGCGTCATTAATGGTGTCGTTTTCTACAAAGAATATCCCTAAGTCTTTACTTAATGTGTCTTTGGTGATGTTTAGTAGTTCTACTTCGTCTTTGTCTACTACTACTGAATAATGTCCTTCTTTTATGAATTGTTTGGCAAGTTCAAATGAGTATTGGAGTTTCTTTTGTGCAAATACTTTTAACCCATCTAATATTCCAATGTTGGCTATGGTGGAATTAGCCACGCTGTTTTCTTGTACTCCTTTTCCTACTGTGTTGGTCTGTAGTCCTAATGAGTAGTCTGATATAGAAACAGTTTGCTGCATTTCTTGTCTTAAAACTTGTAGCATTTGTAGGTACGGATTGATATTTTCAAGTGTTCCGTCTACCATTTCTACTAATTTCTCCCCATCTTGCGACATATAGTTTTGTTCGCCTGCACTTACATACGTTCCGCTTGTCTTCCAATCGGTTAATATTTGGATAGCATCGTCTATACCCATTTTCTTTCCGTTGAAAATAAATACACGCCCGTAGTCACGACCCATCTTCTCACGGATTTTCATCATAATCCGGTCATATTCTGCTTCAAGTGGCTTTAGTCTTGATACGATAGATTTTGAGTATCCGTTTATTAGGTTGTAGCTGTAAAATTGAAATGGCAGTTGTGGAAATCCGTTTTTGTTTCTTACTACGTTATCTACATAGCCTGCTTTGGTTGCCCAATGGTTTCCTATAAGCATACAGGTACATACATCCCATGTGTAGTCTTCGCCTCTTATTGCATCGCCTTTTTTGTGAACGTACCCACCTTTTGAGTTTAACTCGTCTGTCTGGTACATTTTATCTTTGTCGTAGATTTTTAGTTTCTTTTGCCCTAATGAGTTTTCTGTTCTGTGCGTGAGTAAATCTCTTTTGCATACCCAATATACTTTGGCTACTGCTATTCTTGAATCGTTACCCCACCATACTACGTTTGTCCAACCTCTGTTCATTCCCGCACGAAAAGCTATGGCATCTTGATTTCCGCTTTTTGCCATGTAACGGATTTCTTGTAGTTCTTCAGGGGATAAGTCAGGGCATTCTAATGCTATTTCTTCGGGTGTCATTAGAATTATAGCCCCTCCTACTAATGCGTCTTTACCCCAATTGTCTTTTGCTCGGTAGTCGTAAATGCAGTTAAAGGACGGCACGTGGGTGTGGTCTACTTTATCTCCTTTGCGTTCTATTATTGTGCCGGAAATTCCCCCTACGAATTGGTGGATGCTGTCTTGTGATATGAATTGGTTTGCAAGGTCTTCTTCGTAATAGATACTTCTCGTAATTTTAATTCCAGCTTCTTCGTATTCGTCTATTGAGTTTTCTTCGTCTATATCTATTTCGTCTTCTGTTTGGTATTCTTTTTCTGTTGGTTGGAAATTAACACCTTTTTCTTTTAGTTGGTCAAGCATAGGTTTAGCTTTAACTGTCATCTTTGCTACGGTCTTTTTAACTTGTTTGTCAAGTATGCTTTCGTAGTCTAAGTTTTTACAGCTTATGCTTTCGCCCATCGGTCTTACTACTTGGGCGTATGTTCCTACCATGTAGTCTACATAGTTTCTGATTTGTTGCCCTGCTATGTAGGGAACAGGTACGTTATCTCCACTTGGTAGTTGTGCCGCGTATGCGAAAATCTTGTTGGCTTGTTCTCCGTAGTAGTAGGCAAAGTTTTCTAATATGCCATTGCAAAAGTTGTAATCGTAGGCACTGTCGGCAAATACGTTTTTTATGTTGTAGTTGTAGAAGTTAAATGTTATCCATCTTGCGTATTGTTTGAACCAGTCTTTGTTGTTGGCAAATTTGTCTGCTTCTAATGGAAATTGATTTGGTTGCGACATATCGGGGGCTGTGCCTATCGCTAATTGTAATTCGCTCATTATTTTGGTGTTGCGTTGAATAAATGTGGATTTTCGCGTGGCCGAACATAACTCGTTCCATGTTCGCCTTCTGTTACTACCTTAAATCCGGTCTTCCCGTTTTCATTATACCATATCATTTTACGCACTTGTTTTTTCTTTTCGGCAACCTTATCATAATTCGGAGGCAAAGCTGTAGCTAATTGCAAGAAACTATCTAAAGTGTCCGCGTTAGTATCTGCATCCGTCAACATATCTTCGAGCAAAGGTATTAAAGTTATTGAATCTATATACTTTGCAAGATGAACATTCATAAACCTGTATTGGAATATTTCTGTTTGGGTTGTTCTGTCTTGTCCTATTTTGTTAGTATTAATATTGCCCTTTCCACTTAAATCCCTTGCATTTAATATAAAATGAAAATATCCCTTTCCTGAAAGCCAAACGCCAAAAAACTCAACATTGCTATTTGCTTCAATAGCTATTCCTTGTAAATTACCAAAAGTGTTGTAATGAAGTGCTAAGTCTAATGTTTGGTCATACGCTTGTTCTAATCTGTCTGGTCTTTCAAGGTAGTGGGCAACAGGCTTCCAATTCTTATCGCTTGGGTCAACACCTTTTACTACCATTGCGCTATACTTACTGCCATCTTCTGCCCCTACTTCTTTCCCTTTTCCTATATTATCTACCAAAACCCAATACGATACATTTGGTTTTGGCTGTTCAAGGATTCTCATTGGTGACTTTTTTGTTGGTACTGCTTCGGTTTTACCGTTTGCAATTTTTATAAATGAAGGCGACCATATATTGTCTTTCATTTTCAATACTTTGTCGTATTGTTCTTGTATTAATTGATGCACTTTAGGTTCAAATCTTCCTGTTGACGCTAAATCAAAAACATCATTTTCTGTTGCAGGGTTATCTTTTAGGAAAGCTATTAGTTTCTCATGGTTTCCGCCTCTTGTATATAATTCTAATTCTTTATCATGGATTTCTTTTGCGCCTTCAACATCGCTATGCCCTTTGTTTAAATGAACTCCAAATCCAAGCCAATAAGGTAAAAATGTTTTATTCCAAATATGGCTATCATCAGCCCTCATCCACCCTCTTTTAAATTCTTTGAGCTGGTCGCCACTGACCGTGTTTTCACAAGTTCCACCAGCTGCCACATAGCCAAGAAGTTTCATAGATTTCTTATCGGTTGACGCTGCTACTAACGAACTTGCTACTGCTTCTGCCTGTTTATTTAGGAAATATTCGTCAATAAATGCAAATCTATTTCCACCTCCACTAAATCCACTTGCTGCAATTTTACTGTGGTGGGTAGGCTTGAATGTTATTCTTGTAGGTTTTATTTTTGGAACTCCATTCTCTACTGTGTTTACAGCTAATATTAACCCTACACCTGATTTACTATTTGTTTCTTTTAAAGCATCGGGTCTTATTTTTGGGTCTAATCCTTCCCACATAGGAGTTGTTATACGATTGTAAAGTTCAAACAAACGTGACTGATCCGCGTGGGTGATATTGATAGAACAACCTGCATTCATAAAAGCAAAGTACATAGGAATTATACCTCCAAAAACTGTACTAAAACCAACCCCACGAGCTTTTAGGTACAAATCCCACTTTCCTTCTTGCATTGAGTTATACATATTGGTGTGTAGAATATAATCTACGTCACGAATAATTAAACTTTCTGTGCTTCCTAAGATACGGTCTTGGATACTTGCAAAGTGAGCCATAAAAACTAAAGAACCTGGAATAAACAATCCGTATTGGTTTTTATCTCCGGTGTAGCAAAGTTCAATTATCTTAGCATACCATTTTTTTTCTTCTAATTCACTTGAAAAGTGCGGTTTTTTCTTAGGTTTGTATATTACCTCTGAACGGTCTAATCTCGATAATAATTCTTCTACGTTTGCCATTAATTAACTGCTTCTTCTTTTTTGCCTTTTTTGAATTGCTTTTCAAAGAATAATTGTGGACTGTTTTTTATCTTGCTTATTGCTTTCGCTTCTTCTTCTGCTGTTAATTGCTTTTTTAGCGAATTAATCATGTTTACTGTATCGAGTGCCGTAACTTTAAACTTCTGGAAATTATCGAAATCCTTAACACTATCATTGTCTGAATTGAAAAGTTTTATCCCCTTTTGTGTTAGTTCCTCACATAGTTCTGTGTGGCTTTTTTTGATAGCTATAAAAGTTTCTATTGCAGGATTTGATTGAACCATTCTTATTAGTTCTAATGCTTTTAACAATATGGTATCGCTTCCAGCTTTTGCTTCAAAGTAATCAAGTTCTTTGTCTGTAAGTTTGTTATCTTTCATACCCCTACAATTTTATATTCCACCAATTTCTTGTTTTCGGACACATCAAAATAATCCCCGCATTGCGTACAGTTATGAGTTTGTGAATCCATTATTGCATATTCACATTGGCAATAAACAAGTCCTTCTGTTGGGTCTTTTTTAAATGGTGTTATTTCACTCATTGCTATTCTTCCGTTGGGTGTGCCGCCTACGAAACGTTTATTCCTCCAACTTTCAACGCTGCCTGGTTTTGCGTGGTTCTTGAATGCCACGTTTTTCCCGAACTTTCTTGCCTCTGACCATGTTATTTTTTCCATAATTTTACAAAGTTAGTTATTTTTTGTTTATGATGTGGGTGTGCCGGATTTTGAGGTTTCTTTTCTTAACCATCCAATATACCATCGCCCTACCTTAATTGACTTGGTGTATCCGTATCTTTCGCTAAAAATTAAAGGATGAATCTTGGTGTCTTTAAATTTAATACCTGCACCAAAAATTCTAATCCATCCGAATCTACTGCAATAATAGTAACTAAGGATGTTTGTTCCGAATAAACTGAATGAACCGTATTTTTCTTCTGTTATCATAGTTTTGGTTATTGTGGTGTGCCGGATTTTCAGATTCCTAAACGCTAAATTCAACCAATTCTTCCATCAAACTCTTAACTTTCTCGTTATACTCCTTAATGTCAAGTCCTTCTTTTAACTTTGGCTTGTTTTCTGCATCTTCGGGTGTGAAGTATTCTTCATTCAACGAATTTAACGCATCGCGTGTGCTTTCGCATTTGGCGGAGTATTTATTCATGAAAGCTACAATGTACTGTTTGTGCATTTCCATTAATACGGAATTGTTTTGCTGCCACTTAGTTATTTCGATGTAATGGCTTAGTATTTCACCAATAGGTTTTACTCTTGGGTATTCTTTTTTTACTAATTGTTTAATTTTCATGTATTTTTATTTTGATTATGCTGTTTATGTATAATGCGGTTTACTGAAGTCGTAATCGTGTTCTACTGTTTGTATTCTCCCTGAAAGTATTGTGTTTGACATAGCAAAACTTAAATTATACTTCATTAATGTTTCCATGCCAATTAGTTCTTTTGGTTTCATTACTATGTTATATAAGTCTTGTTTTAACTGCTTGTTTTCGTCTTTTAGTTTTTGATATGATGTTTTTTTCATGTGCCGGAATTTGAAATTATACCTAATTGTTTTAAAAGAATCTTAAATTCAGATTTATTCTTTACAAAAACATCCACAGAATTATATTGTAAGTATATTGTAATCCAAATAGCTTTATTTATTTCAGAATATCCTTCGTATTGTATTTGAAGTCCATCTAACACATTTTCTGCTTTTAGAATAAATCTATTGTCATCATCAAACTCATGCCCTTTTCTGAAACCACAATCTAAAATATCTTCTTTATCTAACCATTTAACTCTTACATCATTTGATTCGCATAGTTTTTGAACTCCATATAAAGGGTTGTCCTCATACAAAAAATCGTTGGATAAGTCATTGCTTTTTATCCATTTTTCCCCATCCTTGTATTCGTACTCGAATCCTATATAGAAATCTTTTACTGAAGGTGTATAATATTTATTTTCCATTTTCATGTGCCGGATTTTGA
>ERZ869921.984-NODE-984-length-13598-cov-7.453592_pt1 | contig 13598 bp, 19 predicted proteins | sample MGYA00579310_ERZ869921 | MGnify/ENA primary metagenome ERZ869921 (study PRJEB32216, sample SAMN09231816) | wastewater metagenome | place: USA: Maryland | collected 2016-06-21 | study: EMG produced TPA metagenomics assembly of the PRJNA472060 data set (Reclaimed...
CGCCTCGCGCTCGCGCACCGGCGTCACGCCGGAGAGCATCAGGGCCGCCTTGATCTGGTCGGTGAGCTGATCCTCGCGGACCGCCGTGCCGTCCGACAGCAGCAGCAGCTTCCGCTTGACCTCCGTCCGCTCCCAATACTCGGCGACGCGGACCTTCTCCTCACCGAACCAGTCGGTCCAGTCGTCGCCGCGGCCGGCCTCCCAGGAGATCGCCTTAGCCTTCGGGTATAGCCGCTTGAACTCGCTCTCGAGCAGCATGTCGGAGACGAAGGCGAACTCCCAGTCGGAGGCGTCGAATTCCGTGCTGTTCGTGTCCCAGTGCACCGACAGCGGGTTGGCGATGCGCTCGATCTTCGCGACCTGGTCGAAGCTGTCCGGCGCCGCATAGTCCGTGCAGATGCGGAAGAAGCCGAAGCCGCAGCTCACCGCGTGCTCCAGCGCCGTGTCATAGGCCACCGCCGCGTTGCTGCCGCGCTCGATCGCCCGGATCAGCCCGCCGATGACCTGCGCGGTGTCCACGTCGGCGCCGCTGTCGACCGGCACAACCTGGATGGCCGGGCTGTTCTGCCGCGCGTCGTTCACCACCTGGCGGATGAACGCCGGCAGCCGGTTGATGGTCAGCACCGGTCGGCCTTCCTGCTGCCGCTGGCGCGCGATGGCGTCCGGCCACTGGATGCCGAGCCGGGCGAATCGGATGTCCTGGACGGCCTTCTCGCGATTGACGCTGGACGCGGCCTGGCTCGCGCGGAACCGCTCCAGAGCGTCGGTGATGACGGTGTCAGGCATCAGCTCATCCAGCCCCCATCCGAGCCGAAGCCGCCGCCACCGCCTACCCTCGGCGGCGCCGTCGCCGTGACGGCCGGAAACAGCTCGGTCATGCCCCACACCAGGGCGTCCACCCGGTCCGGGCTGCCCTCGCCCTCGAAGCCGGCCGCGGTCATCTGGCACATCTGCGCCTCGAGGTCGGGGAACGTCCCGACATGCGACACGCGGCCCAGCGCGTAGAGCGCGGCGATGGGCTCGGCCCGCACGTGCTTGCCGCGCGTCGCGACCACCTCGACCACCCTGCAGAAGGGCCGGACGGTGTGGAGCGTGTGCTTGCACATCTCGCCGCCCTTGTTCGTCTCGATCACGATGCAGTCCGCGCTGTAGCGGTCCATGGCGGCCACTGCGCGCGCTGCCCACTGGCTCGGCGTGCCGCGCAGCGACACGTCATCGAGCACATAGCCCCGGCCGTCCTGGCCCACGCCGCACACCACAATGCCGTGCATGTCGGCGCCGGGGTCGCTGCTGGTCGCCGGGTCGACCGCCACCACGATGCGGGCCAGCGGCGGCATGGTGCCGCGCCGGCCGTCGTGGAACATCTGCCTGGTCCAGATCGCGCCCACCGCGCTCGGCTCGTATTCGCCGAGCCAGATGTGCGCGTAGCGGTCCGGCTTCAGCCGGAGGTCGAGCTTGCGCTCCTCCTCGAGCTCGGCCGGGAAGAACGGGTTATCGCTGTAGTTGGCCCGCACGACGATGGCATCCCGCGGCGGTTCCGGGCCGCGCAACAGGCGGTCGACCGGGTCTCCGGCGCTGCGCGGGTTCCAGGTGAACCAGAGCTCGGAGCCAGGCGCCCGGATCGTCGGCCGGAGCATCTCCAGGCTCCGTTCGGACAGCGTCTGCGCCTCTTCGCACCAGGCCAGCTTGAAGCCTTCGAGCGACTTGATGGACTCGGCCGAGTGGTCCTGCATGCCCTGGAAGATCACCACGCCGCCGCCCGGGGTCCTGATCTCGCTGGCTTGCACGTCGAACATGGATCCCACGCCGAGCGCCGCGATCTTGTCCTCGAGGAGACGCTTGGCGCTCTCCTTCAGCGTCTTCTGCACCTCGCGGACACAGACGGCGCGCAGGCCGGGCTCGCGGATGGCACGGAGGATCAGCCGCTCGGCGAAGAAGTGGGACTTGCCGGACCCTCGCCCGCCATGTGCGGCGCGGTAGCGGGCAGGCTTGCGCAGAGGCACGAAGACGCGCGGCACGTTAGTCGCGATCGTCACCTCTTGGGTCAACGATGCGCTCCTCGATGATCATGCGGACCGGGCCGCCGCCCTTGCCGGAGACGGTGCTATCGACCGCGGCCAGGCGCGGGTGGACGTAGGGCGCGGCGGCCTGCGCGGCCGAGAACTGGCGCTCGGTGATGGTGCCGTCCCCGCGCATCACCTTGAGCATCACGTCGAGAGGCGAGATGCCGGCGTCGAGCGCCGCGCGAACCGCCTCTTCGGTGAATGCCTCTTTCGCGATGGTGGCTTTGTTCTTGGCGCCCGGCGGTCTACCGCGCGCGCGGCCCGTCCGTTTGCCCATTATCCCACCCAATAAAAAACCCGGCGGCGCATGGGGCGCACGCCGGGCTTAAGCCCTTGAAAACAAAAGACCAACCCCACGTTGCCATATAGGCGCGCGGAATTGGTCGCGGATCGCTTGTATATCGGATCAGGGCGCCCCGCAAGCGGCAAGCCTCCGGGCGCGCGCGTCCTCCTCCGAGATGGCCGGGTCGACGCGGCGATACCTGGCGACCTGGTGCCAAGCCGCCTGAAGCGCGTCGATGGCTTCGGCAACGCTCGACTCCACCCACTCTCCCGGCATCAGGTTGCAGCGTCCCAGCCTGGTAAGCGCCGCGCTCTCCACATCGCGGGCGGCTTCGGTCACAACGGGCAGCACCAGGCGCATCTTGGCCCCAAGGTCTTTTGCCCGGGCGGCCGGGTTCGTGGTCATGCCGACCTTCACGCGCCCGTCCCGACCCGCGACGTAGACGAACGCCGGGACACCCCGCTTCAGGAAGCCGGACGTGCGCAGGCCGCGCACCTGCCGCCGCTTGGTTGTGTGGGGGTTGTTGCGCTCCGATGCCCTCGGCGCGTTAACATGGCATGCCTTGAGCCCCATGATGGCGGGCGCCGCCCAGGCCGATTGCTCCGTCACATCGTCGTCCATCTGCTCGCCTTTCATCGTTCGCATCACTTCGCCAGCTTCAGCCGGTCGGCGATGGGGTCGAGCCCGTCCCGCCAGAGCGGCAGGGGGTTGGCGCTCGCCATCCACTCGCCCATGGCCAGCACGTCCAGCGCCGGCCGGCAGCGGGCGGGGGCGAGCTCCACCAGCTCGCGGTATTCCCGCCGCGCGGCCTCCACAGCGCCGTCTGGGCGCCCTCCATCGCCTCCGGTGAGCCTCCAGGGGCTGCGATGCCCGCCGATGCCCCACAGCCTCGCCAGATGGGCCGCAGCGTCGCACTGGCGGGGCGTGAGCAGGGCGGCCGCGCGCAGGTGGGCGATGAGGCCGTCCGTTGCCGAGAGGTAGGCCTCACCAGCCGCGTCGGCCGGGACCTCGGTCATGGTGCGCGCCGCCATGGCGCCTCCTGGTGTGCCGGCGATGGCGGCCTGGGCGCGGTCTCGGGCTGCCTGGCGGAGGCGGCGGGTCATCGCCATGGCCAGCGGGCAGATGGGACGGGAGGTCATCTGGCTGCCATCCAGCCCCCGCGTGGGAAGGCGCCATCGCGGGTGGGCGCCTTGGCATGGAAACCTCCCCGAGCAGCATGGAAACCTATATCTAAGTTATTATTATTATTAGTTTCCATGGTTTCCATGGTTTTCATATGGATCATGTCAGATGGTTCCCGCGTATAGGGGGGGGGTGGGGGTATTCGTGCCTGCGCGAAGAACCATGGAAAGCATGGAAACTAGGTCAGAGGCCGGTTTTCGTGGCCGGTTTCCATGCTGTCCCCGGGGGTTTCCATGGCACCGTCATCCGCCCCGTCCGAAGGGGCCGGGTTGACCGCATATCGGACGGTCGGGCGCCCGCCCTTCCGGCCCGCGGACGCCTCGATCGCCACCAGCAGCTTGCTGTCCACCAGTGACCGCAGGACTTCGTCCCGCTCCCGCGGCGGCAGGCGCCAGCCCTTGTAGAACAGCTCGCTGGCGCTGATCGGGCCGTGCTTGCGCACGTAGGCCATGGCCCGGTTCACCTCCCGCTCGAAGGGGGTGTCGCCCACGTTCGCCGCGGCCTCGCGGAGCATGGTGTCGATGCAGTGCTGGGACAGGGCCCGCCCCCAGGCGACATCGTCGGCCTGGATCACGGGGGCGCCCGGGTCGCGGGAGATGGCCCGGACCAGCGCCAGCTTCATGGCGTTCTCCGCCATCCGCCCGGCGATGGAGGTGACGTAGGTGCCCTCCGCCTTGCGCTGCTGGGCCCGCTGTTCCTCGCGCAGCTGGCGCCTGGCCGCGGCCGCCTCGGGGGTCTCCGGCACGGTGCAGAGGGGCGCCGCCTCGCTGCACACCATGGCGGCGACGAAGGGCATGGGCAGGTTGCCGCCCGGCCTGATCTCCTCCCCGGCACCGGCGGCGATCGACTGCAGCGCCGTCACCAGGTCGGGATCGGGGTCGACCAGCTCGGCCTCGCGCTCGTCCGGGTAGTGGCAGGGGCTGGCGAACACCAGGAGCCGGGCCATCAGGCCGTCGCGGAGGTTGGCGCCCGCCACGGCGCTCCAGAACTGCTCTGGCGTGGTGGTGGCGTAGATGCAGAGGTGCGGGTCGACCACGTCCTCCCGCGGCCTGCCCTGCCGGCTCTGGTCGGCATATTCGGCGCCCCGCCAAGGCGCGTTGGCGTTCGAGTAGAGCTCCTTCAGGTCGGCGGCGATGGCGGCCTTATGGGGCGAGACGTTGTCCCCAAGGATGCCCTTCAGCCAGTCCCCGAACTCATCACGGAGGAACAGCATCGAGGGGTGCCGCGTCAGGGCGGTGCGCAGCCCAGCGGAGGATGCCAGGTCGTTGCCGCCGAGGTAGCGGGACAGGCCGGCGGCGTAGAGGCACTTGGCGATCTGCTTGCGGGCGTTGTCCTTGCCGCCGCCGCTGTCCACGATGCCGACCGCGGAGATGTTGGTCCGCAGGTCGGTGCTGGTCCGATACTTCCGCCCCGCCAGCGCCCCCACAAGGCTGATGCCCGCGGCCAGGTCAAGGAACGGCTGCGGCGAGGTGGCGGTGCGGGCGCAGTGGGCGACGAACATGCCGATCGCGCCCGGCACGTCCATCAGCTCCGGCGCAACCGCCGGCGAGGCGGCCTGTTCCCTCGCCGCCTTCGCCTGCCGCTCCGCCCACCGGGCCGCCACCTTGGCCAGGAACGGCGCGGCGGGGTGGACCTCCTCCGGCGGCGGCGGCGGGTCCACGTCCTGCGGCCGCGCCATCCCCTCCTGGAACGCCCGGCGCAGCGTCCGCTCGGCGGCGCGCTTGTCCTTGCAGCGGTCGAGGATGGCGCCCAGCGCGTCGCGGAGCGCGCCCCAGGCCTCGGCCTCGGTGAGGTGCTGCTTGGTGACCAATCCCCCCACCGCGAACGCCGCCTCGTTGATGGCGTGGTGCTTCGACCCGTCCCAGGCCGACCTGATCTTGTCGCACCACTCGCCCAGCGCCCGGTGGCCCAGGGGGCTGTCTCCGGCGGCGAGGGCTGGACGGTAGGCCAGGGCGGGCTGGACGGGCTGTGCGGCCTCCTGGGCCGCCGTGGCGGGCTTGTGCGCCCTGCCGATGGCGTGTTCGTCCAGATGGTCGCAGAGGTCGATCGCCTTGCCTTCGACCAGCGCCACCTCATGCGCCGAGCCCGGCACGCTGCCGTAATAGTAGCTCTGGGAGAGGGTGAAGCTCTCCTGGGCCAGGGCACCGACGAACAGGCCGTTGATGCGCGCCACCAGGGCGGCGCGGCCGTCGGGCGGGACGGCGGTGGAGGTCGGGCACAGGATCCGCCACCGCGGCGCTTCCGGGCGATGGCTGGGGCTGGTGTAGAGCAGCGCCGCCACCTGGGCGTTGGTCAGCACCTGGCGGGCGTGGTCGAGGGTCAGGCTCTCGCCATCGTAGTCCGCCTCCACGCCCCACACCTCAAGTACGTTGGCGTCGTTGCGCAGGCTCCCGCCGTTGCCCCGCGCGTCGCCGAACGCGGCCAGCTTCAGCCAGGGCAGCTGCGCCTTGTAGGGCGCCTGGGTGTCGCGGATCAGCGGCACCAGGTCGCGCAGGCTGATCTGCCGTTCGGTCTTCGCCGCGGCGAAGCGGTCCTGGAAGAACGTCACGCGGAGCGGAAGGTCGAGCGCCGATGGCTGCTCTGACATTTTCCGCAGCATCAGCCGCTCGCGCCAGTTCATGGTCCCGCTCATGGTGTCTTGCGCCTGCGTTCGATCTCGCGCCGCACATACCAGGCGGCCTTTTCCAGATCCTGGAGCCCGCCTTTCAGATCCGCGCGCCAGATGTATTTGATGGCGTTGCCGAGGTTGAATCCCATGTGCTCCACGACGTCGATGCACTCGATGCCGCTGGGATGGTTGTTGTAGTGGGCGGGGTGGTTGACCTGCTCATTCATGCCGCCCTCGCCTTCTCCAAGGCCGCGTTGACCTGCGCCTGCAGCTCGCACAGCCGGTCCACGTAGCCGCCGCACACCACCTCGATGAACCGGGTCCACTCCTCTTCGGACCACGTCGCCATGTCGGTCTTGCCGAGGCTGTCGATGTACTCGCCGGCGCGGTCCGACGCGTTCGCCATCGCCTGCACTTCGCACTCGTTCGGGTCAGTCATTCGGCGCCTCTCCGGCCAGATGGCCGCGCAGGTTGGGGAACAGGTCGGCACAGTGAGGTGCGCGCGCAGGCTTCGCGCCGGCTCGTGCCAGAGCCAGTGCAGCGCAGGGCGGGCGCAGGCCAGGCATTTCACGCGCCCTCCGCGAAGCGGTAGCCAACCAGCTCGACATACTTGCCCGCCGGCCGGACCTGGACGGCGGCCGTGCGCCGCAGGGATGGCGTGTTGGCGATGGCCTCGGCCACCGTCGCCGGGATCGGCGCCGAGCTGCGCCGCCGCCACCACGCCTCCGCCTTGCTGCGCGGGTAGCCGGTGTGCTCGAAGCACACCCACTCGCTGTGCCAGGTCAGGCCACAGCGATAGCTGACGCGCAGGCTGGTTGGCTTGTCCGGCTTGGTGTGCGGCGCGTAGGTGACGTCGGTCACCTCGAGCCACTCCGGCTGCAGCTGCGTCGAGAGCAGGGCGTTCGTCGCCGCCTGCGGCGCCACCGCGAGCTCGGGCGGCGGGAACTCGTGGCCGCACGATACGCACACCCGCACGCCGGCGTAGTTGATGGTCTCGCATTCCGGGCAGACCTTGATCGGCGCCTCACCGCCGCCCTCGCCCGGCGTCTTGTCGCACCGCACCATGTCGATCGGCCCGTGCCGGGCGGTGTTCCCGGCGAAGTCCAGCACGAGGCAATCGTCCTTGCCGCTGGCGAGGCGGGTGCCGCGGCCGACCATCTGGACGTAGAGGCCCGGCGACTGCGTCGGGCGAAGCAGGGCGATCAGGTCGGTGCCGGGCGCGTCGAAGCCCGTGGTGAGCACGCCCATGTTGGTGATGCAGCGCAGCCGGCCGGCCTTGAACGCGGCCAGGATGTTCGCCCGCTCGGCGCTGGGCGTGTCGCCGGTCACCATCTCGCAGGAGAAGCCATGCTCGCGGATGGCGTCCCGGACGTGGCGGGCGTGGGCGATGCCGGCGCAGAACACCAGCCAGGAGCCGCGCTCGGCACCGTGCTGCACGATCTCCGCCACCGCCGCCCTGGTGACGTCGTCGCGGTCAACCGCCGCCTCGAGCTGCCCGGCGATGAACTCGCCGCCCCGCGTGCCGACGCCGCTGGTGTCCAGCTGCGTGTGGGTCTGCTTGGGGATGACCGGGCAGAGGTAGCCCTGCTTGATCATGTCCAGCACCGACACCTCGAAGGCGATGTCGGTGAACAGCCGGTCCTTGCCCTTGTGCAGCATGCCGGAGTCGAGCCGGTAGGGAGTGGCCGTGAAGCCCACCACCTTCATCAGGCCGGCGTTGATGACGCCTAGCTCGGACAGGAACTTGCGATACATCGAGCCGTCGTTGCGGCCGAGGAGGTGCGCCTCGTCGATGATGACCAGGTCGCACCGCTGAACCCTGGCGGCGTGCTTGTGGATGGACTGGATGCCGGCGAACAGGATCTGCGCGTGGATGTCGCGGCGGGACAGGCCGGCCGAGTAGATGCCGGCGGGCGCGTCCGGCCAGAGCCGAAGCAGCGCCATGAAGTTCTGCTGGATCAGCTCCTTCACGTGGGTGAGCATCAGGATGCGGGTGTCCGGCCATGCCGCGATGGCCTCCCGGCAGAACTCGCCGATGCACAGGCTCTTGCCGCCGCCGGTCGGGATGACGATCAGCGGGTTTCCGGTGTTGGCGGCGAAGTAGTCGTAGAGCCCGTCGATGGCGCCGCGCTGGTAGGGTCGGAGGGTCGGGATCATGATCCCCGATCCCCGAGCCCGGCGCCGTCCGGCACGACTGCTTGCGCCTCCAGCTCCGCGATGCGCTCCTCGAGGCGGGCGATGTGCTTCTGCATCTCCACCATGAGGTGGACGCGGGCGTGCTGCATGGCGGGCGCCACCTCGCCGAGCGGCTGCGGCCGCTCGCACACCTTGAGCGCGGCGGTGTAGCCGAGGCGGTATTCGGCGGACTGCTCGGGGGTGAACTTGCTGCGGTCGTTCATGCCGGCACCCCATCGCGCCAGGTGGTCCCGTCCGGCATGGTGTATGAAATCCAGTCCTCTCCCGCGTCCGTCTGCTCTCCCGGCACCAGGCCAGGGATGTAGAGGTGCGCCGCGCAGCCCGTGCGCTGATCGGGCGACGACAGCACGCAGCCGTGCCGCTCGCACCGCCACCAGCCATCCTCCACCGGCGTCGAGTGCAGGCAGGACCGGCAGTGCCGCTCTGGCATCGCCTCGCCATGGCAGGTGTCCCGGTGGTCGCAGAAGCGGCACTGGAACCATGCCGGGTCGGCGCTGATCCTGGCCGGCGGCTGGGCGGCGCCGATGATGCGTGCGGCCTTGGCCATCAGCCGCAGCGCCACCTCGGCATCGTAGCGGATGCGCTCCTGGTAGAGCGCGTCCGTGTCCTTGTTGACCGCGAGGTAGAAGGCGCGCTCGATCCCGGCGAGATGCATGTATACTTGCATCTGCGCGAAGTGCAGCGGCTTCGACTTCTCGACGCCGTCCTTCTCCAGCGAAGCGAAAGACTTGGCCGAGTGCGTCTTGAACTCGCACACGTGCCAGGCCTTCGGCGCCTCTGGGAAGCCGATGCCGACGCCGTCGCAGCCGCCGCCGAAGTGGCCGGTGGAGTCGCGGAAGTTGAACTGCTGGCCGTCCTCGCCGACATCGTGGACCGTGACGCCGATGCGGCGCAGGTCGGCGACGAAGCGGGCCTCGGCGAGGTGCCCGGTCTGGAACAGCCGGAGAAGGCGGCCGGTGTGGCGGGCCCGGGTGGTCCAGCGGAAGCCATACCACTGGGCGCGCTCGCACTCGGCGCCGATGCCCGAGGCGCCGAGGTGGTCCCGGTAGCCGCTCTCCTGCGCGGCCTCGTAGCTGGCGTAGATGGCGTCGACGGTGGGGGTTGATGGGGGCGGAATAGGAGCCATGCTGCGGCGCCTCCCTGGGCTTGCTCGGCGGGGCGGAAGGCCCGGGGTGTCTGGCCTGGAAAACGAGGCACCCCGGGCCGGCTAAGTCAGGCCGAGCGCCGCCAGGGCGGGGTTGCCGCCGCGGCGGGCCGCGCCGCCGGCGCCGCCTGGGCGGCCTGGGCAGGCGCCTGGCGGGGTTGCTGCTGCGTGGGCTGCGACTGCACCGGCCGCGCAGCCGGTGCCGGCTGGGCGCCGCCCAGCGCGGCGTAGCCGCCGATCTCGTTCTTCGCCTCGCGGTGGATGCCGTGCTTGTCAGGCCCCGCCGGGACAACCTTCACGGTCAGCATCATCGGCTGGAAGTGGAGCTGGTCGGACTCCGAGACGCTCGCCTTGCCGATGGAGCGGCAGATGGCGCTGAAGTCCTTCCTCGCGATCTCCACCGCCTGCGGGTTCGGGTTGGCGAGGTTCAGGTTCGACCAGAGCTTCCGGCCCTTCGACGGGCCGTCGATGATCTCAAACTCCAGCTTGAGCATTTCGCCGGTGCCGGCCTTGGTCGGCACCATGTCGCTCTTGACGATCTGCGCCGGATACTTGCCGGGCGGCAGGATGTCGAAGGGCTCGGAGGGCTCGACGCTGTTCGGGTCGAACGCGCCGCCGTCGAATAGATGTCCAAGGAACGCCATGGTCTCTACTCCGCAGCGGCGGGCAGGGCCGCCTGGTTGTAGAACGGGATGTGCTGGGCGACGGCGGGCCACATGCCGGCCGGATCGTCGGGCAGGCTGATGCTGTCAGGCATGCGGAAGCGGTTCTTCGCGAGGTGCGAGGGCCGCTCGGTGGTGTAGAGCACCCGCTGCCCGCCGCCGACGGCGCGCTTCCGGCTGTCCTTGTCCTTGTCGTTGTCCTTCACGAGGCTGACCCGGTAGTTCATGAAGAACACCGCGTCGGCGCGCTCCTGCACCAGCGCCGAGGCCAGCTTGTGCAGCTTGGGCTGGTAGCGGTCATAGGCTTCCGTCTCCGGCGCCTCGTACTTCTTGACCTCGGTGTGCGCGATGATGTGCACGGCCATGCCTCGCTCATCACGCAGCGCGGAAAGGCCGTCGAGCACGTTGCGCCAGGTGTCGACGGTGGCGAGATACCCCTTGCCGTAGCCGGGCTGCTCGACGTTCGCCCACTTGTTGACCCGGCAGGCTTCGGCCCAGATCAGCGGCTCGAGGTGATCGGCGCTGTCGAGCACGACGCTCTGGAACTCATGCGGCTCGTTGTAGAGCGACATGATGGCATCCATCACCGCCTCGAAGGTGGTCAGCAGCCCGAAGGTGTCGGCCTCGATGATGCCGAGGCCGTCCTCGGTCTGCATGAACACGGACTTCGGCATGCCGGCGGCGAAGCTGGTCTTGCCGACGCCGTGCACCGCGTAGGTCGCGATGATCGGCGGCTTTGGCGCGCCGGACCGGCGCAGGGACGCCATGTTGATGGCCATCTACGCAGCCCTCCAACCGGCGGACTTCTTGGCGCCCTTGGCGGGCTCCACCTTGAACGTCGCCTTGCCGGCGCTGACGGTGCGCGCCGGCTCGAACATGGAGCGGAGGGAGGACGGCCAGCCGTTGTATGCGGCCTCGCGCACGCTGCGCTTGACCACGACGTATTCGGCCGGGTCCTCGCCCATGTCGCGCAGCTTCGCCTCGACGTCGGCCAGGGCGTCATCGTCCCAGTCGACCCTCTTCGGCAGGTCGCACTTGACGACGTAGTCGCCGTCCTGCACCGACACGGTGCCGGTGTCGGTCTCCTTGGCGCGGCGAAGATCGGCGGCGCGCTCGGCGTAGCGCGCGAACATGGCCTGGCCCAGCAGGTCGTCCAGTGACTTGATGTCGGCCTTCGCGGCGGACACATCCTCAAGCAGCATCGCAAGCTGATCGACGGGCAGGACAGCGGCCTGCTCGGCGGTCATCTCGCGGAGCTGCGCCAGAGTGCAGCGGTTGCTCACGTGGTAGTCTCCATGGTGTTGCGGGTGCGCGCGTTGCCCCTGGTCCGCCGGGCGCGCGCCGGCGGGGGGATCTCTGCGGTCGGCGTGAGCTCGACCAGCGCGGTGCCGACGCGGCCCGGGTCTATTTCGACCCGCAGGCTGCGGCACCCCTTGTCGTTCGCGACGGCGCCGCCGGCCTGGCAGGCGTCGAGGATATCCTTGATGCGGCTGTCGATGTCCGCCTCGGTTTCGGGCAGCACGATCAGTGCGGCGAAGCGGTAGGGGATGCAGCGGCCGCCGCACTGGTTCATGACCGTCCAGCGCGCCGCGGTGATCCAATCCGCCGTCTTCGTGCGCCGGACCAGCGTGGCGCCGGTCCGCGTCCGCACTGGCACCAGCCGCTTGTTCGCGGGCGGCGGCAGATCGAGCACGAGGGTGATCGCGCCGGCCTCGCTCATCCTCACCCCCTCCGCTGCGACTGCGGCCGCAGAACCGGCGGCGGCTGCGGCGGCTGCATCTGCGCAGGCACCGGGCACACCCAGATGACGGCCGCGGGCCGGCCGGTGGCGTCGATCGCGATCTGCGCGTTGCAGCCGAGCGCGACCAGGAGGGCGGCGATTTCAGCGGTCATGGCGCAGCCTCCGCGCCAGCCACCGCCACAGCCTGGCCCGTGCACGCAGGAGAGCAATTCGCGCTACGAGCAGCGCGTCTCTCATGCGGCAGCCTTTCGAGCGCATCGGCGATCGCGTCGTCGCGATCGGCCATGCGCAGCAGGGTGTCGGCGGAAGGGACGAACCTGCCCTTGACCCAACTGCGGGCCGTTTCAACAGGCACGTCGGCAGCGATTGCGGCGCGCTTGGTGGCGTGCTGCGGGTAGGCCTCGCGCAGCAGGTAGTCGGCAACACGCTCGCCCCAGCTCATGCGTCACCCCCTGCGCTGCATCTGCATCTGCGGCCTCGGCTGCGGCTGCTGCGACTGCTGATCTGCGCCGCGCTGGCGGTGATGGTGGTGGGGCCGCCGGGGCCGGCCTGGATGAAGTAGACGGCCATGGTCACGCCGCCGTCTGGGCGGGGGCGGGGGTGGCGGCCTTCGCGGCCCTGATCAACCCCTGCGGCTCCAACCAGTCCTCGAACGTCACCGCGCCGCCGGTGGCTTCATGAATGGCCGCCACGGCTTGCAGGTCTGGCGTGCGCGCCCCGCTCATCCATGCGTGGACCGTCGAGACCTTGCGGCCGATCGTTCCCGCGAAGGCGGTGAGGCTCACCCTATTGGCTGCGAGGTAGGCTGACAGGATCATGCGGGCACATTACACGCGGAGTGGAATTCCACGCAAGATGGAATTCTACCCCGGCGCTCTGGCCTCTCGGGGCGGCGCGAGGGGACCGTCTCGCATGAGAACGCCCACCGAAGGCCCCCACCAATATCTCCGAGCGTGGCGCTTGGCGAAGGACATGAGCCTAGAACAAGTTGCGAACACGTTAGGAATTGCTGTATCGTCCCTCTCGGCCTACGAGCTGGGGGACAGGAATTTGAAGCTGTGCGACCTGCAGAAACTGGCCGAAGTCTACGGGGTCCATGTTTCCGCCCTCCTGATGGCGCCGGACGATCATCCTAAAGCGGAAAGGATGCGCAAAGCCGCGACGCTGGCCGAGAACATGACGGAGGACGCCGCCAGCGACTGGCTTCGGATGGGTGAGAGGTTGCAGCCGACGCGCCCCGGCGGGTGAAATTCCACGGGCAGCGGAATTTCCCGTTGACCTCTTTTTCACGCGGAGTGTAAAACGGTCGCCATCCCCACCGCGGAGATGGCGACATGCCCACCACCACCACCACCGACCCCGTGATCGCTGCCTATGAGGCGCTGATCCGCGCCCTGTCCGAGGCCGCGCTGGCCTCGGAAGACGGCTTCGACCGCGCGACCAACTTCCGCGCCGCGGTCATCTCGCAGCGCGACCGCTGGACCGCCGGACACCCGGCCGTGCGGGTGTCGAAGAAGGCGGCCGCGTGATGGACGCCCCCGCCGAGCAGACCACCGAGGCCCGCATCCTGGGCCTCGGCCTGGCCAAGCGCCTCGCCACCCCCGAGACGGCCGAGACGATCGCCCACCCCGTCGCCCGCGACGTCGGCATCAGCGAGACGAACCCGGACGGCCCGCACCCGGGCAAGTACTGGCTGGACATCATTATGACGGACGGCCG
>ERZ869921.985-NODE-985-length-13584-cov-4.457092_pt1 | contig 13584 bp, 8 predicted proteins | sample MGYA00579310_ERZ869921 | MGnify/ENA primary metagenome ERZ869921 (study PRJEB32216, sample SAMN09231816) | wastewater metagenome | place: USA: Maryland | collected 2016-06-21 | study: EMG produced TPA metagenomics assembly of the PRJNA472060 data set (Reclaimed...
CTCGCCGCCGGCAAGGGCTGGCGCGCGGACTTCTTCAAGCTGTCCGCGACCGCGTACGTCGCTGGCAACGCGTACGATTTGGCGCAGGCCACCGGCAACCCGCCGAACGCCAATGCGTACTCCGGCACAGCCCTCAATGCCACGGTCCCGAACGAGACTACCGGGTGGGGCATTTACCACGGCGGCAACGTGTCGGCAGACGTCAAGCAGGCGTTGAACGCGCAGTGCTCGTTCACCGGCACGACCGCCGCCCCGGGGATCGCCACACTGGTCGACGTTGCCCTGTACTACCCCGGCATCGACATGAAAGCCACCACGCTTCAGACGATGGTTCAGGCCGCCAGCCTGTCCCGCTGGACCGACGGCCTCGGCCTGCGGGCGTTCGTTGTGATCACCACGCAGTCTGGCGGCACGCCGGCGTCGAAGCCGCGGATCTCGGTGTTCAACTACCGCGACCAGGGGGACACCGACGCGGCGTACTCCGGCACCACGCTCGACTGCACGACTGGCGCCGCGGCGATTCCCCCGGTAGGAAAGATCGCGCACGCCGGCCCGGAAGCCAACCTGTGCGGTATGTTCCTGCCGCTGAACGCTGGCGACACCGGCATCAAGCGCGTGAACACGTTCCAGCTCTCGACCGCTTACACCGGCGCGACCACCACCACGGCAGCGATCGTGCTCTGTCGCCCGCTGCTGTCGATCCCTCTGGTCGCCCCCGGAGTCCCGGGCGAGCGCTCGTTCGTTCTCCACGCCCCAGCCAAGACGACGGTACCTGACGGCGCGTGCCTCACCTGGCTGTACCAAGCCAACTCGGCGACGGCAGCGAACAGCGTATTCCAGGGTCACCTGGACCTCGGCTGGAGCTGATTCTGTGCTGCGGATGAACCGCTCCGTGTACAACAACGTGGCCGGCGTGCTCATGCCGTGTGCCGTTGCTCCGACGACGCCGAACCTGGGCACGTTCGCGATGGCGAACTACACCCAGTTCGACCGGCTCGCGGCGATCCCGGCCGGATACGGGATGGGCAACTCCATTGCCCCCCCGATCACCGGAGGCGCCATGTCGTCGTACCGCAAGGCGCGCATCTCACTCTCGGCGAGCGGCGATGGCGCACTCGGGTACGGCATCTTCGGGAACGCCGTCATCACGCTCAATGCCTCCGCCGTTGGCGGTCTGGTGGCGGGCGGCGTCGGCGCGGCGGTCATCTCCCTGTCGGCGAGCGGATCGGTCACCGCGACCATCGGCGCCACGGGATCAGCGACGATCTCGATGTCCGGCACCGCTGAGCCCGGCGCGCTCGGCTGGCTCGAGGGAGAGGCGACGATCATGCTCAGTGGAGACGTGATCTCGTACGCCATTGGGCACATGGTGGGGAGCACCGAGGACAACTCGGCGCTCACGCCGAACAGCATCCGCGATGCTGTGTGGGCCGCGGTGGCCGCGGAGCACAACGACAGCGGGACGATGGGCGCGAGGCTCAACTCGGCCGCCTCTGGCGGGGTCGACCTGAACGCGCTGGCCGACGCTGTGTGGGACCACGCCGACGCAGTCGCGGTCAGCTCGAAGCTCGCGCTCGTCGAGAAGATCCTGCGCAACAAGACCATCACGGACCCCGACACCGGCGAGTTCGTGCTCTACGACAACGACGGCACGAGCGAGCTCTTCCGTGTGCCGCTGTGGGAAGACAAGGCCGGGACGCAACCGTACCGCGGCCAGGGCGGCGAGCGGCGAGAGCGGCTCGAATGATCGTCGCCCGCGGGCTCGGCCAGTCGACTGTACTTGGGTCGATCGTGGCGTTCGGCTACGGCATTGGTGGGGCTGCGGATGTAACGGTAGACCAACCGAGAGAAACGCTTGGCTTCGGGTTCAGACCTCGCCCGCGCTTCCGTAGGCCGCCAAGGCAGGACGACGACGAGGTGTTGCTGATGATTCAAGCGCTCTTTACCACCGGGATCTTCGAATGAAGCTGGCCTCCTGCCTGAACAAACTGAAGGGGATGTTCACCGACGCCGAGCGCACCGACCTGCTCGAGGCCGGCAAGGGCGGAGACGGTGTTGCCATCGTCGAGGCGGAGCTCGCGGCAGCCAAGTCCGACCTCGACCGCGTTCTGTCCGAGATCTCCAAGGCCCAGGCCACGAAGAGCCCGGCCAAGGAGAAGGAAGTCGCCCCCGAGCCGAAGCGGCCGGAAGGCGCCGTTGCGCCGAGCGCGCTGACCCATGCGCCGGCCGTCGACATCCACGCTAAGGCAGACCTGACTTCGGCGTCAATGGCGCCGACGAACGTGACGGCCAAGCTGCTCGCCGAGCCTTCGATGACGGTGCGTGACCGCTTCGGCGGTCGCCAGGTTCCGAAGCATCTCGTCCCGGTGTACTCGAAGGCGATCGGCGCAGCGATCAAGCTCGGAATGCCGGAGCATGCGCTCGACGGAATCAAGCATTTCTACGTGAAGCGCAAAGACCTTGGGGCCGAGTACTCCATCGAGGCCGAGTCGATCGGCGTCTCGCTCGACATCCTAGAGGCCGCCTACCGAGGCAGTCAAATCTGGGCGGCGACGATCGTCGGCCACGTCATACACGAGGTCGGTCACCACATCACCGGCGACGCCGATGGAACGTCGTTCGTCGCGCAGTCGCCAGACTTCGCCGTCCGAATCGGGCAAGACGGCAAGCGCGTCGCGGTAGGTGTCGTGATGCGAGAGGCGCTCGCCGCGCGGCAGTCTGACAGCGATCTAGCCACCTTCCTCGGGTACCCTCTCCGCGACTGGGACTACAACGACAACGCGCGGCCTGTTCAGGGCGCAGGCTTCTCGGTCGCCGAGAGCACGATGATTCTGCAGGAAGAGGTATTCGCCCAGGCGTGGTCGCTATACTTCACCAACCCGGACCTCCTCCAGGCGGAGATGCCGGCGACGTTCAACGTAATGAAGGGGGTGGCAGATGTCGTCCGAAACAGTCAAGGAATTGCAGAATCTCGTCGGGGAGTACGGGAGGCGCTTCGGCGCCGGGTGCCCGAGGTACGAACTGAGGTCGGACGAGGAGATCGTCTCGCTGTTGAAGCAGGCGCTCGAGACGGGCGTCCCGATTCCGGGATGGGATCCGGGCGAGGAGACGTCGCTTCGAGGAAAGAGGCGCGTGGAGAACCCGACCGCGGCAAACCAGCAGCCGATGTCCGCCCCGCGCGAGAAGGCGCGGACGAGCGGGGAGCCGCTGAAGGTGTACGAGAAGATCGACAACGTCGGGGATCAGACGAGGTAGCGCCCGAGGATCTGCGCGGTGACGGGCGTGGTTTCACCACGTTCTTCACCGACGCGACCACCGGCGGGCGCAAGCCGAACACCGGCAAGAGGTTCGAGCCGGTCATCGACATCTCTCGCACCGACGCGTTCTCGCGCGAGTACGAGAAGCACCGCGGCAACTTCGACGACCACATCGCGACGTCGATCCCCGGATTCCGCGAGACGCAGCAGGCCGTCGGAAATGCGATCGCGAAGTCCCTGCCGAACGGCGGGACGGTGCTCGACATCGGTGCGTCCGAGGGCTCGTTCATCAAAGCTATCACTGCTCTCAGTGGCGGGAAGATCAAGACGGTTGGGCTTGACCCGAACGTCGCGATGGCGAAGTTCTTCCTCGAGCACAGCTCGGTCCCCGGGTCCACCTACGAGATGGCCGCGTTCGGCGCTCGCGCCGATGAGGGGGCGCACGTGTGGGACGAGCCGGATGGAACGCCGGTCCACTTCTTCAAGCCGAAGGCGAAGTTCGACATCGTCCACGAGGCGATGACGTTCCAGTTCATCTCCAACGCGCGCGAGGGCCAGGTCGCCCGCGTCAAGGAATTGATGAAGGCCGGCGGCGTCGCGCTGTTCGAGCAGAAGTTCATTCCGGGGCACGACGAGTTCGCTCGCAACGAAGCGAAGAAGGACTCCTACAAGGCCCTGTACTACAGCGCGGCCGAGCTCGACCGCAAGAAAAAGGACGTGCTCGAGCGCGGGGAAGCGGCCGTCGCCAAAGAGGAGAAGGACAAGGAGGAGAAGGTCGTCGGCATGCACGACCTGATGGTGTCGCCGAAGAAGTTCGAGAAGATCCTCGGGGACAACTTCGCGCACGTCGTCCAGTACTGGGACTCGGGGAACTTCAAGGGCTACGCCGCGAGCGACAACCCGCTTGCCCTGTCGCGGCTCGTGTCGAACATCGGCGATCTCAACAGCGAGTACTCGACCGTGAAGGGCCCAGCTCGACCGAAGACGCTCGGCGCCAAGTCTCCGGTCACCGACACGCCGGAGTTCAAGTCGTGGTTCGGCGAGTCAGTGGTTCGCGAGCCGCGCACGTCGACGCGCGATCCTGTGAGGTGGGAGGACAAGAAGCCTCTCGTCGTCTATCACGGCACGGACAAGGACTTCACCTCCTTCGAGGCCAACCGCAAGAGCACCAACAGCGGAACCTTCGGGCCGTGGGAAACGAGCCGTGCCGGCATCTTCTTCGCAGAAGATCCGCGCATTGCCCAAGGCTTCGCCGAGCAGGGCGAGCGCAAACGCGCCGGCGGCGCGAACGTCATCCCCGTGTACCTGTCGATCAAGAACCCGGTCGACATTCGCAACGGGTTCGACGACGAGACCCTCGACGCTATGGAGTCCGCTGGGATTTCGCGGCGGTTTCTCATGCGCGTGATCCCTTCGGAAGCGTGGGAGCTTTTCGACGAAGAGAACGACGGCGCCGCCACGGTAGCCGCGATGAAGAGGGCTGGTTTCGATGGGGCCCTCATCACCGAGATCGATCCTGGCACGGATGAGCCATTCGACACCTGGGTGGCGTTTGACCCCGAGCAGATCAAGTCCGCGATCGGCAACAACGGCAACTTCGACCCGAAGCGCCCGTCGATCCTCGAGATCAAGGACGATGCCGTCCCTGAGCGCAGCTTCAACATCGGCGCGCAACGCGGCGAGCGAGACCTCGGCGCGGCCCGTTTGACGAAGGAGGACTTCGGCAAGATCGTGGCCGACGGCAAGGCGCTCAACTTGCCGCAGAAACGCGTTCAGGAATTCCTTGCTGAGGCCCGGAAGACGCGCTCTCGCTTCCCCCCATCCAAGGGCTGGGCTCCGCTCGAGCTCCTCGGCATCCGCCGCGTCGATCGCCCGACGAATGATGGCACGATGGCGCAAGACGTCGAGCTTTCCTGGAAGCCGATCGCCTACGGGTTCAACGTGCCGCCAGGCGCGAAGAGGGCGCCGGCCAAGATCGACCGCGCGTGGGTCGACAAGGTCGCCGACAAGGGTGTCGGAGAGATCCTCTCGCTCTACGAGCGCGCCAAGACGGGCGATCCCGTGGCAAAGAACATCGTCGCCCACGCATCGTGGTACCGCGCGATGGCCTCGAGGCTCCGCGAAGAGTTCGGCGCGGCCGGGGATTTCTTCGCCGACCTGCTCGGGGCGTTCTCCCCGAACACGCCAGTCACGACCAACTGGAACTTCGCGGTCGACGCGTTGCGCGCGTTCTCGCGCGGTGAGTACCGCCAACAGCTCGAGACGTTCGACAACTGGATCCAGGCCGGCAACTCGCCGTCCAAGTTCCCCGAGAGCGACAAGATCCGCCAGTTGAGCGGCAAGCTGTTCGGCATCAACAGCACGAACGGCGCCCTGGCGATGCTCGAGATGTGGCGGAACATCGCCCCCGGCATGGCCCCGAAGGCGCGCAACTTCTCGGCCAACCTGATCGGCGCATCGAACGAGGCCACGATCGACGTGTGGGCCGCCAGGTTCCTGCGTCGCATGGCCGGCACGATCCGAGGCTACTCGGCGCCGCGCATCCCCGTGGTCGCGGAGAATGCGGTCACCGGCAACTGGAACGCCGGGACGACCCGCGTCACGGGCGAGTTCGGCTTCGGCCAGGACGTGATGGCTGAGATGTCGAAGAGGCTCGCGAAGCGTGGCATCGACCTCACTCCGCCCGACCTGCAGGCCGTCGCCTGGTTCGTCGAGAAGGAGCTGTGGACGAAGAACGCCTGGACCTCCAAGCAGGGTGAAGGCGGCTCGTTCGAGGCGGAGGCTGACAAGTGGCAGCTCCGCCGCTACTTCTCCGGCCTGTCGATCCAGCGCGATGCCGCGCCGGAAGACATGGCGATGAACATCGCCGCGGCCAGGCTGCTGTCGACCACCAACGCCGACCATCGCGTCGTTGCGCACCGCGCGCTCCCGACGCTGGGCATGTACTACGGGTCCGAGGAGCGGTCGTTCGACGACGAGGTCGTTGCGCGCGAAGGCTGGGATCCAGGGTACTGGATCGGTGAGGTTGCGGCGATCGCCAAAGAGCACAAGCAGCAGGACGCGATGGTGACCCGCGTCGTCGGCGAGAACGACGCCAGCACGAACGCGCGCCCCGGTATCGAGGTCTTCTTCAAGGGCCCGATCAGCAAGGCGCAGCTCGAGTCGATCCACAAGGCCATCACCGAGGGTGGTGAGGCTGGCTTCACACTCACGATCGACCCGCGCGCGGCGCGCACCAACGCCGGCGAGACGCCGGACGCCTTCAACGGACTGCGCATTCTCTACGTCCCGGAATTCGGGCTGAGGTTCGGCGATGAGGGTATCATCGCCGCCGTGCGCGCCGGAACAGACGAGGCGATCTCGTCGATCATGGAAGAAAAGGCCAACGCGCTCGCCGACCTCGCCAACGCGCTCACGAAGCGCGCGGACGTAGCGGCGGTGCGCTATGGCGACTACGACAGCATCGTCTTCGGCAAGGAGAACTACGATGAGTACACCAGGGCAGGAGCGTCTCAAGAAGCACCTGGGGGCGGCGGAGAAAAGGCTTGGTTCGGACAGCCCCTACGTGAAGTCCTTGCGCGAGCAGCTCGCCGCTATGGAATCCTCGAAGGGCAAGACGGCGGCGCAGACGTACTTCAGCGGACGGCCGATGGAAACGAGCAAGAAGAAGTAGCTCGCCGCCCCGGCAAGCTCGACGTCGAGCAGGGGGTCGTCGAGCGTCTCGACGAGCCGCTCTGGTACTCGCGCCTCAGGGAGGCGGTCCAGAAGGCGCCCTGGTCGAAGGCGAACGACATGCCGGTCGGCCAGCTCCGCATGTGGGTCAACGCTCGCGCGAAGGACGGCACGCTGCCGGCCGAGGAGCTGAAGTGGTCCGGCGTCGATGAGTGGATCGACGCGCTGATCGAGGGCGACATCAAGCGAGTCTCGCGCAATGAGGTTGTCGACTTCATCCAGGAGAACGGTGTATTCGTGGATGAGCTGGGTCTCGGGGAGGCGCAACCGCCCACCGGCTGGTCCCTCTCAAGCCGTGGCGATACGAATCGCTGGAACTTCAGCAACGGCATCGTCAATGGATACGGCGACAGCGCGCAGGAAGCGATCATCGACGCGAAAATGAAGCTCGAGCGCGAGGCCAATAGGTGGAAGAAGAACGGCGACGCTGAGAAGGCGCAGCGCTTCTTCGCGCAGGCAGACGAGTTCGACGCGTACATGGAGGCGCGCGCAGGCATGTCGCCCGGCGGCGAGGCGACCACGAAGTTCTCCGGCTACCAGCTACCAGGCGGCAAGAACTACCGCGAGCTTCTGCTGACGCTGCCGCAGGACATGTCTGGCTTCGATGCCACGCAAACCAGCGATGGCAAGTGGCGCGCTATCTCGCCCGGAGGATCAGCCTATTTTGGCGACACGCGAGAGCAAGCGCTGGAACGCGCTGGTGTGAATGTGAACGCCGCCAAGTTCCGCTCCTCCCACTACGACCAGCCGAACATCCTCGCCCACGTCCGCTTCAACGAGCGCACCGATGCCGATGGCAACAAGGTGCTCTTCATCGAAGAGATTCAGAGCGACTGGGCGCAGAAGGGGCGGAAGGACGGGTTCAACGATGCCAAGCTCGGGTCGAGCGATAACCCGATGCGCCTGCGCGGCAACCAGCCGGTTCCGTCCGCCCCATTCGTCGGCAAGACCGAGGCGTGGGTTGCGCTCGCCCTCAAGCGGATGATCCGCTACGCCGCGGACAACGGCTTCGACGCGGTGGCGTGGACGAACGGCGAGCAGCAGGTGGATCGGTACGACCTGTCGAAGCACATCGACAGGCTGGTGTTGCGCGATGGTGAGGGTGGTGGCGTCCACGTTCGGGCATACAAAGGCGACAACAACCGCGTCATCAATCGCGAGGTACAGGAAGAGGAACTGGCTGACACGATTGGCAAAGAGCTTGCTGCGAAATATTTAAAGGACCGCGAGAACGCTGACCCGAACCATCGCCCGGTGGAATACAAGGGCCTCAACCTCAAGGTCGGCGGCGAAGGAATGCGCGCGTTCTACGACAAGATCGTGCGCAACGTCGCGAACGACCTGCTGAAGAAGATGGGCGGCGGGCGGGTGGGCATGATTGAGCTTGGACGCAATGACGCGCTCGACCCGTACGAAGATCCGCACGCTCGCATCTCCGACGACGGCATGACCGATCTGGGCGGACTTCTGCAGCCCGGCTTCTACCTCACCGACGACATCAAGCCGAAGGCGCGTCGGCCGCAGGCGCTGTTCGCGAAGACCGAGTTCGCCGACGTCACGCAGACGACGGAGTTCAAGGCGTGGTTCGGCAACTCGAAGGTGGTCGACGAGGGCGGCAAGCCTCTCGTGGTGTACCACGGGACGACGGGAGACTTCTCGGCGTTCGATCAATCGGAGCGGCGCGATCTCGGATTCCATTTCGGCGGCCGTATGGCGGCATCGTTCCACGCCAAGAAGCGCAAGGGCGCCGCCCGCGTAATGCCGGTATTTTTGAGCATCGAGAATCCTGTTCGGCTAGAGGATTCGTTCGATAGCCAATTGACGGCCGTGCAGGATACCGTGTGGCAGCTTGGTCGAAAACACATCGGAAGCGACGAGGTGCGAGCGGCGATCACGGACTACACGCGCACGAATGGCTCCAGCCCAAAGGCGGCATGGGACATGGTGCAAACGCTCCTTGAGCGCGAAGGCTACGATGGCGTGGTCTACGACAACACGGGGCGCGGAGAGGGCGAGGACTCTGCGGAGAGTTGGATCGCCTTCCGCCCAGAGCAGATCAAGTCCGCCATCGGCAACAGCGGAGAGTTCAGCGCGAAGCGCGCCTCGATCCTCGAGGTCCGCTCGTCGCTCGCCGATCGCGCCACCGAGTACGTCGGCGACCTCTTCCAGACGCAGAAGAGCTTCAACCTCTGGGACCGTACCGTCGGCACCGCGTTCCACAAGGCATGGAAGGACGCGGACTTCAAGCCGGTGTACGACGGCGTGCAGAACTACCTGAACGACGCGTCGCGGATGATGACCGAGGCCGCCGACCTGGCGCCTGATGTGCTTCCGAAGCTCGAGGGCCTGCGCGGCATCTTGGGCGCGACCGCGTCGAAGGCTGACATCGAGTCGATGTCGAGCGCGATCTTCGACGGCACACTCGACGACCGCGTCTACACCAACACCGAGCTCGCGCAGAGGGGCCTCTCGCCGAAGGCGATCGATCTCTACCGGCAGACGCGTGCCGCGATCGACAAGAGCCTGACCGACCTGTTCACCAGCGAGGCCGTGAAGCAGGCCAGAGACCTTCTGCCCCCGGGTGTGTTGGCACAGGCGCGTGCCGCTGGCGACCCGTGGTTGATCGTGGACGGCCTGTCCGCCATTCCGGTGGCTCAGCGCACGCCCGCGCAGCAGCAGGTCTACGACCAGCTCCGCGAGCGCCTCTTCAAGATCGAGGATCTCAAGCGGCAGGGGTACGCCCCGCTGATGCGGTTCGGCCAGTACACCGTCCACCTGGTCGACCAGAACGGCGGCAGCCTGTCGTTCACGATGCACGAGTCCGAGCGCGAGGCGAACGCGGTGGCGCGCGCGATGCGCGAGGCCTACCCCCAGGCGACGGTGTCGCAGGGCGTGCTCTCGCAGGACGCGTGGCAGCTCTTCCAGGGGGTCACTCCCGACACGCTCGAGATCTTCGCCCAGTCCTTGGGCGCCAGCGACAAGGAGATCTTCCAGAAGTACCTGCATCTGGCGACGAACAACCGGTCGACGCTGAAGCGGCTCATCCGGAGGAAGAAGATCCCCGGCTTCTCGCCGGATGCCCAGCGCGCGCTCGCGCAGTTCGTGACATCGAACGGGCGGGCGGCGAGCCGGAACTACCACTGGGGCGACGTCCTGAAGGCGGCCAGCGCCATCCCGAAGGCGAAGGGCGACGTGAAGGACGAGGCTGTGCGCCTCGCCCAGTACGTCCAACACCCGACCGAGGAGGCCGGTGCGTTGCGGGGCCTGCTCTTCGTCCAGTTCCTGGGCGGCTCGGTGGCCTCTGCGCTGACGAACGCGACCCAGCCGATCCTGATGAGCTTCCCCTACCTGTCTCGCTTCGGCGCCGGCAAGGCGGCGTCAGAGCTCGTCCGTGCGGCCAAGGTGGCGGTCGGTGGGACGGCCCCGGAAATCGACCTCCGCGATGCGATGAACAAGGCAACGCACGAGGGTATCATTGCCCCCCATGAGGTCGCCGGTCTCTACGCGGAGTCGATCCGCAACATGGGCTCGAACCTGGTCGTGCGCAGGATCCTGCGCGCCTGGGGCTCGCTCTTCAGCCTGGCCGAGGCCTTCAACCGCCGGATCACGTTCGTGGCGGCGTTCCGCCTGGCGCGCGACGCCGGCGAGGCAGACCCGTACGGCTTCGCCGTGAACGCGATCGCCGAGACGCAGGGCGTCTACAACCGCGGCAACCGGCCCAACTGGGCGCGCGGACCCGTCGGCGCCACCCTGATGACCTTCAAGCAGTACAGCGTCGCCTACGTCGAGTTCCTGGCCCGCCTGCCGGCCAAGCAGCGCGCGATCGCGCTCGCCACGCTGGTGCTCGCCGCCGGCCTCCAGGGGCTGCCTGGGGCGGACGATCTCGAGGACGTCGTCGACACGATCGCCGAGTCGCTGGGGTACTCGTTCAACTCGAAGAAGGCGGCCCGCGAGTGGGCCATCCGGACGCTCGGAGAGTCCGCCGGCGGCGTGCTGGCCGGGGGCTTCAGCGGCCTGCCTGGCGTGCCGATCGACGTCCAGGCCAGGCTGGGACTTGGCAACCTGATCCCCGGTACCGGCGTGTTCAAGCGCTCCAGCCCGGACAAGTCCCGCGACGTGCTCGAGTTCTTCGGCCCAGCCGGATCTCAGGCCAGGTCGGTGGTCGATGCGGTCTCCGCGGCCCAGGAAGGCAACCCCGGCGCGGTGGCGAAGTCGATGCTCCCCCTGGCGATCCAGAACGCACTGAAGGCCGTCGACATGGCGTCGACCGGGTTCTACCACGACACGCGGGGGCGTCGGGTCATCGACGTCGATGCGTACGACACCGCGATCAAGGGCATTGGCATCCAGCCGAAGCGCGTGGCCGACGTTCAGCGTCGACGCATGGACCTGCAGCAGGACATCTCCCTGCAGCGCGATGTTGAGTCGGAGATCGCGGACCTGTGGGCCCGTGGCGTCTACGAGCGCGATCCGGAGAAGGTGGCCCGAGCTCGGGCGAAGCTGCTCGACTGGAACCTGTCAAACCCAGAGAGCCGCGTGGTCATCACGCCGCAGCAGATTCACAAGCGCGTGCAGCAGGCCACGATGACCGCTGACCAGAGATTCCTCAAGACCTCACCGCCCGAATTGCGCGCTCGCGTGGCGTCGGAGCTTCTTCAGTGAGTTGGCTTGCGATTCCGGCGGCGGCCATAGCGGCCTGCATGATGCTGTGGCCGCTCGAGACCGCTATCGCCTGCGGCGCGGTCATTGCAGTGGCGCTCCTGGCGCACGCAGCGGAGTCCTGGCTGCGCAGTCGGTAGACTTCGGTCGGGTGCTTCGTGAGGTGAATGTGGCCGCACCTCGGGCACCGGTACGGGTAGAGCTTGAACCCGATCTCCTTGCATCGCTTGGCGATAACGTCTCGCGCGACTCTCTCTGTTGTATAGAAGCACTTGCCTGCGCAGGTTAGGAATGGAGAGTCTGCGACGTCGACTATGTCGACCTCCGTCGACCATTTCAACCAATCCAACGGATTGGCAGTCATCCCTCGCCCCCTGCGGGCGCTCATGTGAACAGCTCCGCGACGCGGCGGTTGAAGTCTGCCCTCACGTCCCTCGCGGCACTCTCGGCACTCGCGGCCCACGCGGCACTCGCGGCACTCTCGGCACTCGCGGCCCACGCGGCCCTCGCGGCCCTCGCGGCCCTCGCGGCACTCGCGGCACTCTCGGCCCTCGCGGCGGTCCTCGCGACCCACGCGGCACTCGCGGCCCTCGCGGCCCTCGCGGCGGCCATTAACGACTCATCGCCGGTTTCGAGGTACTGCCGCACAACTGGCGGGCAGTCCCACAAGTGCGCGACGTCCAACGCCTGAGCGCGGGCGAATTCCCGCAGCATCGTTGTCGCGCCAGCACGCTTAATGATGCGGCGACGGCGGCATACCAGCTTGTCGACGTCCTCCCTCACAACGTCCTCGCACTCGACTATGCAGAGTGTTTCGCCGGGGGCGTAGGTGAGAGCGTCGAACGGGTCGCGGCTCGCGTGCAGGCCGGACCAGCACATGATGACGGGCCCGTCGTGCGTGAGCCATTCACCATCCGGCGGGATGGCGCGACCGTCGCGGAGCGCCGCACCGACGAAGTGATAGGCGGTAATCACGATATCTATCCCATGATGACTGTGATGACTGTGGTCGTTCATCCCTCGCCCCCTGCGGAGCGCTCGATGTGGACAGCAGCGGCGCGCGACCACTCGTACATTCGCGCGATCTTCGCCGCCTCGCGCATCCCGGCGCGGTAGATCGCTATCTCCATGTCGTTGGGTATCAGGTCCGCAGGAAAGCCAACGACCGAGCAGATGCTGGCGCTGATCTCGTCGTCAGTCATCACACGCCTCCGTCGAGAGCGTCGGCGCGACGCGCGCGGACAAACTGCGCGTGTTCGCGCACTAGCGCCCGCATATCGTCCCCGAGCTTGATGCAGTAGCCGTGCTCGTCGAGCGCCGAGTAGAGGTCGAAGCACGTTTCGCACATATAGCGCGGCGCGAGCGGGACGGCCTCTGGCCCCTCGCCATAGATGCTCTCCTCGATGTAGTCATTCGGTTCGCGGGTGCGCTCGAATACCGCGCATTGATCCTGCGGCCCGATGCGTGTGTGGCAGGAGCAGCACCGACGGGCGCGGCGCGTGCCAAGAACCGTCATGTCAGTCGGGGCGTAATAATACCAATCGAACTCGTCGCCGCAGTAGCAGGACAGGCTCATCGCCCGCCCCCGTCGAGAGCGTCGGCAGCGTCGCGTAGAACCTCGTCGGTCGGCGCGGTATAGCCAAGCTCGGCGGTGTCGCGCAGCCTCCGCGCCAGTTCCCGATTCCGTTCGCTGTCGATCCACGCGCGGCCGGCGGCAAGCCCGGCCTCGTAGCACGCGCGGGCGTAGCGTTCTACCTGATCTTGATTCCAACTCAAATTTGCTCGCGGTGGCGTCGGCAGTTGAATGTCATCGTCCATTGTCATGCTCCTGTAGGGTGGGGCGGGCCGGACGCGCTTCGCTAAGACCCTCCGGCGAGGTACTGCGGAAACCCCGCAGGTTTGTTGTTCGCGCCGCCCCGTTGATCGTCAGTCCTTG
>ERZ869921.986-NODE-986-length-13531-cov-3.505269_pt1 | contig 13531 bp, 17 predicted proteins | sample MGYA00579310_ERZ869921 | MGnify/ENA primary metagenome ERZ869921 (study PRJEB32216, sample SAMN09231816) | wastewater metagenome | place: USA: Maryland | collected 2016-06-21 | study: EMG produced TPA metagenomics assembly of the PRJNA472060 data set (Reclaimed...
TATGTTTTCACAAGGCATGATAACGGGAATCAGGGAATGCACTCAAAGATTACCACAACGACGGTTAGGAACGTTGTTACAGAAGCCGTGGCTGTGGCTGGGATACCGAAGGGCAAGTTCTCCCCCCACTACTTCAGACACGCATTTGCGATACGGATGCTGAGAGAGACGGGAAACCTTGCCCTGGTGCAGGACTTACTAGGCCACTGCAACCCTAATTCTACCAGAATTTACGCCAAAATATACCCGGATGAATTGCGAGAAGCACACCGGGCGGTATTTGGCAGGTAACAAATCAACTCAATTGACGCAACCAATTACCCTAAACGTATCCGAATTATCACCCCTACCCTACCACAGGAGGAAACGATGACCTATTGCACTTCAACACATGGCGGAGCGGGCTATGCCTATGGCTCATATTGGGATGGATACGATATTATCTGCGGCGGTTGCGGCTACCGCATCAAGAACCCCGCCCCTACCGGCGGTCGTTGGGTTGCTGAAAAGGGCTTTTGGAACAGGTTATTTGGGCGCGGGCACGATGAATATACCTGGCCCGATTTCATCAAGGGCGAACGCGGGAAGCCCTCCCCCACTAATTCGCCCGAATTCGTGGAGGCGTGATCTGTAAATTTTATGAGGTGAAACATGAGTGAAGAATTGAAACCGTGCCCGTTTTGCGGGACACCTGCGGTTGTGCATATAACCGAATACGACAGAGGTTCGGAAACATACACCATAGACTGCTCACATATGAATTGCGGAGGATCGCCGGGAGTATACGATTCATCGGAAGAAGCCGTGAATCAATGGAACTCCCGCCCCCTCGAGGACGCCCTCCGCGCCGAGCTAGCCGAGGCCCGCGCCGAGATCGAGCGGTTGCGGGAGGCTACGCGCCCCATACCCGTGAGTGAACGGCTACCGGAGAACGAAGCACCCGTTTTGGTGATATATCGTTCTTTTGTTGATTACTTGGGAATAGATTTTTACCATCAAGGAAAATGGCAAGAAGATTATATTGATAACGTAGTCTATTGGATGCCCCTGCCCCCTCCCCCACCGTCCGCGCCCGAGTAGTGGCAACACAAAACCCGCCCATGACAGGCGGGTATTTGTTGTGGCAATCAAATATACCAATTTAAGTCAGATTACCTCAAACTACTTGACTTGTTTGAATATATGTGTATAATAATAAGTAGATCAAACAAACAAGGAGAGCAAAAATGGCAGAGCACATGCAGGCAGTAAAAACAATCTGGAATCTAGAGTATAAGTCTTTCTCTGGTGTACCGCACCGGCTTTTGGTTGAGAACCCAAACGAAATCCACGATATGCTGAGATTCATCAAGGGGAAAAGTGACACCGTGAAGATGACTGAAACCCGCACTTGTGATGCAATGCCGGGTCTGGTTTTTACAAAAGAAAACATCATTGACATTGACCTTTTGTTCAATGACTAAACGCGGCGGATCACGCAAGGGGGCCGGAAGGCCCCCGAAATACCCACAACGCGGAAAGCGCATCGACATCTACCTTCCCGCCCATGTGGTTGAATGGCTGAAGGCGCAAGAAAATTATAGTGCGATAATCGCCAGCTTAGTCGAACAAAAAATTAACCCGCCAAAATAGGCGGGTTTTCGTTTAGTTTACCCACTCACTCCAATCCGTGAACGGGTATTCCCCTAGCACCCGCGCAGTACCATTTTTTAGTACCACAAAGCTCTTCATCATCGCCGCCATGCGGTTATCATCCAGGCTCACGTAAGCAAACTTGTTCGCATCCGCCAGCGTACCCCCGTTCACCGTGACAAAGCGGCCGTAGGTATCCCACCCGTGTGCACTATGGTGCTCGTGCCAGGTGATAACGTTGCTCTGATATTTCATCGCCAGGTCCGAGGCTACCGTGAGCTGGTTGCGCCCGTAATTCTTCGGATGTGTCACGCGCCACGGCTGCCCGTTCGAGCGCACGGTACACCAGCCATAATTCGAGTGAACCAGCTTTTGACTTGTGGCAATCAGCCCCCACACGTCATTCTCATCGAATTCGCCCGCCGTCCATTTTTGCAATCGCCGGTCATGGTTGCCCTGCAGCGTGTAAATCTCGCTGAACGTTTCCAGCCAATCGCCCACCAATACCCGCGCCGCGTTGCGTTCCTCGCGCCAGGTGGTAGGCGGTACGGCGTGCTGGTAGATACTCCACATATCGAAGTTGAAGAAGTCGCCCGCGATAATCAGGCGGTGGATGCCCGTCTTTTCAGCCACGCGCCCTACCAGCGAAGCGAACGCCCAATCTGTACAGGGAACGTGTACATCACCAACGATGATGAAGTCGCCTGCCAGTTCCAGTGGCGTCGGCATGATGCCGACATTGAATTCCTTTGGTTGTTTTAGTTTCGCCGTGCGGACTAGTCCCTTTACCGCGTCGGCTGTCCTGTGGTATTGCTTGCCTAATTCTGCGTACGAGTACCCCGCTTCATGTAAGGATAGCAGGGTGTTGCCTAACAGCTCTCTATCCGGCGTCTGTGTGTATGTCATATACAATTTTAGGGGGGCGTGACGCCCCCCGTTGTTACCCCCTATTTGTTCTCAACTAGTACGGTGATCGTGCGTTCGTCCGTTCTTGCTCCCACGGTGACGATCTTGCAGGCGACCGCGTAGGGCGTGCCCGCCGTACCGCCCGACAGCCAGGCCGTCACCGTTGTGGGGGTGTTGCTTTGCGATGCCAGGGTAATGCCCGTCGGAACGGTGATCACCGGCGTGCCCGTGATCGTATCCGCGCCGAGCCATGCCGACCAATCGAATATGTAGTCTAATACTGCACTTGGGTCTTTGAGATATTGATTTGCCATTGTTATTATTCCTTATTCCGCATCCACCGTGAGGGTGCGGCTCTCCGCCGCGATGGTATTTGTCCGGCTCTCGGCTTCGATAGCGTGCGTGCGCAGCTCTAAGACAATCGCATAAATCCGCCCCTCAACCGAGTACACCCCCCGCTTGGTGAGGGTTGCCGCCCCGCCGCGCAGTATGATCGCAGCCCCACTAGCCGCCAGGAGGCGGGATGCAATCAGCAACGCCGCCCCCGCCGAGATTGACAACGCGCCCGCGCCCGCCGTCAAGGTGTAGGTTGGGCCGGATAGCGGGGTATAGGTCAGCGTCGCATCCCCGCCGGTGATCGTTACCGAACCCCCCGCCAGGGCAAGCAGGCGCGCCGCAATCAGGTTAGCCGCGCCGCCCGTGACGGTCAAGACCGCGCCCGATGCGGTCAGTTTGCGGGCCACCTTCGGGGTGGCTGTTCCGCCCGTGATGGTCAGCCCTGCCCCGCTTGCCGTGAGTTTACGAGAGGCGATTAGAGACGCGCTTCCCCCGCTCCTGGTCAGCGCCGCGCCGGATGCCGTGAGGGTGTAGGTAGGCCCCGCGCTTACCGCCCCGATCTCGCTCCCGTCATCGTTGACAACTAGCTCGTCAAGGTAGAACGTGCCGGATGCAGACGCCAGTCCAGAAATCGCACCTAGCCGGATCGCATCAAAGTTCACAAACTGATCGTAATTATCCAGGTCATCCCGCGTCGTGCCAATCTGTGTACCATCAACCCACCAGGCACACGTGCCATCGGCACTGACATTGGTACTCGCACGGGTGAATAAAATCTCAATATAATGCGGCGCGTCCGTGACTGTGGTATAGCCGATTGTCTCAGAGCCACCGTCTAAATAGAGTGTCAAATAGAGATCGTAATTAGCCCCGGAATTTGAATATCGCAGCCAGAGCAGGTTGTCAGTATCCGACCGGATAGCCTGCACAATCAATACAAAAGCGCCGCTGGGAGATGACGAGTTGGGATCGAAGTAAACCCGAAACCGTGAAATCCCAGATGTATTCGAAGTGCCTAGGTTGTACTCACCATAGATCGCGGTCGTGTCATCGATCAGACACGCCATACCACCCGACGAACCCGCCAGCGCAGCATCCGCCGACCACGACAGATCGCCGCCGTCCGTGACGGTCGAGGTAAACTCGCTCAGGTCGCTTTCGAGATCGATGTCAATGATCGTTGTCATGGGTTCGCCGCTTCATCCTCCGGCCACACGATAGTCCCTGCCTACGCCGGGGCTAACTGGATCGTGTAAGCCGAGAAGTCCAGCAAGATCGTCTCACCCGCCGCGAGGGTGATCTCTGAGCCGTAGTCATACCAGCCGATCAATTCATCGTTGGTCGCGGTATCGTTGTAGATGACCACATAGCGGAACGGCCCAACCGCCCCGCCGGAGGCCGTCAGGGTCAGGTCTTGCAGCACCAGCGTATACGTTCCGCTGGTCTGGCTGCTGCTGGTCGTGGTGATCGCCCGCGTCGAGCAGTAGGTATAAGCTACCTGGGTAAGGTTAGCCAGTACCGTGTTGGTCGCCACAGGCGCGTTAGCCGCCGCGGTGAGTGCCACGGTCAGCGTGTCCGAACCGAGGTTATGCGCCTTTTCGGCGCACGCCTCAACAAAAGAGTTTACTAAATTGAAAGTCGCCATTTCCCTTTATCTCCTATTCTCACTTCTTCATCTCCGCCGCCAGCCGCGCCAGCAGCACGTCTAGCGAGTCATCCTGCCCAATCGACAGGCTGCACGCCTGCCCGTCGTCCGTGTAATTCGTGCCCGTAATCAGGAACGTCAGCCCGCTGCCGGATAGGTCATTCAGCCAGTTTTCCAGCTTCACCCGCTTCCCCGCGCGTATCTGCGAGGCGGGAACGTGCGAGCCGTCTTTCGCACGGATATAGCCCGTCACGGATAATTCGCCCGACGCCTGCCATTGTGGGTCTTTCCGCGCCAGCATCACCCGCCGCGCGTAATTCGCCGCCGCCGTCGCGTTGGTCGTGTCAACGTCCAGCCATTCCTCGCGCTGCCCCGCTTTGGGCTTGCCGTTTGTGCCGTTGATACTGTCATCATCCTTCAGGTTGGCATCATCGTCCGGCGTCATGTACACGTCCGCGCCGAGTGCGTTTCGGTAACGCACCGCAACCCAGTTGCGCACGCCTTCCAGGTCTTGCGCGAACGTCAGCGTGGATGTGACGTTATCCTCATTGACCCTGACCGCGTAGTCGTAGTCGGTCAGCGCGGGCACCTGCTCAAGCACAAGTACCGGCTTATCGTCGGTGGATAACTCGCTAGACCCCACGTAAGCCGCCCAGCGGTTATAACTCGCATCCCCGTAATTCGCCGCGCGGGTGAGGATGTCAGCCATCGTATCGACCTCGCTGATGAACGGCACGAGGGATAACGTCAGCGCCCCGATATTCGCATCCGTGGCGCTAAATTCGGTGACTTTGGCGCGGACATCTTTGGCAATCTCCTGCCCGTTGATATTGCCGACCTCGCTGTAAATCACGACGTTGGCTATTTCGGCGTAGTAAGTGCCGTCGCTCTTGGGCGTCTGCGGCGCGGCGGGATGCGCTTTGAACAGGTATTCGATGGTCTGCGTGGGGGTCGCCAGCGTGCCGCTATCGTAGGCAATGCGCGTGCCCGGCGTGGGGTTGCTGGTCGTGACGGTGGTCATCGCCGCGCCAGCCGCGGCGTTATAAATCCAGAACAGCCAGGATTGAACCCCCTCTTGCAGGTCGTAGTCAAACGTGACGCGCTTGATCGTTTCACCCGTCGGTGATGTGTAGATCACCCCCGCCTGTTCGTTAGGTGCCCATTGCTCCGCCTTCGGCGTGAAACGCATCCGACTGTTGCGGTCGATGGTGCATTTCTCGGACGCGCTCTGTGCCGTATCCCAAAACCACAGCGCGTCATCTATCCGGCTGTCAGCCCACCACTTGCGCCACTTGCGGGTCATCAGGTAGAAACCCCATGCGCCAATCGCCTTGACTGTCACCCCCTGCCCGTCTGCGGTCAACGTCGGCTCGATCTTGGTAATATAGCCCTCCCAGGCGGTCGTCTGCCCGTTGAGCGCCTTCATGCGCTGCCCTAACTGCACCGACCAGGTTGAGGTAATATCGCGCGGCACGTAGAACGAACATTCGAGATACAGCCCGCCAGGGTAGCCGGTGGTGAAGGTCAGCGCCGTGGCGAGGTCGAGATCGGCGTCCTGGACTTCGGTGCTGCCGCTAGAGTAAACCTTGACGCGCAGTTGGTTGTCGTTCATAGGAGGGCGTACTGCGGGGTGATGTAAGTGGTAAAGGTTAGCGTATCGTCTAGGAGATGCGCCTCGGCGTGCCCGCCCGTTATAGCCCACAGCATATTTAGCCGTGACGGTAGTATCTCAAGCACATCGCCAGATACTTGGACGTTTGCGTAGTTTGCGGGTACTCCACCCACCTTTTCTACGCCAGAGGCACTTGCGCCGTCAAAGATCAAAATAGGGTCTGTCGTGTAACCCCAGTCAATGCGCGCGAGTTTTCCTGGGATGACTTGAAAGTAATCCACAATAAGTTCGGCGTGAGTCGTATCTGCTTCAATGCTAATTTCAAAATAATCTTTGTATCCGGCTAACTTACTCAGTGTCTGGCGCGACCGAGGCTTAATCGTAAGATCACCGACGAGATAAATCTTTTGTGTCGTGTCAATCGCAAGTGTTTTCGCCGAACTATAAAATACCTGAAGTCCAGCAGTTGCTACCGGTATTATGGCAACGCTTCCGGTTGTGGCCGCCTTTGCAAGACGGACAAAATAATAACTTTTTCCATAGCTTAGATGCGGTTTGGCTACAGATAATGACCCTACCGAGCTGGCGGTGGCGAGGATGGTCCGATATCCTCCCCCACAATATGCAGCGTTAGCTGTTGTGTTGAAATCTACAAACCATTGCCGCGTAGGTTCTATAAATTCACTGAGGTCTAAGTCTGTTCCACCAAACCAATACGACGCCTTATAATTGCTTGCATCGACATAATGCTGGTACTTTGCAGCCAAACTTCCTGCGATGCCTCCAATCGCGCACCAATTATCCCGTGGAACATCATCGCAGTTGTACAACAACCCGTTTCCGTCTTTCGTCCACAGCCAGGGGATAGAGCTAACCCTGCGCCCGGCAGTGACTAGCGCGGCTATTTCGGTATCCATCGCCAATGCTTGCGCGGCAGTCAGTTCGGTGTCATAGACATCAATGGATAAATCTCCATTGGCATTGCCGCTGCCGGTTGAATTGCCAATAACGACTGTAGCCGAATTCGTCGAGGTTGGCGTATAAGTTGCTCCGGTTGCCGCGTTCACCCCGCTCTTGTAAATGTTAAGACCGCCCGGACCCCAGGTGAAGAGCAGGCGCAGCACATCCCCTGCTGCAAACGTCTGCGCCGCCGTTGCTATGGTATTTGCGCCATTTATAAAAGTAATTTTGTCATCAGCCTGCGTGTACTCTGCAAGAAGGCCAATCGCGGCATAATCTGATTTCAATGCGCCAAACAAAATGCGGTCTGCTCCGAACGTGCTGGAATGATACGGTTTCCAAACTACGCTTACCGCGCCCTGAGCCAAACTTAGTACATCCTCTGTCCGGCTCATCTCCACCTTTGCGCCGGTACGGGTGCTGGTGGAGGCATGGGCTGTGCTTGTCCAGGCACAGCCGAGCATATCGCCGTGACATAGCGGGGTATGATACGCTTTCTGCTCAATCTGAAAACCCAGCAGATAAACTGTGCGGCCAGCAGTCTCGAAGTAAAGCCCGACAGGCGCGTTTCCGTTTATGCCATCGAAATTATCCGAATAGGCCAGCCAAAGGCCATTGCCTAAATTCTGGAACGTGGTAGCCTTTACCGCGTTATAAAGAATGACGCAGTCAGCCGACGTGGGCGTGCCGCCGTCAGGAAGCATGATGTAGGCTGAGGCCGAGTGTTTATTGGTATTGCCGACATTGATCGTTTGGTAATAGCCGGCGTTTGCAGTTGCACAAGTGATTTTTGCGCTGTTAGAAACACCGGGTAAACGAAACGCAGCATCCGTGTTTTGAGATGCTATCAAACCGGCGTCCGTTGTCCAGCCATTCCCGAACGTGGCATTACCCAGCACCGGGTTCGTCATTTTGTTGGTGGTTGCCTCAAAAATGGCAAGCCCACGACTACTGCCGTCCACCGTGCCTAGCGTATCCTCGTAGATGCCGCCGCTGGCATTCGCCGCCCGCTGCTGCAAGCCACCCGCCGCCGGTTTGAGTTCCAGGTCGACGGGAACAAAAAACGTAACCCCGGATGATGGCCCGTATAACTCGTCGGGTTTTCCGATCAAGCAAGTGACAACTTCGTACCTCAGAGGCGCGCCAAACTGACCCCACAGTGGCACGGGAATAGCCGCGTTCGTGCGGTATTCGAGGATCAGCGGGTCGCTCGACTGTGCGTAAGCAAACGCCTCCAATGCCCGCGAGTGCGTCTGTGCCACACTAAGAGAGGTGGATTTTATGCGCAGGTTGAAGCTAAATTGCCGATTGTTGTGGCGTTTCGAGATGAGATTGCCGCCGCGGTTGACGTTGGCACTTGTGCCGCTGGATATGTTATAAGACGGGTTGATAGGAGGCGGGCTAAAATCAAGGCCGACGCTAAAGGGCGCTTGGTCAAGATCTATGTAATTCGATCCGCGTTTCAATAAAACCTGGATAGCCATTTATAGACCTCCCGATGCCGCCGCGCCGGATGCCATTTTTCCGGCTGCCATTTTTCCGAGCACCCGCGCCACTTCTTGCGCCGTTTCCTTTGGGTTGCTTGCGCCATTCACGTTGATGGTCACGTCCCCGAATGTAGCCCCGCCACCCATACCGCCGCCCGCCGCGTTCACCCCGGCGGGCGTACCCATGTCCAGGCCCATTTCCAGGCGCGGCAGACTGGCCGTCGATAGCTTGTCCATTGCGTTGGCAATTCCTACGAGGCCGGTTTCCCACGGCGTAGGGCTTCCCGGCGTCATCCAGTCGGGCAGCTTGATATTCTTTAGCGCGTCGATCAGCGTTCCAAGCCATTTGGTTACGTTCTGGATCGCTGTACTCACCCAATCGAACGCGGGCGCGAGTTTTCCGCCGATCCATTCGACGGCGGGCCGTACCCAATCAATCAGCTTGGTAATTGCCGGGATCAGCACATTCTGGAAGATGCCCGCTAAAACCGTGACGGCCAACGAAATAACCGTTCCAATCAATTCACCAAGTTTTGCCAGGAACGGGAACAAGACGGCGGACATCCACGACCAAACCTTTTGCAACGCGGGGTAGAGCGTGTTATTCCAGAAGCCGACCAGGATAGCGACCGCCGCCGGAATATTCGTCTGCAGCCATTGCACCAGCGTTGCGAATACGGGCTGAATCGCCGCCCATACCGCCGCCGCCTTTTCTTGAATGCCGCCGAAGTTGGTTGTCCAGGCTTGATAGAGCAGGTAGGCCGCCGCACCAACCAGTGCCATGACTGCGATTACCGGAGCCGCCGCCGTGATGAAGGCGACCAGCGCGGGCACAACGGTAGTAAACACGAACGCTGCAATTGCTACACCGATCGCAGCAAGCACGCCGACCACCACGCCTTGATTGGCGGCCAGCCATCCGAAGGCCTGCTGGAACCACGCGATAATCTGGGGAATCCAGGCAACGACAGTCTGGGCGAAATTCGTTAGGGCCGTAACTGCGGTGTTTAGCCAGGTCTGGAAAGCCGGGTTGGTGAAAATGCTGTTGAGGATTCCGGCAAGGGTGGTCATCAACGGCAGTAGTGCCGTGCCTAGCGTCGCCTTGACGTTCTCAAACTGCGCCTTCATAATGCGCTGCTGGTTGGCTAACCCCTCAGACGTTCTGGCGAAATCACCCTGCGCGAGTGCGGTTTGCTCCATAATCAGGGCGTAACTTGCCTGCGCCTTTGCCGCTGCCGGTAATACCCCGTTGACTTTCTTTAGCCCCATTTTCAGCGCCCGCGCCTCAATTTCGGCTGCATTCAGGTTGACGCCCAGGCTTTTTAGCGGTTCGGTCTCGCCGCTCAAGCCCGCCCGCAGTTTATCGAGCACTTCGGTCGGGTCCATGTTGTTGAAGGATGCCAGATCAGCGGCAAGGCCAACCAGGCTACCTGACATATCCGCGCTGGTCTGTTCTCCAATCCCCATTGCCCGAAACAAATTGCCGTAAGTGCCGGCAGCGGCAAGCGCGGCATTCTCGCTCATGCCCATTGACACCGCCGCGTTTTTTCCCATCTCTAAAATTTGCGGTGCGGTTTCGCCAAACACCACCCCCACTTTGCTAACCGTTTCGGCAAGGTCAGACGCCGGGCCGATGGTCGTACCCAGAAAGGCTACGCCAGCCCCAACGGCAGCAATACCGCCCGCCACGGCTGCCCCGCCGATTTTGGCAAGGTTGCCTTGCAGTTGTTTCGCTTTTCCCTCGGCCTTGTCGATGCCCTTATCAAAGTCGTCGGTTTTCAGCCCGAGAGACACGAGAATTGATAGCAGTGTTTTACCGGCCATTACTCACCACCCTCGCCCACCGTACCACCCAAAGCCAGCGTCATCATTTGGGCGAATTGGATTTGTTGTTCTAGTGTTTGCGGCTTGCTCAACTTCGGCATGAAGTCACCCGGTTTCGCTGCCTTCTTGCCCTTTCCGCGGTTGACGTTGGCGACCGTCGCCGCTGTGATCGCGTTCCCGACGAATTGCACATCCCAGGCAAACGGCTCTAGCTTGTCGAACGCGATCCACTCCATCAACTCTCGGCTATCCATGCGACGCAGCATCTCGCCGCGCGGAATGCCCAGGGCAAGGGCTAGTCGGTAGGTAAAGCGCCGAAAGGGCTATCTTCCAGCCCTTCGGTAAGTTCGTCTACCGCGTCCTCGGTGATCCCAGATAACCGCTGTGCGACCTCGAACACGCGCTGCAAGGCCGCCGCGCTTTTCTTGCCCAGCGCCTTGACGTCGCCGTCGTTGAATAGCCGATCGCCTTTTTCGTCGCAAATCGACACGGCGCACAGTTTGGCGCGGATGTCCTGCGAGTTGAAGACCTGCTTCTTGCCGCGCATCTCCACGATGGTGGACTCGAATTTATCCCGCTCCGTGCCAGACATCGCGCGGACGTAAACATCCCCGCCCCATTCGGGAACGGGGACGAGTTCTTTTGTCAAATCTTCGGCGGATAGAATAGCCTCACGGCTCAAAATTGCCATTGTTGGACTCCTTTACGGTCACGGTGAATTTGCCGTTATCTAGTGATAGGATCAACGTACTTTTGAGCAGTTGCCCTAAAAGCACTGCGTGCCTGTCTGCGTTCGTTGGGTGATCCTTGACTTTGTAGCGGAGTGATCCGATTGTTGCGGTATCAAATCCGGTGGTAAGCTCAAGACCCGTAAACCCAAGAACGAGTCGCATCTCATCGGCCATATAAGGCCTCCAATCTGTTATACGAGCGTCGGTTGCCCCGTTATCTTGTAGGTCACGTCGGCAGTCAGTGCCCCATCTACAGGCGCGGTTGGTTCAAAACCGGTGCAAAAAGCGGTAAAACTCCAGGTCACGGTCGGGGATGACGGGAATACGAGTGAATATGTCGTCGATGCCCGCCCTACCAGGTCTGCCAGAATACCGCCAGCCGCGTTCTTGTGCGTTGCGGCGTTGGGGTCATACTGGATGCTCAGGGTGACTTCCCCGCTGCGGAGGATCGTTGCTACAACCTCCTCCCATGCGCCGGTCGAGTCGTGCGTGGTGACATCTTCGGTATCCAGGGTCAGGCCCGGCCCGGAAATGTCGGTTACTTGCGCGATGGTCACGGCCCCGCGCTTGAAAAGCGTTCCAAATGCCGAGTATTTAGCCATTGTTCAAATCCTTTACACGAGCGTCGGAGCGCCGGTGATTTTGATTGTTACGTCAGCGGTCAGTGCGCCGTCAACGGGCGCGGAAGGCTCGAAGCCGGTAGAGTGCCCGTCGAATGTCCAGTTGTACGGGCCGGGGAACACTACGCGGAATTGCGCCGGGAGTCTTCCGCTCAATTTTTGCAGCATGCCAGATGTGTTACCGTGCGTTGCCGCGTTCGGGTCGTACTGCAGCCCGGCGGTAATCTCTCCGCTGCGCAAGATGGTGATTACGTTTTCGTCCCGGGCCGTCGCCTGATCGTGCGGAGTCACGTCCTCTGTGTCGGCGGTCATGCCTGGGCCGCTGATGTCGTTGACCTGCGCGACGGTGGTCAAAGCCACGCCCGCCGTGGCGTCTGTGCTGGTTGCGTCCGGTGTCAACCCCGTGCAGGTGTCATTGGTATAGGCCAGGTTCATCGTTGCATCATTGGCCGCCGCCAGGATCGCGGTGACATACACCACCGCGCCGGAGCAGGTCGCCACGCACTTCGCCGCGAAGTTGGCCGTCAGGTTCATCGCCGCAACCGCCTTCGTTGCTACCGTGTCGGGCGTGTCACCATTGAGCACAGCCACGGACATCGCCAAAGGCGAGCCGGTCATGCCGCTCATGGTCATGGTAAAAGTGGCGTTCCCGTCCCCGGTGATCGTGCCTACAATCGGCGTGCTTTCCACTTGACGAACGCCCATCTGTAAAAGCGTTCCAAATGCGGATGATTTAGTCATAGTTAGTTACTCCAAGTGCCAGATGATATAGTCGCTAGATATACGCAATATTCCGGCGTCGCCAAAGTCGTCAAAACGTTCATCCTGGATCAGCGAGGATTGCACCGTCACAGTAGAGCCGCCCGTCCCCATCGCGCCGACGTATCCATTCAGGGCGGCGCGGATCGCATCTGTCACCGCTTTTGCGCTGGCGTAGGTCGTGCCCCAGGCGTCAAACTGAAAGCGCGGGCGAGCTGTCCCGGTTGCCCCGCTGGTGTCGTGCGTCAGTACGCGCGGGCTGTCAATGCGCTGGTAGGTGATCGCCGGGAAAGTCACCGTTTCGGGAAGCTTGTTCGGATAAACGCGGGTACTGACCAGCGCGGCTACACCGGCTGTGTTCTGCAGGTGGTAGAGCAAGCCCTCTTCGATGGTTATCATCTCAACGCCTCGGCGATCTTGCGCATCAGCGTTTCCGCCATTGCATCGCGTATGTCTTCCTCGTGCCCATCAACGGCAGGGCGCAAATAAGGGCGCGCCGGCATGTGGACAACTTTCGCAAATACCCGCTCTCCGGTCTCGCTTATCCAGCTCAGCATCTTTGCGGTGATGGGCTTGATAATCCCGCCTAGTTCGTGGATGCGCCCATAAATAACGGTTGGGCCAATATTGGCAGTCACGCTATTGCCCGATCCGTTCACCTCAACGGTGATCGAATTCGCCAGGGCGTTGGTGGCGTTGTTGCTAAAGACCTGGTTCGCGTTGATCTTGGCATTCGCCTCGATCACCCGCGCGCCCGCTTCGACCGTATCTTTGAGCGCCTCACCCCTTGCCGCGCTGCTTAGCTTGCGCAGCTTCGGCACAAACTCACTCAGGTCGACTTTCATGGTCGGGCCGTCTTTCGCCATGCCTACACCTCAACCTTGCGCAATAACAGGCGAATACCGGACGGGCCGCGCTGTACCGGACCTTCGACGCGAAAGACCAGCGCCGTGCCTAATGTTTCACCGAACCGCTTTGTGATCTTGATGCGGTCTTTCGCGTCAATCGTGGTGGTGATC